>JAABUS010002613.1_pt1 | contig 33457 bp, 31 predicted proteins | sample 5560161 | NCBI WGS metagenome assembly JAABUS01 (sample SAMN10711885, study PRJNA513376) | rock metagenome | isolation source: Antarctica rocks | place: Antarctica: Victoria Land, Trio Nunatak nord | collected 2016-01-04 | reverse complement strand
AGGAGGAAGGAGGAGGGGGTTGGGAAAGGGGAAGAGGAAAGATTTGGGGGATGGTAAGGGATAGACTGGGCTGACGCTTCGTTAGGGGAGGATCAGAGCCTCGGGGTCTTCGTATGGGGATCCGGCAGCGTGATGCAGAAGCGGAATTTCCCCGAGGCAGGCGTCGTGCTTGTGGATTCGCCTACGAATATCACGTTGGTGGGGGGTTAGAGGTTGGCACGGGGGCTGCTGTGGGGTGGGGTTCATCCGCGCGCGGGGTTTAGGGTATATCCATGAGGAGGAGTGTTCGAAGGCAATGGGGAGGGGAAGTTGGGTGGGATGTGTTCCACATGGGTGATTTTGTGGATTATGCAGAGAGACTTGGGGTTGGTATGAGGGCTTTCTTAAGTCATTGCATGAGACCGTTAAGGATTCCGTGCGCGGGCAAGAAATGATACGCCAACAACATCTCGGCACTGTTATAAGGGAATAGATTTCGAAAAGATGACGGTGGGTAGTTCGACCGGCGATGAATCCTAGCTAAAGAGGGGTCTTTTTCAAGGCAAGTAGCGTATTCACTTGATGGTTGGGTTCGTGAAGAGGGTCCAGTGTTCAAGACTGGCTCAGAAGAACACCCTAGGAGATGCACCTCGTCAGCATGTGGGATGCTCGATCTTTGGCGAAGGGATGGTCCATAGTAGCAACGCAGGGAGAGAGCTTGAGGGAGCGATTGGGAAAAAAGAATTCAATGAAGGTCGTCCATTCGTGCTGGTACAAGGCTCACCCGACTGGTCGACAGACATGTCAGTGTTTGCATTGGGGCTTGAAACTGAGTTTGGTAAAATGATTGCATAAAGGTATTGCTCCCAGGCAGTCTACCGCACAACTAATTTTCGACGCCACAAGGGGCGGAGGAAAAGCAGAGCAATCTATGGTATCTTGAGCGGAGCCACGTACGCCAGTATGCAAGCATAGCAACAGAAATGTGGGGGAATGGTGATCTAGACCAAGCTAATGCTGCTGTCTGAAGGGTGGTAAATATGCTAGAATAAAATATTGGCGAGACCGTTATCATGCATGCATTAGCATGGCTGCAAGTGATGTGGAGTGCAGGCTCCTCAGGGTCGATATGGTCGTGGTCGAAGTCGGCTCCAGCCGAGGAGAATTGAGGAAAACTTCCCCGCAACCTCAGTTGTAGCGTCCTGCACGACTGATCCGGCTCCGCTTGTGGAAAAAGAGAGACCCGATAAAAACGTCGGCAACGCTGATGCCAACCCTAGTGAAATGCCGGAACTCCCATGTGCTGTAAATCAACGCTGTGGTCCTTCGAGAGCCTGTGTGGATATCTTGTCGCAGTCCTGCTGGTTTGTGTAACGCCATGATGAATGCTCGCTGTAGAATGTTGCTTCAAGTATATGAACGAAGTGCATGAGTGATAGTACTCGAGTGTCTGAATGCAACAAGACTTTTCTAGGGATCGAAACGACCAGCTACCACCGTCCGCCAGCGGGGCTTACAGCCGGAGAATGGCTTTCCGAGCGACGTGGATATCTCTGACGCTCGTTCTCCTTCTCCACCAAGCGCTGTACGAGTTCTCTGCCTCGATCGATGTTGCCATCTGGCGAACCCAGGTTGCCAGCCAGTAGATAATCACCGCCGCTTTCCAGTGCAAACGGTGTCACTGGCCCTGGGCTGCCCAGTGGATTGAGGCGAGCAGGGGTCGGATTGACCGGTGTTTTGGGAGAAAGGGCGAGGCTAGCTGCTCGAGTTGCATTGGCGACAACATCACGTTGATATTGCTGGAGCTTCTTCTGTGCATCAGAGACATGGCGATGATGTGGTTGCGAGGCGCCTGGCCGCGACAGGCGGTGCGTCGCATCAGCACTGGAAGAAGAAGACTCGTAGTTTGCAGGATGGAAGCGTGGGAGTGAATTGAGCTTGAGCTTGGGAGTTGGCCTCGAAGTAGGTCGGAGTTGGGACTGGTTACCGGGTTGTCGAATGAGAGACGCTGGGGAGAGAGGGACCGCAACTGAAGGTGACAGAGGCGAGGAAGGCCTGTCGCAGTGCATGCTAGCAAAACTGGCTGTAGAAGCGGCAGAGGAGGATGGAGAGATGGAGTCGGAGGAGGAGTAATTGACGCGCCTGCCTGGACGCGAATGTCGAGCGTATTGGGGGCTTAGCGATACTCCTAGCTGAGGCGTTGCCGGACTCTTGTACGGGAATTGGTGACCTGCTCTCACTCGGGCTGTCAAGGGGGTTAAAGGGTCATAGAAAGTGGCCGAGTTCGGCTTTCGTGGTGGAATGGGAATTGGAGCAGAGCGTAGGTCGAGGAAAACAGTTGGTATATTGGGAGTGAGGAAATTTTCAGCGGAGGTCAGGGTGGGGGGTATGACCGGTTTGGTGGAAGCGACGCCGGCATCATGGCTGACAAGAGGATTTGCATGTGAGAGACGTGGTGCCGCAGCAAGGACTGGGGCGGTTGGAGATGCAGGCGAAGGAGACAATCGGAGTGATTTATGCAGTGCTGGGTTGTTGATCGATGACGGGGGTGCGAACGAGGCCATTGCTCGGATAAGAATAGCCTCGGTCTTGGCATACATCAGTGTCGGCCACCCGTGACCCGTCCGCTCTGCCGCCAAAGCCCCTCTTAGCACCCAGCTTGTCACCCAAGTTTTCCCAAGTCGACCACGGCTTGCCTCGGGTAAGGCGGCTTCGCTGGTGGGCTCTAGAAGCAGCTTAGCAGGGAGTGCCCGCTGCTCCGTTGGCGTCTGGACGTTGAAGCGAGGAGACCCTGGGGCCCGAGTAGATAGTGGATAGAAATTGTTGTTTCCGGTAGGCTAGGTAGTAATCTTCTTGGTGTTGTTGATGTTGTTGTTGCTGGCGCTTCTGAAGTGTCGCCCTCCAATTGGCAGTGTGGTGACGTAAATGATGAAGAGAGGTAAGTGCAAAGAACAGTCAAAGGCTTTGATGATGGCATGATTCGCTACGGCGCCAACCCTGGCTACGCGGTTCTGAAGGCTCCACTGAATTGTGAATATGATCATTCACCCACTCGTAGAGTCAGATGAGAATGGAACCCTAGGAGCTCGAGCATGTGACTATGAGATACTTACACAGCCGCCCAGTCTCACAGTACGATTCTGGGTCGTGATAACAGTGAACATCTGGGAGGGTCATCAGGAGGCTTGAGCAAAGTGCACGTGCCCAGAAAGTCTATAAGGTAGCCTGACCCACTTTTGCTAAGTAGAACCACGGGCCCAACATGGATGGTTTGCTACCTTGATGTTACACAACGACGAATAAGCGCCTGGGTTGGGTAATCGGTGCAGCCTGCGACCAGACCAAGACATAGCGTTCTCAGGTCCTGGCAGAGCGCTGCACCAAAAATCTCCACCATGGGCTGCAGCTACGCAGAAGGAAAATTGAAAACTTCATCAGCGGTTGCTGAGCTAGGTTAACGGACCACATGACCCAGGTGTGAGGCGGGTGCTCGGCCCTGTTCTTAAACATTGTTTGTGCCAGCACAGAGATTCTTTGAGGGATTGCGTCTGTTTGCAACGCTGAACTACGTCTAAGCAATAGCTCATGAACCTACCGAAGACGAGTGTTCGGTCGCCCCCCTCTGACGTGCTCCACCCAAATGTAACAATACCTTAAGTCTTCTTCAGTGGCGGCAAGTCGCCGTCCCAGTGGACTTTCATGGCTAGGAAGCGGTATCAGCTGACATGATGTAGCATCCATAGCAGGCGGGACTCACTCGTTGGGAAAGGGAAGTATGCACTCTGCTCGGGACGCATGTATATGTGTGAGCCGCCTTCTCTGGGAACCTTTTTGAGCTGCCCTTGAGGTCCCGGCGCTCGCCGGAGGTTGTCCAATCGACCGACGACCTTGAGCATTGCCATCAGAGCCACCCGACTGGCGTCTTTGCCTAAGCATGCATGTGGTCCAAAACCATAGTGGATGTAGGTATCCAGGTCCCTGGTGATGTCGATTTCATTTGGATTCGGAAAGGTTGCGGCGTCACGGTTTGCCTCCACCTGAACGATTAGTCCATCTTGGGAAGGGTAAGGTCGGAAGGGAGACACACAAAGCTACAGTAGACCTTGTCACCTGCTTTCACAGGGACTGGGCGACCGCCGTCATCAATGGTCATGGAAGTCGTCGCTTCCCGGTGGGTTCCAAACGTGCCATTAAGGCGAACACCCTCCATGGCATAATGAAGGATTTTGTCGTCAGCTTCTGGCGTGTTCGCCTTGGCAAAGTGATTGATATCCGCAAGGTGCCGTTTGCCTTCGTCTGAAAGATAGTAATCTAGCAGCTGGGTGAACTAGATACTCTATCAGCATCCTTGTAACCTCTTGAGCGGTTGTATTGGGTGATATACCAATTGTGCTTGATTCGCAACCATGTGACCAGCTGTAGGCAGAATCTGACTCCAAGTTACTTCAGAAGTGCCCAGTCCACCTTCCAACAGACTCCGGACCATGTGCACCCCATAGTCTGCCAGCGGAGTGTGATGCTGCGTCATGCCATCGACAAAACCTGAAATCCACCCAGTCCTGTTCACAGACTTGACATTAGTCTCGACGAGCTTGCCGAGTTGCTGTGTCACGGCTTTGGCGGCCAGACGCAGCGGGAAGGACTTGGCTGGATCCAAGTCGAGAAAGATACAGATGGAGATTATGGCCAACACCATGTACATTTCCTGCTCGCTATACACTCCGTGCGGATGCGCCTCAGTCTTCAACGGAAGCGAGAAAACATTGGCAGCGAAATGTACATGAGCGATATTGCCGACACTGCGTTTTGTAAGCCTGGCTGAAACATCAGTGTGCGGATAAACTAACTCTCGAGTAATGTCCACCTGGTTTAATCCAGCGATCCTGCACGACTTTTCATGCAATAGCCGGAGCGTTATGTACTCGTAGAAATCCTTGATTTGTTGATACCACTGGTCGCGGTAGAGAGAGGTGCCCATTAGCTGCTTCTGTTTTGCATGGATTGGGCTATCCCCACTGAGCATGAAGTCCCAGCCTTCTTTGCCCATGAGGAAGCCTGTAGCCTCGCCCCATAATACTTTGAAGTTCTTTGGACGCTCCAAGATATACTTTCCCCCGATATAAGACGTTAGGTTCACCCGTGGTGGTATCTTAGCAGGCTTGTCCCAGGAATAGTGCTCTTCCCTGCCAAGACTGTGAAGTATCTTCTTGTTTTCTAAAAACCACATGAGCGACAACAGAGAGATAACGGCTACGGAGATATCTAGACTTGCCTGATGGAACGGTCATGGGGTAATGTGCATATATAGAGTTAGGCTTGAAATGGTCTGGGAAAGCTCTTAGGAATAGCTTGTACATGACACTATTGGCTCTGTCAGCAGGCCGCCCAATCTTGAAAGAGCGGAGTTCTTCTATGAGCACTTACCATCCCTGATTCACGTTGAGATCATACTGCACCTCGCCATAACCCCAGTTTGTGAGGTTCTTAGGATTATAGTCGAGCGTATAAAAGCGATCCCCGCGAACCAGTGTCACAGCGTCGGACAGAATGGCTATCTCAATGATCAGCAATGCTTCTGCAACTGAACAACATTAACTTAGTTCCTACCTCTTGAGATAGTGTAGTTTGGGGCAATGCCAACGCCAGGTACTAGAAGATCATCAGATATGTTGATATTTGCAATGTCCATCAGGCCTACCCATTGGTACTTTCGCCGATTCGCTCACTAAACCGGGATACATCTCTACATAGTCCGGGTGTTCGTAGAGATGCCTACGAAGGGATCATCAGCTCTCTTAGGCCCACCTCAAGGTGGAGCAGCGTACTTCAGCTGATCAGCAACTATGGGGTCTGGATTGATTGCTTCAAAGGTGTCGTGAGGCTTTAGCTGGAAGAATTTTCGGAACTCATTGAGCGATGCCCTTTAGAGCGTAAGCGTGTGTCACACTGCCAAAGTCAAGGTAGAAAACTTACAGATTCCATTTACGAGCTTGCTGCATCCCAAGGATAGTCACTGCCTTGAGTGCTTTAGGTATATTGTTTGCTCCAAAGGCTCCTAAGTTGTTATAAGTATCGAGACTTTAAGGATATACTCGCGACTTGCCTGATATATCCTCGATGGAGCTGGTCAAGATCTCGACTAGTCCATCGTCAGGCAGTTTGCCGTCGGCATCCCTTTGAAGACGCGCGAACGGCCGTTTCTGTGGATCTTTATCCAAGCCATGTTCCCATTTACCAAGCCCCTGTAGAAGCTCTGGAAGGGACACATCCGCCGCATCTTTACCAAAGAGCTCTCTGTACAAGTTCTCGGTCCACTTCTCGTCCTTCTCACTGATAGCAGAATGCCAGCGATATGCCAGATTGAACTCTGCTGATACTTGATTGCCTACACCGCTGGGGGTTCCGTCGTGACCTTGACCGCCGTCAGCAGAGGAAGGAAGCGTTGACGTGGGTGTACCAGCCGAAAACTTTGCCCATCTCAGCTCGAGGATCCCTACACTCGTTAGTGCTCGACCTGCGTCGAGTTCTGTTGAGCCTGCTCACAAGGTCCACGTGGTATTACTTCAAGCATTCGGGTCAGCATTTTATGCTCAAATCAGGCCATTAAAGATTCTTTACCTTCGATTCAAGTTGACAATAGTCCTGAGGTAGTCAAGCAGGGTGATGTTCTAGAGCGCGTAAGTATCATTCACCAGTATATTATTGACACATATCGGTTACCATATACAGCCCGCAGGTAATCAATCGTCCAGTCTGAAACAAGTCGTTGTCATACTTCACCCATGACTTCTCCTTGAACTCGTGGCTGAGACTTTCGCTTGGTTTAGTAAAGCGTCCGTTCTCGTTGATGACCGCTAATTGCTCCACGACGTAATTGTGAAACCTATGTTATCAGAGAGGGGGGTCTTGTCCATGCCACAGAAGGTCATACCGATTCAGCATGATTAATAGAACGCCACATCCTGGAGGAAAGCCCAGTAGTCTTGGTTCCGAGAAGCAGTCCGCCTTCAGTTTACCAACTTTGAATGTTCTGATCTGGTCCTGGTCTTCCTGAGTATCGCCGTAGAGGGTCGACAGATCGAGATAGGAGGATGTCTGAGACATATTGAAATCATGATGATCCGTCTGAAATAGATCATGGATGATCAATGACGCCCAGTAGAAGAACACACTAGAAACTTTGTTAGGATGCTCCTTGAACTTTGTCCGTACCATGACACTGTCAAAGACAAGGGCTGGATCGGGCAGAGCTCCGGGCTGTATCGTGCTTGGATGAACTGATCGAGCATAAGGCGTATTCGCTGCTCCTAGAGTCGGAACCATGGGATTCTTGAACTGGTCAATCTCGGCCGCATCAGAAGTCAACTTTGCTTACGTTGTACGAGCCGTCTGCTTGCCTGTAGATGAATTTATCACCTAGGTAGCTCATTGGAGGACTATCGAGTACCCGTAGTCAGCATTGCAATATGAAGACGCGGATTAGGGGTGTTCGTGGGTTTGATGTATGTTCGGCCTCTAGACCAAGGCATACAGAAAACACATACTGCTGGAGCGAATTCCAAAGCTCATCGATAAAGGCGTTCGTCAAATCGGCCCTTGTTTTCGACATTGTCGGCAGCCCGCTAACAAGCTAGGGGTAAATATTAACATCGTAGCGTAGCACTGATCCGACGTATAACTTGCCTGAATGACATGCTCCATCATCATTGTCTTGTCGTCCTGTAACTCGCCAGATGCTTTGTTCTTCATGACTGCCATGAGGGTGCCAATATCTTTGAAGCCCATACTTTTGAGATCTTGCAGAAGCCCAGAGGGCACTGTGTGATCATACGCATACGCTCCATCGCCGGACTGCGTAGGTAGCGGTTTTTGTGAAGCATGAATTAATTGAGCGTATCTCTCAAAGGAGCTTTCTACTTCGCGGCGATTCGCAGAGTGGTCTTCTATTTCGTGAGTCTTACTTTGGGGCGCGTATGAGGTCCGCTTGGCGTCCAAAGGATCTTTGCCATTGGCATGGCCATTGCCGTTGAGCTCCTCCTGCTTCTTGTCCCGTGACAATCGATTGGTAAGTCGGCGAAACATCATGTACAAGATACCCAATGGAAAGATTATGAGACGTATGAGTATACTCAAACCTTATGAAAGACCGAGTTCGTTATCATTGCGATGTTGTTTGAGTAAGGAAACTCCGTTGAATGAGGGAGAAGAATGGGCTATGGCCTGAGCTCTCGATTGGAAGTCGCAAGATGCAATCAACAACTGCAATATGACGACCATGATGCGCCATGCAGAACCCATTGCATGGTCTCACGGGTCCAATTCCGCACGATACCGTGCAACCTTCAGGTAGGAGAGCAACCGTGGGGTTTTTTAGCGTCGTGAAAAACGTCGAATCCGGGTAGCTACTTTATTGGACAAGGTTTGCGATCGATGGCGTGAGACTAAATCGAAAGCTAGCAGTGCATCAAGAGAGAAATGAGACTTGGTAATCCAGAACCAATTATATACAGTGGGATGGCCGAAGAGCAAGCTTTTGATGCACATTGCCTTGTCTCAGTCGTCCTGAACACAATGGCGCTGTCCCTGCATCCGATCCATTGGATAATTCTGAATGTCCATGGTTGCGTGTTGCTACAGGAAGAAGGGGGTCAATGGTCCAGGGACATTAACGCCCACGACCACAAATGGGAAGACACATGCTCAGAAGAGGTGTTCTGGGCATGGGAGGGGCTAAGGATCGCACGCCCAGGACGTCTTTGAATCGGTAATACGTGGTTACGAGACTGGTACTCCCTACCTTCCATAGCAGACAACGTAGCACTAGTGGGAATACCGAGTACCTTAGTACGAGCTGGCCAAAAGAGAGACCGGATTGAGGGTGCAGAAAGCGAAACGCAGGAAAAGCGGATCAGCGATCCGTGCTACGGCGCTTCTCAAATGTTTTAAACTTTTGACAGTCCGGAAAGATAGATGGGGGTCGGGGTGAGGAAATGGGGAAGGAGATGCTCGGAGTGTGGCCTATCTGGCCTGTCGGCGGCCCGGGTCGCTTAGCGGATCGCCGCTACAATGGTCTTCTTTCTTGGCATGGCTGGCTTAGTGCATCTTTTGTATATGCTCCAACCACGTCACGCATCAAGGATGCATCTCAACCACGGCTTTCACTATGCAGCATGCACCACAGAAAGCTTGCCGTTCCACGAGTAGCCGTCTCCTACAAAAGATTGGTTGACTAGCCTTGCAGATGGCGGGGTCTGCAACAGCGTTCCAGATCGGCGAATCTGAGACCATCTGCTGGTTGATCAGCGCTCAGTGCAGAATGGTCGTTGTTCAGATGTTGCTTTTGCTGCGACGGTCAGACGAGAACGGTTGCATGATAATTCCGCCATATACAGCCAATGGCATGTTACGGTGGCGTTCCTTTCAGCTAGCCAATGTATGAACCACTGGAGCAATAGCGACATCGTCCGCAGTCTAAATGTTCTTCTTCAATGCTCGGATCCATGTTACTGCTTTACTTGGGAAATAGCTACCGGACAATCAATAGCGGTAGTCTAGTGCTTCCGCTTCCGCTTCCGAGTCCTGGGTGCATGTGTCCATCGTAGAATACGTTGCATGCGAGCATGAGACCCCAATTGAGGGCGTCCCCAATGACCGGCTTCATCAATAACTTTCTCTTCTGGTCTCTACTCCTACCACCCCCGTGACGGCGATGCCATGAAAGAAGTACGGATGCAGAGTACAATGGTGCCGCGTGCAAGGAAGAAGGTGTAGATTCCGTGACATTCCAATCTTGCCTCGGACTAACCTACGACAAGATCATTCTTTGCTTTGACGGCACTGGCAATAAGTTCCAAGGTAAGCACAGAAGGACGTAAAGTCTCTAGCCAATGTTAAGCTGCGTTGCCAGAAGAAGGCTGGCTGACATGTAGATCTAGGGACGGACGCGGATAGCAATATCTTGAAAATCTATCGCATGCTGGATAGAAACAATGGAGACTCTCACTACTACCAGGTAACACCCGCTCTCGGATTCTTACAGATGATGGTTGACGCAGACAGCCTGGGATCGGCACCTATCATAACACAAGATCCCTTTCCCACACAAGCCTACCTGCCCGACTTAACTCTTGGTATCAGAAGGCCAAAGACTCTGCTGTTGGGACATCGTTCGATGAGCACGTCATGGGCGCATACAAATTCCTGATGCAAGCCTATACCTGTGACGAGGATATCTACCTTTTCGGTTTCAGTCGGGGGGCCTATGTTGCTCGCTTCCTGGCCGAAATGCTCGACCAAGTAGGGCTACTGAGCGCTGGTAATGAGGAGATGGCTCGTAAGTCCGCTTTGCCTGCCTTTCAAGTTATGCCTAATCCGAGGGTAGGCTTTGCGTGGAAGGCCTTTGCACAATGGCAAGAACGCGAGGAAGGCTCTACTAAGGACTTGAAGAACAAGGATAAGATGTTCGCTTACCTACAAGGATTCCGTAGTACATTCAGTCGCCCTGTCCGACGGATCCGGTTTCTCGGGCTTTTTGATACTGGTATGTAGGCGTAGCATAGCTGCAGCCTAGGCACTGACGCGCATGCAGTGAACAGCGTGCCTCGATTCGAAAATGCTTGGATGCAGAGGAGCAAATTTCCTTACACGGCGCGAAGTTTGGCAAAGGTGATCCGTCACGCCGTCAGTATCGACGAACGACGTGCCAAATTCCGTCAAGACCTGATTTCCGAAACCAACGTTTCAAAGGCTTACGAGTCTCACCGCCATCTTCATACTCGGAAGCCAGCAATGACGAACGGACATCTCAATGCCCAAGTCAAAGATGACAAGAGGCGTTCAAGGAAGCGCGAGCCTGATCGTTTCCGGCGTCCCAGCCGAGTCCGGGCAATGGGAGAAAGAGTGCCCCGGTCACAGATCCCTCACATGAGCGTTCAGGACGAGCAGGGACACCTTATGCCAGGGATGGGTTCAGCGAATGGGTTGGGATCCCAGGACAGGTCTCGAATGCGTTCGTTGAGTCCCGCCGCCGGCTCTGTTGGCAAGACCTCAGACCCTGAGGTCATCTCCGTCCATAGTGCAACCACTCAAACCTCTATCGTGGCCTCAATGGCTCAGCAAGATGACGATGATGATGATGAAGACGAAGCAGCGGGACAAGATATCGAAGAGATATGGTTTCCCGGATGTCATGCAGATTTGGGCGGAGGTTGGCCGCTCTCACCGGATGAAGAGACCCCACTCAGTCACGGTCCCTTGGTGTGGATGGTAAGAGAAGCGCACAGGGCAGGGCTTGAATTTGACCAGGAAAAGATGCGTGCGCTGCGATGTATAGATGCTGAATTTGACATGTCTATCACAGCACCAAATCAAGATGGGCCTTCCGTACCGGAAGTACAGGTGACGCAGCCGCCGGATCTCTTCCACAGGCCACACAGCGACCATGCTCCCAGCGGCTGGGCACCGGGAATCCAACCTAGCCACTCACCGCAGTCCGCGTTCCATCAAAACCTTCATACCGCTGCGACTCGGGGCGTACTCCACGATTGCCTTGAATATAACAACGGCTTGGGGAGGATGTCCGTGTTGTCATGGAAGATGATGGAGTACATGCCTTTTCGAAGGATGGATCTCAAGCCTGACGGCTCTTGGCAAGCAATAGCTCTGCCACTGCCAATGGGAGAAGTGAGGGACATACCGGAGAATGCGTGGATCCATAATTCCGCCATCAAACGGATGGAGGCTGATGAGAATTACCGACCTGGGAACCTCATCATCGGTGGCGGAGGTCGTGGCGTCAGAAAAGCGTCGAAGAAAATGGGCATCGGTAAATGGGAGATACTCAAGGATCGGGGGGACCCTATCAGCGAGGTTCTGATAAGAAAAGAGCCGAGCCTGGATGCAGAAAAGAGGTAGTGTACTATCAGACCCAAGACACCGAAAAGCGATGTCCTTCTTCCACAGCCTGAAGCTGTGCTTAGCTCTACAGCTTCACCTTCGATGACTAGCCATTCAATTAAACAGTTATTCTTTCACATCTTCTTGACTAGCGGTGTAAAGTTTGGTGTCAATACCCAATATCAAAATCGCACTATGTACTCGACACAATTCTGTATCCGCTTCGTCATTCTTCTTGTTGCTGTCAGGCCACACCATTGCTGTCGACTTGAACTTTGATTGTCTTTGCCCCGGGCAGGTCACCGTACGAAAACGTACTTTAGCCATTGAATAGTCTGCCTGGCAGTCATCACGCCGAGTCGGTCTAGGATTGACACTTGGGAAATCCAGCGCGCGAAAGACAGTATAAAGGCAAGCCTTGAATCTTGGGTGGAGTATGTCCAATCCCAGAATACAGTGCCGAGCACGAAGCCGCCACAGTGAGGGCTCACGAGCCAGAGACAGCACAGACCTTATCGCTTTTCTGACAGCATCGATTCCTCGCTCTGGTCAAGTCATTGGATAGAGCTCAGGTGCTAGCTGTATCCGAATTATTATGCAGCCCTGATTCATCAGTCGCGAGAGACTCTGCGATTGTCGTTGGGCTCTCAGCTTCGTCCGCATCTCCTGGGGGACTCGAATACCCTGCCGTGTGGGAGTCAGTTGCGGAGTCAGGTCCTGGTGCCAGGTTGGGGTTCCGCTATCTGGCGGAATCATTCGCTTTCTTTACATCCTTCAATTGCAGATACTCAGAAGCTTAGGGTGCGGCATTGTCGGCGGAATGGAACGGAATGGCCCCAGGCTTGACTAAAACTCCTTACTCGAACTTTGGGGATCTCCAGTATGGACGCTTGCCTTTCTGTGATAAAAGCATGGAAGAAGCTGGAATGCCACTCGACTGAAAGTCAGGACCTGCCATCGGTCTCGATACTTCAAAGAGTCGTGGAATTAGAGCTTTACCCCATCCAGATGCTAAAACACTGAAGTGATTGTGCTTCTCAGAGGCATTCGACCCCATCTTACATTTTGAAGGTAAGCTGATGTCAGGTAGGACATTTGCGTCTCCGTTCGACCGAGCATCTTTGGCAAGCCCTCGCATACAAGGGAAATCGTGAAGCAAGTTCTGGAGCAGGAAGAGAGGCGCCTGCGAGGTTAGACGCACATTGGGCAGGATTTCAATCGCGAGCCGGCTCCAGAAATCCAGCGCTTTAATTTGAGTCGAAAATATATTATTACACCGGATGTGCTCTCCAAGTAGGAGGCTGCCTTACCAATAGAGCGTCATCTGTGTGACGATCACGAAAAGCTTGGAGAATCGGAGCGGCAGTCTCTGCGCACGACTGGAATTTCGTGCGTGGGCGCGCGCCACATCTTCTTCACAATCACAAGTCTGTGCATAGAAAAACACTATTGAAAGAGAGAATCCTTACCTCTGCTCGACTTCGGTGATCGTAATCAAAAAACCCGGCATCGAAAGCTTCGACCCTTGACCCAGGCCTGCGGAAGACCTTGTACTCTTGCACCAGGGTTGGTTTGGTGGCCCTCAAATTCTCATAGAAGGGACTATCAGTATAGCCAAATACGTATCATGGTTCTGCAAGGCGTGGTGTTGTAGCAGCATCGTCGTTGCCTGATGAGTGAATCCTCGCCAGTCCGTTGTTGGAGTGGATAGATGGATTTGGGAATCGACAGATAGGGGAAAAGGAACTCGCAGAAAGATTTAATATACACAGTCGAGCAGACGCTAGGTGCGAACGTCAGTCGTATAGCGCCACAGAAGCACGTAGTCGTCAATTCATCTTCTCGGCCCAGCCGTCATCTGCTTGGGCGGCCATAGTTGTGTGCTTCTATATGGCTGTCAGGTGTAGCTTAGTATTTGGACTCGTCATCAATTGAAGATGTGGTGGTAGGATGCAGGAACTGGGGACCTGGAGTAGGTCTTTGCTGCAGTTGACACACTCTGTATAAGCCGTGGGTACGCCTCCGCCCAGCCAGCTGGCTTTAGCTAAGGCAAAGCCTTTCAAAATGGCGAGGTCAGTACAAAATGAGGTGGGGGTTTATCTTGACAAAAGTAGAGCACCTGAGAAAGTCCTTCTTCAGGCGCCAAGAGCCTCGCTGGCCTACGTCATTGGCTTGCCCCATTCCACATTAAAGTATCCACATCAATCGTCGTTGTCTACCCCTCACAATTTCTGACCTTCTACATCTCTTCGCCTATGTTGAGTTGCTAGATATGCGAGATCGAGTCAGGAAATGACAAATCCCGAGTTACGTAGACAGGTGATCAACATCTACAAAGGTATCCAGAGTCCATCGGATTCAGCAGGCCCGAGCTGGATACGGTGCTGAGTAAATCTTTCCAGAGCTCCTGAATCTTGGTCGAGAGTACCCTCTGGGCTACACTTATTTCCAAACGCGTCTCCACAAGGCATTCGCAAGCCAGGCTGCACTAGACAATGAGGACGAAATCAGGAAGGGTATTGAAAGGGCTGAGTATGTCAGAAAAGGTAGCAGCTTCTAAAAGCTTAGCTCGTATCGAGTAGCAGCTGACAGAAGCAACATGTACAGAAGTGGAAGCACTGTAAGGGTATCCCACTCGACGCTCTTGCGGATTTCCACGAGAACCCAGCTGAGGAATAATAAAGGTACTACCTGAAGAGGTATAGAACGCTACGCCAGCGATATAACTCATGATGCGCCATTCCTTAAATCACAACGGAGCCTCCGGTATCTCGATAGCTCCTATCGGATCTTTCGAGCCCACCAAGCGCCAACCTCTAGACATTCCCCGTTAAGAAGGCCGTCTCCCTCAAGCAAATCGCTATTCAAGCCAGCCAACCATCTATCCCACTCGTCTTGCTTCTTGCCGCTTTCCTTCATCAACAGTGGTTCCAAACCTTGGATAAGCCCGAGGACCGTCGTCAAAGCTGCTCGTCGTAAAGCCCTCTGCTCTGGTGTCAAAGATTTACGCTCAACGCTTGCCTGCCCAGCAGCTGAAGCTCTTCTTGCCTCACTTTTTTCACGACCTGTTCTCTTTTTCTGGCTCAAAGAATCCCGTCCTATGCCTTCCTGCTCCCAACGGACCTCGCCTAGGGGGATGGCAATTCTTCGACTTCCAACAGAACCAAAAATTTCCGGCTCACTCGAGAAGGTAAGTCCCATCAACGCGCACGGTGCAGCAGTAGCCTCGATCTTGTCCAGCGCCTTTTCTGCCCAGATATTATAGTCTTGCAGATACGGATTCTGGGCTTTGGTGAATGGCGTGCCAGCGGCTATGGCATAAGTTGCGGTGCTCTTCGCTTGCTCAACGTCGTCTTTCGAAGTACCTAGACTGGTTGGTGGAGAAGGTAGAAGACATCGAAAGAGAAGGTCAGACTCCCAAACTTCAATCACACCTCCTGGCTTCAAATATCGCATCAGCTCCATCAACGGATTCACTACAACGCCTAGACCAGCCGCACAAAACACCGTATCCTTGACGAAGATGTAGTCAAACTCCTCGTCCTCGAACGGTAACGGCGGTTTACGCAGATCGTGTTGCACAAACCTCCAATTGACCCCTTGCTGACGAAGGTCTGGGGCCAGAGGTGCGATATCGAGACCAGTGAACGAGACGTTCGAATAGCCTCTACGGTTGAAGAAATCGTGCGCGCCCGAACTCCACAGCGCCGAACCACACGCTACCTCCAGCACTTTCTTCGGCGGCCGATGTTGGAACAAAGGCACACAGAAGGGAGCTCCATACACTTCCGTCAACAGCAAGGTCCGCAGATTCTGCCTATGGATCTCTACCAGATCTACAGGCAACAGATAAGCGATTGTTGGATCACGCAGGTACCGTCGGCCAAGGCGATAAGTAAACGGCATGGACCTGTAGTCATCCTCTGAATGTCGTCGCGAACCAATAGCATGAGGTGACGCCTTGGTGGGAGCGACCTCGTAGTGCACCACTAAGAGCTTCGCAGCATCCGAAGCCTCACTGTTCTGATTCTCGAAAGTCGTCGTGTGTGATCTGATCAGCCTGGAAGGCGTTCGCCTGGAAGCAGTCCTACTCGAGCTGTGGGTTCGTGCTCGATGCAGCGCAGCTGGTTCCAGGCGATGGGGATCTACCAGTCCGTCCATTCGAGCCACTTTAGGCTAGCAAGCTCAATGCACCAGGATCATGATCTTCGCGAACCGTTCACTTAACGATTGAGGGCATGGCCGAGCTGGTATGCATTCCATGCTCTTTCTTCACCAGCAGATCTGGCTCCGGGACCAAGGCTGTTGATCTTGGGTCCTACTGAGCCTCGAGGCTGATCTCATAGACCCTACAAGTAGAAGCAATGAACTCAAAGTAACATAAACTTCCACGCTACCTTAAAGCACCAAATTCGAATTTCCTAGCCATATCGCAAGCTGTCGAGATTGAGTTGCCAGCGGGAGGGGTCGTGGACCTGTGTACTGCAAGCTTTTACTTTGCTGTGACACAACAGAACTCGCCATAGCGTGCTCTAACGTAAGGTAGCGTTGCTTACTCAACTTCGAGTTGGAACAAACAGGCCATTCGGCATTCGCGTGCCAGCGGCATTCATCCCGCCGGCTCCACGGATGGATAGCCGTAGCATTGTTTTCGCGGGAGATCATCGAGTCAGTTTACCCCTTGTAGAGCTCGCTTACAGCATTTCTCCGGCGGTATACGGAGCTCGATACCCAGGTTCCTGGTCATGCCAAGACCTGGTCGATAGGGGACGTTTAGGGGCTACAGGGGGCAAGGTGCCCCAGAATACGCAGCCCGAGTCGCCTGGGCGACAACCTCTAGGCGGCCTCCAGTTGTAGACAGACACTAGTGGTGCTACTAGCATCGGCCAGGACTTTTGGTGTCAAGCTCCGTAGCTAGGTTCGCAATCAACGCACAACTCCCATGGGGACAACACAGCTTATACGAATGGGGAAGGAATCAAGCAAAATACACATCATCGGTTTCAACCATCTGTGGGACGGAGCTGATGGGGCGAAACCCAAAACCTCGCCCTAGGAAGTGCGCATTCTTTTGTGGGAGTATTTAGGTCCTGGATCGACATGTAGAAGTTGTCAAGATAACCATCATGGTCGCAATTGAATGACCTACTCAGTATACTCCTTATAAATTCTCCCCCATCTGTATCAACCTGAATAAGATAACCGGCGACACAAGATCAGTGTCTGGTAACCATTTATGAACGTACAAAGTAAACTCTTGGAACGAGACTACTTTATGCCAGGTAATGTCCACCAAGTGACCTCACCGCTCGCCATTCGATCTCTGGGGTGGGAGTTTAAGCCTCAGATCTGCCATACACCCGAAAGTGTCGACTATTGCTTGCGAAGTAATGAAGCATGTCTTCTGAGATCTTCACTTGTCATCACACCTGAGGCTATTGAGGGGATTGCTTCTCTGGCATAACCGTTCATCGTCGTCCCAAGTATTGCGTCTTTGCGTCTTTCAAGTGCGTTTTCGTTCGCCTGGCAAGCCTCTAATGCGACCCACTTTGCTGGCGCTTGGACAAGCTGTAGCCTTGATCAGAATCGAGTATCCCATATGGTGATGAGAGCTGGCGTACATAATTTTTGTTACTCTTTGAGATACGCATTGAAGGATTTACGATGGATTGGACGACCGATGGAAACCTATAGCTAGAATGGCAAACCGTCGAAGCACCTGCCGTGCTCAACCGAAATACCCAACAGATGGGTTCAGCGAAGGCACTGTGACATTATGCCCGACTCGATAAGCCCATGATAAGAGCATCATGCCACCAGACAGGATACGTGGTCTCCATTCGAGCACCTGTACTCGCATCGTTTGCTCGATAGAAGCTCGCATGGGACGAAGACTTTGTGGCAATCCGCCAATCATTGGCTTGGAGAATTCAGAGAAGCACAATGATCAGCGGTCACCAGTCGTTCCCGGCCCGAGACAAGGTAATTCTCTTAACGTGCTCCTGTCATAGTCCGGTGCGCCATTCACTCAAGGACATGAGCTGCCGCTAGTGTCATTGACTTTCTGAGCAACATCATATCATTGCTGACCCATACATATGGTATTCAGGTTGAAATTCTCCGCTTGTTGATCCTTCGGATCATTGTCAGCAGCGTTCGTTTATCTGAGGCTAGTTCTCCGAGTATTCTGTGACAGATGGCACAGCATCTATTCATCGTCAAAGCGAAGTGTTGCCTGCACAGCCTAGGGACGGCTATGCAAATAATCGTCAATAATTTGATCGTAGGCTGTACCGTTATTCCAAGCGGCATACCCTTAGAGTGCTAAGATGGTGGCTTTCTGGTGGAATGACCGCCTGAAGTAGGATCTGCTGGATGTAACCAAGTTGCCCGCTCGGAAAATTGTTGCGATATCAAGCCGCCTTTTGCTTGCTACTCGCAAACGCCATCGGCCTTGCCCTAGTAATTGGGTCATATAGAGCTCCGCGCCAATGTGTTTGAGATTCGAAGATGTCCCAGACGTGGAACAACTATCGCGACCCCCTTTGATAGAGCCAACCGCCTGGTTTTGGCAGCATGAACGAGAAGCTTGTGTAGCGGATTCAAGGGCTGTTGGTGGGTGCGTAGGACATCTCTAGTGCCGGATCTATCTGTGGAGTCGTGGCCCGATCGGAATCCGGATTCAGTATGCAGTGGATATTTTTGTTTGACAAGGAGGACGGAGGAGTTGAAACTAGAAGCGGAGAGCTTCTCATTAGTGGAGTCGAGGGCTGCATTCTGCTCTGGTGCTGTTCGGTAAAACATTCCGATGCTTTACTTGTGTGATCGCCGGTGGGAACGTATAACGCCGCAGCAGAGAGTGCTTCAAGACCCTGCGCTTCTAGATCAGTCGCGGTACCACATTGCTGGCTCTCCGCTACCCATTGATATCCTTGCGGTGAGCGTAGATATTGTTCTGAGCCCGTAACTTCGTTTTGTATTCGTGGTTCCTCAGGATCGGTGTACGGATTGGTAACATTAACAAAGGTAACTGACGCTGACAGTCAGCAGTCCAGCGTCCTGGGAAGGAAAGCGATATGACTGACGCTGCTTTGGTGTTTCGAGCCATACGCTACCTTTGTCGAAGGTATTCTTGTAGGAATAGAAACCTCTGAGGCTGTTACCTGGGCCAGCTTCGTCTGGCTGAGCGTTCATAGAGGCGTTCTGTTGATGGCGAAACACAATTCCAGAGCTGAGCTGACACTCTCGATTCGCCTTGCGGCACTGACCGCAACGGGGTTTCTGTTCATCGCACTTCAGCTTCCGGCGGCGACATGTCATGCTGAGCGATCATTAGCCTCAGTCCTCCGTGATATGAAAAGTGACTCCTACCAGCCGGTCCGGGACCTCATGATGCGCCCAGTCATTGAATTGTTCAAAAGCCAGAAGCATTATGCCCTTTTGGAGCAGTCGGGGTGTTCTTCCACAGCGCGGTTGAGACGATCCACCACTTCTAGTTTTAGCCGAGGCCCGTCCCAGACACCCTTACCAAAGGGGTTCCTTAGACACAGAAATTAGGCCACTAACAAGGCAAGATGATTGTGACATTGCAATGCGGAAAGAAGTCTGAAATTTTATGATGCCTACTAGAGAGTCTCGATACTGGATGGGCTATCTGCGTCTGGGAAGTGGCGATGGGATAAAGCCTTCCGTACCATCTTGCTATGCTACAGGTTTTGGGACGCCCCTGCCGATTCAGAAAAACCAGCAGACACCATTCGATTCTCCGCTACCGGTTCCCACCTATGATCGTAGTCCCAACAGGAGCCCTGCGCCTTTGCCGCCATCCTTTCCTTCTCCGCCTCCCGGGAGATACGTGACGTTGGGGTTACTTGCTAGGGTCTGTGCTATCTCTCTGCTGGCCTCGATTCTTCGGATCATGATGAGGCCATCTCCAGCCTTCGCCACGGCCTTGCTGATCGTATCGGCGCTCTCGGCCTCACCTTCAGCCCGGATGACATTCGCTTGCCTTTCTTGCTCTGCCTTCTCCACGATAAATCTAGATCGCTCTGCATCCTGCTGAGCGATCTGCTTTTGCTCGACAGCCCTAGTGAATTCCTTCCCAAAGGTCATGTGGGTGATGGATACATCCTCCAGCGCGATATTAAATTCCGACGCACGCCTCAAGAGATCTGTGCGGATCCGAGCGGACACCGCCTCTCTCTGGGTGATAAGTTCGGCAGCATCGAACTGAGCTACAATAGACTTCAGGACTTCGTTGCCAATGGAAGGAAGGACACGTTCGTCGTAATCTAATCCGAGGGACTATTGTGGATGGTCAGCATGTAGAGAAAGTGGCGACAATGAATTCCAATCATGGAATGGTAGCAGTGTTGCATACCTGGTATATCTTCGGCAATTGTTGAACTTCTGGCCGATGGAGTACACGTAATGTCAGACTGACCATCTGCAGATCTTTGCTGCCGGTCGTGGTGGAGATGTTGCGTGGCTTGGTGCGGACATCGTAGATAATAGACTTCTGTAACCAGGGAATGAGGAAGTGGGTGCCTTCATTGACGACCTGCTCTTTTACACCCTTCAGACGATCGAAGATGACAGCGCGGGTACCGCCCTTGACGTCGTAGATGGAGGCTTGCGCGAAAGAAAGTCCAAGGGCTAGTGGCACCGCATAACGGTAGACTGCCTGGAGTCCGTTAGCGGCCATCTCTGGTCGCTCAATGCAGATAACCTTGGAGTCGTTTATGTACGAGGGAAGATATGGGCGGTAGAGTTGGTTAAGGTACACTGTTGGAGAGCTCAGAGGTCTCAGGAAAATAAAGTCGGGATCGAGGTCACAGCTCAATCAGGCTAGCGTGTGTTGTCGAGCGGTGATTGGTCGACATTAACTTCCAATGTCCGGAATCAACCTGTTCATTCTTCCTAGCGTCACTCGAAAACCAAACCTTCGAATCTTCTACGAATAGGATTGGCAGCGTATCATGGCTGGGGGAAGTGAACCGTTAGATACCAAGCACGGCCAGTAAGTTTTATCCACCAGAGGAAGCAGTAGGAGTACGTGGGCAGAAGTTCACTGCTCTTTACATGCAGCCCACCCCAGACTTCTTCAGCGTGTTCTTTCATAACACTCATTTTGAATGCTCACTGACTTCTTTCTACAGGTATATAGGGGGTTGGGGCAACCTAGGTACGAAGATTCATTCTGGATAGATCTACCTCAGCGCATCAGATTAAAGAGATGGAACAAAGTTAGCTCGAGTTACGAGGCAACATCTTAATGCATCGGGAGCCTCGCGAGAAGCCACAGCGTAGCCGAAATGACTAACTTTCCGGCGGACAGGTTCTCAGACACAGAAGGGCATCGTGACCTACGCTCTGTCCGCCAATCGACAGCGACCACTAGCCGGCACAGCAAATGCGGCCGTTTTCAACTCGTGGAGAAGGTTCCGGGCACAGGCGCTTTACTTCATTCCTCCCTTTGCTGCAGCATATCTGGCGATGAATTGGGCAATCGAGAAGTACGTCAATCAACATGAGACTGTCATCCGTCAAGAAGCACGATGGGCGGTACCCACCATTCGTACTTGGAGCTGATCATTTCTTAGGAACGAATACTTGAACTCGAAGCCCGGTCGTACGCGTAGTCCAGAAGAGTCGTCGGAGGCACGCCAGGGTGGTACGGTCCGCGGTTAGAATAGCTTCTTAGAAGGGGAATATGGGCTGAATTGGTATCACCATCGGAGAGCATTGTACATATTGAATCACAAGAGTTGTTGCATTGAGTCTTCCAGGTATGGGCTTCAATGACATCTTTGACATTGTCATGCATTGATGACATCCGGAAGCTTAAGGCTTAGAGCTATTGAGAGCCTTCTCATAGGAACAAGTCAGACGTACGCCGATTAAGTTAGATTTTCTCCTTCATGCTTCGCCTACGTTACCTTTGGTTATACTTAACGCGTTGGCATCGCATTGGAGTTGCTCCTTTCCTGTAGGGCTGGTGTAGCTTTGCCAAGGCTTGGCGGTACACAATTCGAGGACTCGCCTATTGTCGCCCTCGAGAGCCGAACCAATCTTGGTCGCAATTTTTTAATCGCAATGGCGAAGGAGAAGAGCACCGAAAAAGAGGAGCGGAAGAAGGAGACGAAGGTCTCAAAAGAAAAGCGCTCAGCTAAGGATGGTGTTCACAAAAGCAAAAAGGATAAAAAAGAGAAGACAGCTGCTGCAGCCGAAGATGTCGAGGTCACGACGAAGCTGCTGAATGCGTTGGAGAGCCAGAAGCCCGGCAGCGTAGCCGTCAAAGATGAGGGAGAATTGCAAGTGAAAATAAAGGCCGTTCCTCTAATCGGCGCGTTGGTACCGTTCGCCAATCCATTGGCAGACGAGAAAGTGGGGAAGAAGTTACTCAAGAGCGTCAAAAAGGGTACTTTATCCCGACCTTCCTTGAGTCCTGATGCTAATACGATAGCCCGGCAGCTGCCAAACAGAAGGCGCTCAAGCGCGGTGTCAAAGAGGTCGTCAAGGCAGTTCGAAAATCCCCCACAACCTCATCCGGTGATGCACCTCACAGTGTCGTTATCATCGCCGCAGATATCTCGCCGATGGACGTCATATCTCATATCCCTGTTCTGTGCGAGGATCACGAGGTTCCCTACATTTTCGTTACCTCAAGGACGGAGTTGGGGGCAGCAGGAAGTACGAAGAGGCCCACCAGTGTGGTCATGATCAGCAAGGAGAAGGGAGGCAAGAAGAAAGACAGCGAAAAGGAGGAAGGCGAGGAGGACTGGGGCGAGGTCTACAAAGATCTGGTCAAAGTTGTATCGAAAGCGTCTAAGGATGTCAGGATATAATGCTTGCGGTGCAGAGGACTGCATACGATCGGCGTTGCGAATGTTCAAAGGTGTACTCTGGAGAATAGGTTCTGTGGTGAGTACGCATGTTTTGGAGGCAAGAAGATCCCGGTTTCAGAGCAGGATGTGTTGACATTCAGACAGGTTTTGCGCTGGTAAAAAGTGATCTTCTATAGATACCCACTCGATGCCAACATGCATCTCCACATTACGCATTGCATAGTCTCGTACAATTGGCGCTGCTGTACTAAGGATGATTCTCTCTAACATGTGATCGGGCTCGAAAAGGCTTCAGCAAGAGTGTCACTGGATCCATGCTAGGTGCTTTTTCTTAAGTTATTCATCGAGTGCAAGGCTTCACTCATGTTGGTGTCCCTTCAACAACTTCACATAGCGAAGATAAGACCTAGCCAAGAACCCAAACAGACCAATAAAGCAGTCTACTTTCTATTGCAGGGTATATGGTTTGAACTCGATAATGATGAGTGCTCTGGGAACGTATATAGCACAGAGGCTCTCTCATGCAGGTGGTTCGCTTCAAGTCTACTTACGTCATGCATGGATATCCGTATTTCATATGCTGTCAGCCCAAACTATTCCCTTCCCTTATCTAAACTCATCTGATATACCAATTCCTTGGAAATCAGGACAATCCAAATCAAATCTATATTACAGACGAACCCCCATCAAGATGTCCGACGAAACCTTCCACACTACACGTGAGGACCTCCGCAAGCCTACATCCAAGGTCTCGCACAAGTCCGGCGGCGACATACCCTCGGAATCTGAGCCAGCCAAGATGATGGTTTGCAACTTTCCACCCGCCCTTAGGAATTCCAAGATTAACTCAAGCACCTAGTCCATCGTCGATCAGAACTCCAAATCTAAGCAAGAACTTATCAACGAGCGACAAGCCGATCTACCGCTCCCCAATCAGCCTCCTGTGGCTTCAGACTTCAACTCGGCGGATGGCAGCGCGGTCAACGTCGGTTCTGGACGCTTTTCGGAGGGGATGTCGTATGGCAACGATGCGCTAAAGGGGCCTGCGACTGGCGATAGCGGTGTTAGGACGAATGATGGTGTCCTCAGTAGGAACACTGCTGCTCCGAGTGGTGTGGGAAGGGAAGGTTATGAGAGTTTGGAGGGGTTGCCTAAGGATGCTAAGAAATCGTTAAGGGATACTCTTTAACTGCCTACCTCGGACTGTAGAGAAATATCATAGTTGAGCTACACTATCGGATCAGAACCAAGGCCTCGTTTGCAAAAGCAGCCTAGGCTGCAGAAATGTGACTATGCTTTAGTGACTACATATGCCGCGACTTCTCAAGGACTTCCGTGCTACTCTACGACGAGCTACATGTACGGAGACCTGAAAAGTCAACATGAGTGCGGTACTTGACGTCCTATGGGCATAGTGGGGCTTATCCGATTTCAGATTTGGAACTTTGGTGGGGCAGCAGTGACATCACAGCTTACTCCATTCAATGATGTAGCCAATTCGATAAAAATCTCTTGCGCCTCAAGATACACACAACAGCAATATACATCTAAGTTGATTTGAACGAAGACGTAGAAGAAGAAAGATACAAGCTCATCGAGGGACATTATACAAAACAAAATTCACCGGTATCAAGCCCTAATATTCACATCATGAACGAACAAGGCACACCTATTGGCTCTACAAACCAGGGCATGAAGGTAAGCGCATTTCCAGACTCGCCTACCAAATTTCGAGACTTGCAGGTCAGTGACATGTCCAACAGGTAACTACCGACCCTGAGAGCTACCGCAACCCCAAATCAGAGAATCCCGGACCCATCGCCGCTGATTCTCTTGCCGCCGAATCTGCCAATGCTGGCGGTGAGTTCAGCAAGAACACAAACTCCAAGCCACTCTCCGTCTCCGGCAGTTCCTCCACCTTCAACACCACCGACACCTCTGGCGCCACGAAGCTTTCTGCAGCGCCTGATGCCATCGAGCGTGAGGCTCAGCAAGTATCCCAAGACACCTCCGACGAAGCGAGAGGACCGGGCGGAATGAAATATCCAGAAGGTCTAGGCGGGCAGGGCAGCTTTGACGGCCAGCACAATCTGGATGGGTACACTGGTGGCCCAATGAGCGCAAAGCAGGACTTAGCGGACAAGTCGGGTGTCTATCAAGCCTCCGGTATCCGCGGCGGAGGGCCCGGCGCTGATGACTCACGCGAGGACTACAAACCTGGCGGCAGCGGTGGGAACCCCGACTCAAGTGCTTCCGATACTGCTCCGAGTTACGTCGATAGCGTGCAGTCACAGGGCAATTCTAGCGCCAAGCCAAAGGGAAAGAACATCACAGAAGGAGGCTTTGACGATGATCCAAGTAAGAATGCAAGCTTCAACTCTGAAATTGGGACGGAAGACGACCCCGGTAGGCAGGCAGAGAATGATCTGCTACGGAAGTCGCAGGCTGTCTCTGGATCTTCGGCGCCGAGACAGAAGATGGGGGAGGGCGAAAAGTCGCAGTACGATGTTTTGAAGGACGACCAAAGCCTGTGAAGGATTTTTTTGTCCTGGCTAGCCAAGTCGGAGAGGAAGTCATCAAATTAGGAAGAGACAGCCCGTCCAAACAGCATTATGCAATGAACAAAAATTGGAATGACACCTAGATCTCGGGCAAATGTATGGTGCACTTGCAGGGGTAAATGAAGACAAAGTTACCTTGTCTTATCATACTCCATCTCTAGCTTCCTACTCTTCAGGCCTCCTGCTATCCTGAAGGAGCACCAGTCGTTCCACGCTATGCCTCCTTAGCAACGGAATCTCACAAGTCAATCAGTCCATCATCTTTTCGTCAAGTCGTCCTCTAATAATGTCGATGACACGAGGAGCATTTCTTGCTCGCACGTCGAGACAAGCATCCTCTTTCGAATCAGAGTTGTTGTAGGATGTCTCCGGTCAGGTGATCCACCTTCATTGCTATATCCGCCTGTACAGGTGATACTGACAACGCATGTCTTCCAAATCTATCGGGTATTTCAAGCCGTCCGTTAATCTAAACCATCTTGACTCGCATTCCTCCACTTTCTCCCATTGTTGATCTTTCTCATCACGTTTGCTACTCGCAGTAGCGGCTGCTTTAAGTAACGTATGATCCAAAAGCCATTGCATTGGATACTTCTTTTGCGCTGCTGCCTCTTCAACTCCTGATTTTTTGCCGACACTGACTGTGGAGTAGCTACCTGGACTGTCCACGACCAGTAGTAGCGAGCCTGGTTCCAGTAGGTGCGTTATGGTTAAGAGCAGGTTAGTCGCGGCGCTCATGGACGTGCTATACAATTCGTTTAGCGTGAACATCAAAGTCACGAGATCACAGTCCTGAAGCAAGGGGCCCAGTTGAGAGACGTCCATCTTCAGGACATCCTGTTTCAGGAAACTCATCCTCAGGTTACTGGGACCAACAAGGGCTTTTCTAGTATCTAGGTCCACCCTAGAGGCGTACTTCGAGACTTCGGGAGGTGTGGTGATGCCAGTGTACAGCAGTCCAAGGACCCTAGACCAGTCTGCTATATCGACAGCAGTAATATCAAAGCCGACTCCTGGTCCCCTTGAGTCAAATGCTTTACCCGCCAGGTCCGAGTCTGAGGCAACATTGGCACAATACAAGAGTCCAGCAAAAGCGAGCAATTCCGCGCCTGCACCTCCCCCTATGCAAACCACTTTGAGCTTCCGGACTCCATCAATTTCTGTAAAAAGCTCATGTTCTTCAGATTGGATTTTGGGTGTCCTTTGTGGGCTTAGAGATTTCCGGTTCGCTCCCAACGTTTGGGATGTCAGAGCTGCCAGAATAGTGGGACTGCTATTGAGGAGGTCTGCGTAGGCTAGAGCGCGACACGGACTCCACCTCATAGCATACGCTTCGAGTAAAGATTCTTTGCCAAAAGCGCTGGCAAAGTCACGATTATACAGATGTTGCTTAATCTCTTGGATCAAAGCCGGTAGACTGTCATTGAAGCGAGAAGTGAACACGCCCTTGAAGATATCGAGCAAAAGCTGCTGCAGTCCAAGCGGGATGGTCTTGCTTGACCTTTTATTCCCATCGTCATTTGTACCTCTGACATCTCGCTGTGAGGAATTGTTATTGTCTTTGCCATGCGTTTTGTTGTGTCTTGATTTATTGCCCTGCGAACCTGGGGCCATCACTTCGTGGTCATATATGTCTCTAGAAAATTGCGGTAACCCAGAATTCTGGAAAGGGCCGAGGGTGCTTTTCAAAGACATATGCAGAACAGCGTGAAAAGCTTGGCATATACATCATCATCACATAGATGTTGGATGGGAGATAGCAAAAATCCTTATTTCACATGTCTCGTTCAATCGCCAACCATGCTTGCGCTGTGGGATACCTCTCTTGAGAAGCCGCGAGATGCTCGATTATCATGCGAGCGAATGATCCTTTACTCCTAATCCCAATCGGCACGCGCTACTCGCGGCTCCACGACTATATCGTCGAAGCCATAGTACTAGTGCTTGTCCACGCTTCGACTGAAGCGCAATAGGCTTTTATATCGGTAGTGAAACTCCACTGGGTGGCTTAATCACAAGCGAAATACCTGACTGATGACTGACTACAAGTGATGGAATATCAAGCTGCCCCTGGCGACGCAACCTCGCTTCTAAGTCCTTTACTAGATTCTCTGAATCTCTGCGCGGCAGACCTATGAGGCGATGATAAGGTGACTTGCTGGCGTAGAAGCGTAAGTTCCTATGTTTTTCTCTCAGGTGAGACCAGTACTATAAGCGGTTCGTTTGTTTTCGTACCGACGGGGAGCTCGACCACCCGTGCCTCGCTCTTTCCCGACAGCTACGCGCCGATTTAAGCCTAATAAGGTACGTCAAGCTTTCGAATTCTGTTATCATTTATGTTTTACTTAAAGACACGGGTCGGTGGCATGAAAGACAGAGCGCACGACGCTTTGGCTGCATTTCAATTATCCATATCTCAAACCCACTACTTTCTCTCCAGGATACCTGCATGAGAGATACCTTTTGTTTTCAATTTTTATACGATTGGCTATGGCGGACTTACTAGGCGTTGCCCCAATGCATCCTGACTACTACTTTTGCGATGCATTTTACAGCTCCGGCGCTTTCGGTCACATCAATGCAGCTGACTGCATCGCTGCCGAACGCCAGATGCCTCGTGGGGCAGCTCCTGTAACCTGGTCGTCCTCCAGGCTAGATGAAGAGAATGTTCATCCTTTCGAGATTCCAAAGATCTATTTGGACGGTAAGAAGAGCGACATAATTCGAGGAACCTAAGATTGCTCCCAGGATTTATGTGTGTATTTAGGGACTTGCGAAATCAGAGTTGAGTCTGTTCATCCACTCGTGCATGAGGCGGAGACGATTTATGAGATTGCACCCGATGAGTTTCGAGAAATGACCGGGTGGGTAATTCGAAATTGTGTCCAAGGCGTCTCTGGTGACGGAGGTATCATCACACGGAACATCTCTAACGTAGTCGACTACCTCTCGACTCCAAATGCGAATTTATTTCCCGAAGCATATCGTATGAAGCCCTCCCCTTACCAGCCATGCTCATCTCGATGTCGACCTTGAAACTAACAGTACTTCTCCACATGTAGCCCGCAGTGCCACTTTCTTTGCTGTCACCGTGACAGGGTTCAGCATGCATGATCAATTTATGGCAGGTCATTTCGATCCCACAGTAGGAGGCGCCATATACAGCTCTCTCTATGCAAGACTGTTCAATCTCGCCTTCGGTGATGCCAACTGGAATCAACTTTCCAACGTTGCGGAGTATATCGCCCGCGCCTGGTCCCTTATGCAGCGCAGACCGGTCGACAACGGTGGCGGCTATCCCTGGTATGGTGAAGCCGCAGGAAACCCACCTGAGCAGATGACAACATTCCAATGCGACTCGAATCTAGGCAATCCTCGGCATGCCGACTGCAGCCAGCTACAGTATTCCCAGCTCGAAACCCCGTCAGGCAGCATCTCGCTTCAAGCAGGCGAGGCCAGGTTTCTCCATGCGGGCACTTGCAGCATTGGAATATCAGTATCTGCACCTTCGCTACTTTCATGGGACCAGATCAAGGCGGCTCTGAACGACCTAATCGAGATTTGCGTCAACAATCCGCTGGCAAAAGCGGTTGGAGGACGAGCCTACCATGGAGCACAAGACAAAGTACTATATAACGTTGGTGGCCAAAAGCCGCAGAAGCGAAATACGGTCTCGGATGTACTGCCCCCTCACGTGAACATTACATTGTTTCAGCAATACGAGATCTATCCCAGTTTCCCTGAAGCTGCGGAAGAGCTCCAGTCTTGCACCTGGCAAAAGGTGACGACTGGGCAGGATGTCCGGCCATGCCAGAACACCCATCACCACCAGACTCGGCCTCCCACTGCTGAGAATCCACGAGGTAGTGACCCTTGCGTTGCAAACTCGGATTGTGGATTACCTGGCGAATCCATCTGTGCCTTGAACGATGGCATCGCCCTTGATGAAAGCGGTCCTAGTAATTTTTCATGCATATCCATACGGGATGCTACCACAGCTCTAGGAAGCGACGTTGCTCAGATACATCGGTGTGTCGGGAGATGTCTATCAGGCAATGATAATACAAATGGAACAGTAGCAGCAGCACCGTCAGGCACAACGGCGACCCTAGCGCCACTGCCGCTAGATGTGGTCTGTCCTTGCAACTGCACGTATGTCTCCCATGATTGCTGTCTCTCAAACACCCAAATCGTGTTGGCGGAGTCATCGCAGAAGCTCAATATCTCGGTTCAGGCGCCTAATAGCACGGTGTGCTGCAACGCCTTAACGGGCCAATGGGCAAAAGCTCCTGTACAGAGGGATAATCTTACTCTCAATACGCTTTGTCCCGGATATATCAACGTCTAAACGAATCAGAGTTGGTTCTTGGGCTTAAGATATGGACGTGATAATAAGATCTATTCCATCTCGGGGTCTGGAACGTTCTCAAAGGGTTTGAACATATGGTAATCCATCAAGCCATACTATCATTCATCCATTTCTCGCAAGCGCTTTCACTTGTGTGTCATGAGATTGGTGCACCACAGATTGCCGGCCTATGGTACAGACGAGTCAATACATTAGCAGAGCACCTTTCAGGTAGTCTTGAGCAAGTAAATGGATTGTCTACAGGCGCAGAGCAATTAGTGCAAAATGCGCTCCATACGCTCTAAGCCCTCTCCTACTCGCAGACCAACCCCTGATATCTCACTATAGCTGGCCTTTTATGCAGTCCCGCCGTGGAATTCTGCCTTCGCAAAACTCTGCTCAGACGACATGACGAGCATTGTGATTGTCAACAAGATTAGATTGATGGAGGCCTCGATGAAATGTTGGCTACACTAACCTCCGGAGCACACACGATGGTTCGTAGACAATAGTAACGCAACAATGGGAGGGGTTTCACGTATATGTGACCTGATACAGCCTGTTCGCCATCGGTAATAGACAGCTATACAATGAGAGGATTTGCTCACAGCCAGCCTGCTAATGATTTCATCCATAACCACCTATGGGCCCTGTGGAAGAGCCGGCCGAGCTGTCAGGATGTGACTGGTGAAGGCTGGTGGTTAGGGTTTGATGCAGGTTTAGAGACCAATAAGTAAATGAAACAGACACATCCTCGAAGCCTCGCAGGCTGCTGAGCAACGCAATGCCGCCCGTATTGTCGAAAGCCACTCAAGGTCAGCAGCGGCAGCATGGGAGCCGACGCCTATGAGAGATCGAAACGCGTCTTGGCATTCTTGATTGCGCGACCCGAACTTTAGCCACGAGCTGATATCGCGAAAACTACGCGATCATCCACAGCGCTCAATCTCTCTAAAGCATTATTCTGACTGAAATAGCAATGGAGGAGTTCAAAGATATCTACCTCGACTCGTACAAACAGCCAGGAACATGCCGCTTCGTTGAGAGTGGCCTTGGCTGGAAGCCCTCCAAAGATGGCAACAAAACCAATACTTTTACCCGTGAAAAGGGCGACATGGCTGCAGCGCATTGGAGCCGTGGAGCCAAAGGCTACCAGCTGAAGATCCTTATGCACACATCTAAAGTAGTACAAATGGACGGCTTTTTAGAGGAAGTGAGCAGTTTCACTTCTCAATTGTTGAAAGGCGGCTAATAATGTTAGGACTTCAATCGATTGATCAAGCCATTCAAGAACTTCTACAGCATCAATCTAGAAGCCAAGGAACACTCTTTGAAGGGTTGGAACTGGGGTAAAGCCGAGTTTGGCAAATCGGAACTGGCTTTCAACGTCCAAAACCGCCCCGCTTTTGAGGTTCCATATTCCAAGATAACGAATACCAATCTCGCCGGGAAGAATGAGGTGGCAGTTGAGTTCGCTTCTACAGCAGGTGGTAAAGACGCGGACATCAATGGACATCTTGACGGCCTCGAGCTAGAGGAATGCGATGAAGTAGTCGAGATGAGGTTTTACATTCCTGGGACTTCTGCAAAGAAAGAGGTGAACGAAGAAGGCGAGGAGATGAGCGTGGAGGGGTCAGACGCAGAAGAGCAGAACGCGGCGAACGTGTTCTACGATACACTAATGGATAAAGCTGAGATTGGAGAAGTCGCGGGAGATACGTTTGCAACGTTCCAGGACATACTTCACCTTACACCTAGGTGCGTTCTCGCCCAATTCTCAAGCCGATTGGGAATGCATCTGATATGCTTGCAGAGGACGCTTCGATGTGGATTTATATGAGACTTCATTCCGACTTCGCGGAAAGACCTACGACTACAAGATACAGTACGAGACTGTCAAGAAGTTCATGCTGCTTCCTAAGCCCGATGAACTCCATACTCTCATCACCATCGGCCTCGATCCACCCTTGCGCCAAGGTCAAACCCGTTATCCCTTCCTTGTTATGCAATTCAAGCGCGAAGAAGAAATTGTCATTGACATGAATATGACGGAGTAAGGTCATCACAGTTACGCGCAAAGTATACCCGCTAAGCATACCCAGTGAGCTCCTCGAAGGCAAATACAAGGGCAAGCTTGCTGCGCACTACGAGGCGCCGCAGCACTCTGTGGTGGCTCAAGTCTTCCGTGGGCTTGCAGGAAAGAGAATTATTACACCGTCCAAAGACTTTTCCAGGTATGTCTGCAGGCCGCCTGCCTTATTGACTCATGCCTGGACCTTCGCATCGTGAGTCGCAATGTAGCTGACGATCTGTAGCCACCATCAGCAGGCCGGCGTAAAGTGCAGCATCAAGGCCAATGAAGGACACCTCTTTTGCCTTGATAAGAGCTTCATGTTCGTACCCAAACCCGCGACCTATATCTCATTCGACAACATCGCCGTCATTGTCATGTCTCGAGTTGGTGGAGCCGTCTCCGCCAGCCGCACTTTCGACATTACAATTACAATGAAGGGAGGTGCAGGCGAACACCAATTCAGTAACATCAACCGGTAAGAGTAACAGATATCCTCGGCTGGATTACACTGAAAACATGCCATAGTGAGGAACAGCAACCGCTAGAAGATTTCTTCCAAGCTAAGGGCCTGAAAACCAAGAATGAGATGCTGGATGACGTATGCTGTCCCATCAGAATCAATGGAGCTGTGCTCACATATCCCCAGTCGAACGCGCTCATTGCAGCAGCCCTCAAAGATGCTGACATGGCGTCATCCGACGAAGAAGTCGTAGCCGCCGGCCCTGACCGAGGTTCCGCAGACGAAGACGAAGAGAGCGTCGACGACGACTTCCACACAGACTCCGAGTCTGACGTCGCCGAAGAATACGACTCGGCTCACGAGAGCAGTGGGTCCGATGTTGAGATGGCAGATGGCGATGCGGGTGCGGCAAAAGACTCGGATCCTCCCGCTGATGAACGTCCTCCCAAGAAGAAGTCCAAAACTGCGAAATGAAGGATGATGGTCACTGATGCATTGGGATGGCGTTACGTGCACCCCATCAATGGTGCGACTCGGGAGCGGCATGATACCAAGCGTGTTCAGGTGTGGGAAATGCGTACATGATATCCACTTTGCGAGCCTCATGTGACTTCGATTTAAGCGTCTCTCGCTGTCAGTCTGTCACTGATCTGAGTCAGAGACTGGGTGCTCTAGACCTAGGCCTTTGATAGCATGTAGGGGGACCTCCATGAGAAATCTACAGCCATGATAACAGTCTCTCCTCATAACTTGGTGATCCCATCCGTCCAGTTGGTACACCGAACTCCGTCCAATGGTCCCCAAACACCGTCACCATTCCTGCGCACATCACAACTTCACACCCGTCCTCTCCCTTCCCCCCACCCTCAACTCCTCCTCCATCTCCCCCGTCTCCATCCTCATCCCACCCCCCTCCACCACCTCCCCCATCGCCCTATTCGCCCCTTCCAAATCCCTCACCACAGCCTCCAACCCCCTCACCAACCCCTCCACCACCTCCCTCTGGCCCTCCACGCCCCTCGCCAGAACCTCATTCTCCGCCTGCACCTCCCTCAACTCGGCCTCCAACTCCCGTTCCGCCGTCGCAAGGTACGGCGCCAAGTGCGCCAGAAACAGCGGTTCCGGAGGAAGTGTATGCGGCCTGTAATATCCCAGCGTCAGCCCAACTCCACCCCTCACCCCCATCCAACCTCTCCAACCCCCCCCCAAAAACGAAGCCCAAAAGAAACCTACGCCACCCCCGGCCCCTCCAGCACCCCCTCCCTCCTCCTCCTGCCCGCCTCCCCCACCAAC
>JAABUS010002612.1_pt1 | contig 33469 bp, 32 predicted proteins | sample 5560161 | NCBI WGS metagenome assembly JAABUS01 (sample SAMN10711885, study PRJNA513376) | rock metagenome | isolation source: Antarctica rocks | place: Antarctica: Victoria Land, Trio Nunatak nord | collected 2016-01-04 | reverse complement strand
CCAGCAGCTTTGGAACGAACCGGATAGGGGGGGCTACCCTCGGGACTGGCCGGTCAGCAGGGCCAGAATGCCGGACATGAACCGGCCGGCGCGGGACCAGGCATTGCCTTGCGGGCCGGCTGGAACCGCGGGGAGCCATGCGGGACTGCCGCCCTTAAGCATCGCCCTCCGTCCAGACTTCGGCAGAGGCGCCATGGCCAGCATCGCGTCCGCCAGCGTCGGGAAAGACAGCGTCAAGCCAATGCAGTCCGTGACCAAGATCGAGGCGGCGGCACGACGTGCCCGGAAGGCCGGCGCTGTCGCGCGGGGAACATAGACCTCGATCACTTCCTCGGCCTGCGCGTAGCAGGGCGTGATGACGACCCGGTAGCCGAGCGGGGCGACCTGCTCCGCCCAGCGGCCCGCCATCAGGGCATCCGCGATGGAGAACGCGGGCGCGAGCATCAACGCGCAGCAACAGGCTGGGGCGCCCCAGCAGTCCGCAGCGCGCTCACGCCAGGCAGCACAATGCGAAATGCGCCAGCCGCGACGCGGCAACGAAGGCCAAGGCTTCGTCCCAACCGTTCAGGCTCCCCTGCCAAGGCGGCTCGCCGCGCAGCCGGGCGAACGCCATGCTGACGAACGCGCCCATGCCGCACGCAAGCGACAGCAGCGCGGCGGCTTCTCGGACCGCTTGGGCACTTGTAAGGCAAGGGCCGAACGTCAGGGCAACAAGGCCACCGAGGCGGGCCGCGAACCAGACCGCCCGGTCCCGGGAAACAGCGTCGATGGCCTGGGTCGGCCTGGCCGCGGGCTGCCGGGCGTCGGTCACAGGCGCCCTGTCCGGATAGGACCGGTGGGCGGGCGCAGGACAGATCCCACGGCCATGTCCCGGCAACCCGGCGTCGCCGGTGCCGCGCACCGCGTCAGCGAGAACGGCCAGGCCCGTCCGACCGTGTTGTCAAGCTCGGCCGTCACGGTCCGGACCACCGGGGCCGCGACGAGGGCGAGGCCGAGCGCAAGGGCGACTTGCACCGCCGCTCCGGCATTGGCCAGGCGCATCATGGCTGCTCAAGTCACCAGCGTCAGGCGCGGCAGCGGCGTGTCGCTGTTCTCGGCCGCCAACAGGTCGGGAAGCAGGCGGCCCAGCACGTCGAGCGTGCCGCTGCGCGCCCGGGTGAGCGGCAGGCGCAGGTCGCCGTTGCACAGGCCGGCCATGCACAGCGCGGCCTTGACCGGAATGGGGTTGCTTTCCAAGAACAGCGCCTGGTGCAGCGGCGCCAGCAGGTCGCGGAGGCGGGCGAACTCGATGGGATCGACCCGGTCCCACGCGGCATGCATGCGTGCGCACAGCTCAGGCACCAGGTTCGCCGAGACCGAGATGCACCCGTGCCCGCCCATGGCGCGGTGCGCCGGCGCGGTCGCGTCGTCGCCGGAGAATTGGACCAGCTCCCCACCGCACAGCGCGCGCAGCCGCATTGGGCGCGACAGGTCGCCCGCCGCATCCTTGATCGCCATCACCAGGCTGCTCTCATGCAGGCGCGCCACGGTCTCGTCCGCGACCGCGACGCCGACGCGCCCGGGCACGTCATACAGGATCACCGGCAGGTCGGCGGCGTGCGCCACCGCCCTGACGTGCGCCGCGATGCCTTCCTGCGTTGGCCGGACATAGGGGGGCGCCGCGCAGAGCAGCCCGGCGGCCCCGTTCCGCGCCGCGCCGGACGCCAGGAGGGTCGCCGCTTCCGTCGCCGGGGCGCCACACCCGGCGATGACTGGGATCCGGCCCGCCGCAGCCTCCACCGCCACGGCGACGATGCGTGCCTGCTCCGCGGTTGAAAGGGCGGGCGCCTCACCCGTACTGCCGCAGACAATGACGGCAGACGTTCCCGCCTTGACCTGCCGCTCGCACAGGACCGCCAGGGCGCCGACGTCAACCTGCCCGTCCCGGAACGGCGTCACCAGCGCGGTCGCCGAGCCGCCGGCGCAGCCAAGGCTGCCGGGCGACGGGTTGGCCCTGCGTCCCAGGGCGGACATGCCGGGGATCAAGCGCATGCCAGGCTCCCATACAGCGGCAGTTCGGCGCGGATCAGGGTCCCCTCGGCGCAGCCCACCTTGCGGAGGCCGTTGAAGCCGTGCAGCAGCAGGAGTTGGCTGGCTTGCCGGCTCAGCGCATCGGCCGGCGCGTCCAGGTGGATGGCGAGCGTGCCGAGCGGCTCCAGGACCCGCCGGGCATGGGCGATTGACCGCGTTAGGTGATCAGGCGAACGGACGCCTGGGATGATGGCCACATCGGCCGTGCCTGCCTTCGGCCAATCGCAGATCCGCGTCGCGCAAACGTCGGCGCTGCCCCGGCGAAGCAGCGCGCACAGCAGTTCCAACGTGTTCGGGCCGATCAGGCTGATGCGGCTGTCCGGGCTTGGATCGGCCATCGCCAGCAAGGCGGCCTCGGCGGCGCTGAGTCTTGGAGGAGGCTCGTCTTGCATCCCCATCGGCACTGACGGCTTGGCAAGACCCACGTGTTGAAGCAAAGGAAGCTCCTGCGAGAGAACAGGACCCGGAGGACCATCGCAGCCGGTCTGGCCGTCGCATCCAGTGGCCGATCCATGAGTCCTCAAGATCGGTCGATAAGGTAAAGCGCCCTCGATAAAGGCTCCATGTACATCAGCCGCTGGCTGTATAAGCATTGGATGTACATTGTTGTCGTGGACGGCAGCGTTGATCTCGCTGGCGAATTGCGTCATGATGCGGCGTCCAAACCAACCCTCGCGGGAGAGTGCTGGCCCTTTCCAGCCGCCGAAGGCGCAACCGGCCCCCGGAAACGCTCAGGCCCCAAGGACCGGGGGGATCAGGACCTCTGGAAAGCCGGCGGCCGTCCACGTGGCCTCCGCACCGACGGAGTAAAGGCGCCCGGGAGAGCGCCCGAATCTCTCAGGTTCCCGGACAGAGGGGGGTCGCACCTGCCGGCAACCGCTGGCGGGCGACCCTGCGTCCGGAGCCTTGCCATGGCCGAACCCGTCCTGAACATCGAAGCCGATCCGCCGGAGGAGTTGCGCACCACGCCGCTTGACGCGCTGCACCGCAGCCTCGGCGCGCGGATGGTGGCGTTCGCCGGCTACGCGCTGCCGGTGCAGTACGGCCCGGGCGTGCTGGCGGAGCACCTGCACACGCGGAGCAGCGCCAGCCTGTTCGACGTGTCGCACATGGGCCAGTTCACCCTGCGCGGCGACGGCGCCGCCGCGGCGCTGGAGCAGTTGGTGCCGGGCGACTTCCAGGCGCTCGCGCCGGGTCGGCAGCGTTACACGCTGTTGCTGAACGACATCGGCGGCATCCTCGACGACCTGATGATCGCGAACTACGGCGACCGCCTGATGATCGTCGCCAACGCCAGCCGCAAGGAGGCGGACGCGCACCTGATCGCCCAGGCCCTGTCGCCGGACCTCGCCTTTGACCAGCACCCGGACCGCGCGCTGCTGGCGCTCCAAGGCCCGGCAGCGGCCGGCGTCATGGAGCGGCTGTGTCCCGCGGCGGCGGCGCTGCCCTTCATGGGCGTGGTCGAGGCGCCGGTCGGCGGGGTCTCCGCCTGGATCAGCCGCTCCGGCTACACCGGGGAGGACGGGTTCGAGATCTCGGTCGCGGCGGCGGAGGCGGAGGCGCTGGCGACCCAGTTGCTCGCCGAACCCGGCGTGCTGCCGGCCGGGCTGGGGGCGCGCGACAGCCTGCGGCTCGAGGCCGGGCTGTGCCTGTACGGCACAGACATCGACGAGCTGACGACGCCGGTCGAGGCGAACCTCGCCTGGACGGTCGGCAAGCGCCGCCGGGCGGAGGGCGGGTTCGCCGGGGCGACGGTGGTGTTGGACCAGTTGAACAACGGCCCGCACCGGCTGCGCGTCGGGCTGCGGCCGGCCGGCAAGACCTTGGCGCGGGCCATGACGCCGATTGCGGGCACGGACGGCACGGCCGCGGGCGGCGTCACCTCGGGCGGCTTCTCGCCCACGCTCGGCGTTCCGGTCGCCATGGGCTACGTGCGCCGGGACGTGTCGGCGCCGGGCACCGAGCTGCAATTGCTGGTGCGCGACAACATCCTACCGGCGCAAGTCGTGTCCCTGCCCTTCGTCCCGCACCGCTTCGTCAAAGCCTGACCCGGAGCCTTTCCGCATGACCGAGACCCGCTACACCAAGGACCATGAATGGGTCCGCCTGGACGGCGCCGTCGCCACCGTCGGCGTGACCGACCATGCGCAGGAGGCGCTGGGCGACGTCGTGTTCGTCGAGCTGCCCAAGCCCGGACGCGAGGTCGCGGACGGCGAGGCCTGCGCCGTGGTGGAAAGCGTCAAGGCGGCGTCCGACGTGTACGCTCCGCTCGCCGGCCGCGTGACGGAAACCAACGAGGCCGTCGTGGACGACCCGGCGCTGGTCAACCGCGCCGCGCACGGCGACGGCTGGTTCTTCCGCATGGAGCTGTCGGACCCCGCGAGCTTCGACGCCCTGATGGACGAGGCCGCCTATAAGGCCCTGGTGGACAGCCTGTGATGGACGGACACTTCGACCCGCTCGCGGAGCTTGGCGCGCTGGAAAGCGCGGACGGCTTCGTCGCCCGCCACGTCGCGCCGAACGAGGCGGAGGTCGCCGCCATGCTGCAGGAGGTCGGGGCGGCGTCGCTCGACGACCTCGCGGCCAAGGCCGTGCCCGCCGCCATCCGTGGGCTGGACGCCATGGACCTGCCCGCCGCGGTGGACGAGGCGGCGGCGCTTGCCGAGCTGCGCGGCCTGGCCGGGCAGAACGATTGCCGGCGATCGCTGATCGGCCAGGGCTATTACGGCACCCACGTTCCTCCGGTAATCCTACGCAACGTGCTGGAGAACCCCGGCTGGTACACCGCCTATACGCCCTACCAGGCGGAGATCGCGCAGGGGCGGCTTGAGGCGCTGCTGAATTTCCAGACGATGGTTTGCGACCTCACAGCCATGCCCATCGCCAACGCCTCCCTGCTGGACGAGGCGACGGCGGCGGCGGAGGCGGTGACGATGGCGCGCGACCTGGGCCGGGCCAAGTCGGACGTGCTCGCGGTCTGCACGGACCTGCACCCGCAGACCCGCGCCGTGCTGGCGACCCGTGCCGCGCCGGTCGGCGTCCGGCTGGTGGACGTGGCGCCGGGCGACGCGGCGGGCATCGGCGCTGCCAAGCCCTTCGCTGTCGTGCTGCAATATCCCGGCACTACCGGCGCCGTCCGCGACCTCCGTGCCGAGATCGACGCGGCGCATGAGGCGGGCGCGCTCGCCATCGTGTGCGCGGACCTGCTCTCCCTGGTCATGCTGACGCCGCCGGGCGAGATGGGCGCCGATGTGGTCGTCGGCTCGGCCCAGCGGTTCGGCGTGCCGATGGGCTTCGGCGGCCCGCATGCTGGGTTCTTCGCCACGCGCGACACGTTCAAGCGCCAGATGCCCGGGCGCCTCGTCGGGCTGAGCCAGGACGCCGCCGGCAACCCGGCGCTCCGCCTCGCGCTGCAGACCCGCGAGCAGCATATCCGGCGGGAAAAGGCCACCAGCAACATCTGCACCGCGCAGGTCCTGCTGGCGGTCATGGCCGGGATGTACGCGGTGTGGCACGGGCCGGAGGGCCTGCGGCGGATCGCCCGGCGGGTGAACCTGCAAGCCCGGCTGCTCGCCGGCGCCGCGGCCCGCGCCGGGTTCACGCTGCGGCACGACGCGTTCTTCGACACGCTGACGCTGGATGGCGACACGGCGGGGCTGACCGAGCGCGCCACGGCCGCCGGGTTCAACCTGCGGACGCTGCCGGACGGCGGCGTGTCCGTCGCGTTGGACGAGACGGTGACGCGGGGGGAGCTTGGGCAGCTTGCCGAGATCCTCGGCGCCCCGCTGCTCGACGCCGCCGCCGGCGTGCCGGAGGCATTGGTCCGCGGCTCCCGCGTGCTGACGGCCCCGGTGTTCAGCGCCTACCACGCCGAGCACGAGATGCTGCGCTACCTCAAGCAGCTTGAGGACCGCGATGTGACGCTGAACCGCAGCATGATCCCGCTCGGCTCCTGCACGATGAAGCTGAACGCAACGGCGGAGATGATGCCGGTCTCTTGGCCAGGCTTCGCCAATATCCACCCCTTCGCGCCGGCGGAGCAGACGCGCGGCTACCTGACGCTGATCAAGCGACTGGCGGGCTGGCTGTGCCAGGTGACGGGCTTCGCCGCCGTGTCGCTGCAGCCGAACGCCGGGAGCCAGGGCGAGTACGCCGGGCTGCTCGCCATCCGCGCCTATCATGCATCGCGCGGCGAGGCGCACCGCGACATCTGCCTGATCCCATCCAGCGCGCACGGCACCAACCCGGCGAGTGCTGTGATGGCCGGCTACCGCGTCGTCGTCACCGGCTGCGACCGCGACGGCAACGTGGACTTGGCCGACCTCCGCGCCAAGGCGGCGCAGCACGAGGGCCGCCTTGCGGCGCTGATGGTCACTTACCCCAGCACGCACGGCGTGTTCGAGGAGGGCATCCGCGACGTCTGCGACGTGGTGCACCGGCATGGCGGCCAGGTGTACATGGACGGCGCCAACATGAACGCGCAGGTCGGCCTGACCAGCCCGGCATCCATCGGCGCCGACGTGTGCCACCTCAACCTGCACAAGACGTTCTGCATCCCGCACGGCGGCGGCGGCCCCGGCATCGGCCCCATCGGCGTCGCGTCCCACTTGGCGCCGTTCCTGCCGAACCACCCGATGCGGGCGGATGCGGGGCCGGCCAGCGGGTTCGGCCCGGTATCCGCAGCACCGTTCGGCAGCGCCGGCATCCTGCCGATCAGCTACGCCTACATCCGCATGATGGGCGCCGCCGGGCTGCGGCGCGCGACGACGGTTGCGATCCTCAACGCCAACTACATGGCCGCCCGCCTCCGTCCGCATTACCCCGTGCTCTACGCCGGCGCCCATGGCCTCGTCGCGCACGAGTGCATCCTGGACTGCCGCGGCTTCCAGGCGGAGGCCGGCGTGGGCGTCGAGGACATCGCCAAGCGCTTGCAGGACTATGGCTTCCACGCGCCGACCATGAGCTGGCCCGTCACCGGCACGCTGATGATCGAGCCGACGGAAAGCGAGGGCCGCGCCGAGATCGACCGCTTCTGCAACGCCATGATCGCCATCCGGGCGGAGATCGCGGCGATTGCGGCAGGCCAAGCGGACCGCGCGGACAACCCCTTGAAACACGCGCCGCACACGATGGGCGAGGCCGCCGCGACCGACTGGCCGCACGCCTACCCGCGCGAGCAGGCGGTGTTCCCCCTGCCCTTCGTGCGCGCCGCCAAGTACTGGCCCCCGGTGAAGCGGGTGGACAACGCCTATGGCGACCGCAACCTGGTCTGCACCTGCCCCCCGATGGAGGACTACGCGCAGGCGGTCGATTAGCCGGGCGCCTTCCCCCCGCACCGTTGGCGGGCGTAACAAGGCGGCGAGCCGCGGCAATCCGATTGCAAGTCCGTGACACCCGTAGGAAGTTGGCGGCTTGACGCCGGCATCCGGCGCGTTGCGGAGGGCGCGGAATGAAGTCGAACCGGATGACGACCTACATCCTGATCGCGATGCTGCTCGGCATCGGGGTCGGGGGCTTGGTCCATTCGCAGGTCGCGGACCCGGCCACCCACAAGCTGATCGCCGGCTACGTCGGGATCGGCAGCACCGTGTTCCTGCGGCTGATCAAGATGATTATCGCACCCCTGGTGTTCTCGACGCTGGTGGTGGGCATCGGCCACATGTCGGACGCCGGCGCGGTGGGCCGGGTCGGCGGCAAGGCGATGCTGTGGTTCGTCAGCGCGTCCTTGGTCTCGCTCACCCTGGGTCTGGTCCTGGTCAACCTGTTCGAGCCGGGCGCCGGGGTGCATAAGGTGGTGAGCGGCGTCGCCTCCGGCATCGACGCGCATGCCATGTCGGTGGACGGCTTCGTCAAGCACGTCTTCCCCGACAGCGCGATCCGCCCGATGGTGGATAACGAGATCCTGCAGATCGTCGTGTTCTCCGTGTTCTTCGGCGTCGCCTGCGCCGCCATGCCGACCCGCGCCAAGCCGCTGCTCAAGGGCATCGAGAGCCTGTCCCACATCATCCTGGCCGTCACCGGCTACATCATGAAGCTGGCGCCGCTCGCGGTGTTCTGCGCCATGACCGCGACCATCGCGACCAACGGCCTCGGCATCCTGGTGAACTACGCGAAGTTCATGGGCGAGTTCTACGTCGGCCTGGTCTGTTTGTGGCTGGTGCTGATCCTCGTAGGCTTCATGATCCTGGGTCCCCAGGTGAAGCGGCTGGTGGCCCTGGTGCAGGAGCCATTCCTGCTCGCCTTCTCCACCGCAAGCTCGGAGGCCGCCTATCCGAAGATGCTGGAGCAACTGGCGAAGTTCCCGATCTCCACCAAGATCTCCAGCTTCGTCCTGCCGCTCGGCTACTCGTTCAACCTCGACGGCACGATGATGTACTGCACCTTCGCCAGCGTGTTCATCGCTCAGGCCTACGACATCCCGCTGAGCTTCGGCACGCAGGTCGCCATGCTGCTGACGCTGATGCTGACCAGCAAGGGGGTTGCCGGGGTGCCGCGCGCCTCGCTCGTGGTGATCGCGGCGACGCTCGGGCAGTTCGGCCTGCCGGAGGAGGGGCTGCTGCTGATCCTGGGCATCGACACCTTCCTCGACATGGGCCGCTCCGCCACAAACGTCATCGGCAACTCGCTGGCGACCGCCGTGGTCGCCAAGTGGGAAGGCCAGCTCGTCACCGATGTCGAGACCGTGCCGACCATCAAGGAGATGGAGGGCCAGCCGGCGTGATGGCCTGGCGCCGGGGCTGCGTGGCAATCCTGGCGTTCTGTCTGGCCTCGACGGGCGCCGGGGCGGAGGACGGGGCGGTGCTGACCGGCACCTTGCAGGCTATCCAGCAACGCGGCGCCGTGCGGATCGGCTACCGGGAAAACGCCCCGCCGTTCGCATTCCTCAACAGAGCGGGGCAGCCGGTCGGCTTCTCGCTCGACCTGTGCCGGGGCATCGCGGCAGACATCGCAAGCGCGCTCAACCGCGACCTGCTTCAGCCCGGCGCTGCGGACTGGGAACAGGGCATCCGCACCATCCTGCTGCCGGTCGCCGCCGACGCGCGGTTGCCCAAGCTGGTATCCGGCGAGATCGACCTCGAATGCGGCTCGACCACCGCGACCGGGCAGCGCGCCCAGACCGTCGCCTTCTCCCCGGTGTTCTTCCTGGCCGGCACCAAGCTGATGGTGCCCGGCGATTCTCCGGCCGCCTCCTACCGCGACCTCGCGGGCAAGACCGTCGTGGTTGGCGCCGGCACCACCAACGCCGAGGTGATGCACCGCCTGTCTGCCCAAACGACGCCGCCGTTCGCGGTGATGGAGGTGCCCGACCTTTCCGCTGCCTACGCGGCGCTCGCCGCCGGACGCGCCGCTGCCTTCGCGTCCGACGACATCCTGCTGTCCGGCCTTCTCGTGATGCAGCCGGACAGCCAGCGGTTCCGCATCGTCGGCGACTACCTGTCCTACGAACCCTACGCCCTCGCGCTCCGCCGCGACGACCCGGCGTTCAGCGGCCTCGTGCGGCAGAGCTTCGAGCGCATGGCGCGGGAAGGCACGTTGGCCGCCCTTTACAACCGCTGGCTCACCCAGCCCTTGCCGACCGGCGCGGCAATGAACCTGCCGATGAGTCCGCATCTGGCCGAGATGTATCGGGCGCTCGGCAGCCCCGATTAACCTGTCAGGCCTCCGCTCTCCCGCGCGGCAGGTCCAGATGCGGCCACTCCGCGGGATCGCGCCCCGGCGCCGACAGCCAGCGGTACAAGCCCGGCGAGCCATAGAACTGCGTCCAGCAATCATGCGGGACCGCCTCATCGGCCAGTTCGGTCTTATGGACGATGCGCAGGCGTGACACGTCGCTGCCGAGCCGCCGGTGCAGCAGCGCGCTGCCTTCGAACGCAACCACCGCGTCCTCCGGGCAGTGAAACAGGTAGACCGGCACGGTCCGCAGCAAGCCGATCTCCGCGTCCGAATACCGGGCGCCATCGCCCGCCGGGCAGAACGATGCGACCGAGGAGACCGGGCGGCCTATACGGAGGCGATGCAGGGCAAGCCGCAGCACCCCACGCCCGCCCAGGCTGAGGCCGGTCAGGTATAGCCGGTTCAGATCGATTGCCGGATGCGCAACGAGATGGCGGTCCACCGCCTCGCTCAGAGCCTCGCCGTCCCAGTCCTCCTCCGACAAATGCAGGCCAAGCACGTGGAACCGACGTATTTCTGCCATCGTGTCAGGCCCATAAGCACCTTTCGGGTTGTGCAGGACGTTTTCCCATGGTCCATATTTGCGCACCTGCCGGTCTGTGTTGCCGCCGATTTCTCCGCGGCCGTGCAAGAACACAAGCAGGAATTCAGGGGTTTGGTGAGAAGCTTGGCTGAGCGCGGCGAGCGGCATGGCGTGATTCCGGATAAAGGGTCGAAGCCCATCCGGAACGATGGCACTGCGGCGAAGGTTGCACATCAGACGCCGTCGGGCCGCCAAGATTTGCCCGCCCTGACTGGGGTTCGTGGGGTGGCGGCGTGCATCGTCGCCGTGTTCCACATGAATTACTGGTTCTACACCGGCGGCTGGAACCCCGACGGCCCCGGTACCGTGCTGGCGACGGTGTTCCGCTCCGGCTATCTCGGGGTTGACCTGTTCTTCGCGTTGAGCGGCTACGTGATTGCGGGCGCCTACCTCGAAGCCTTCCGCCGCCCGTCCCGCGGCACCTACGCGCACTTCATGATCCGACGTTTCGCACGCATATGGCCGCTGCACGTGGCCACGCTGCTGCTGTATATCGGCGCCCCTGCCTGCCGCGCGCCGGGTGACCTGGCGGGGAACCTGCTGATGGTCCAGGCTTGGGGGTTTATCGGCCACGTCACCTGCAACGAGCCGTCATGGTCGATCAGCGGCGAATGGTTCGCCTATCTCGCCTTCCCGTGCCTGGCCTGGCTCCTGCTGCGGTCGGGGCGGTGGGCTGCGCTCGCCATGGCGGCGCTTGGCTTGGGCGGGCTGGGCATGCTCGCCTGGCTGAGCGGAAGCAATTCACTCGACACGACGTTCAGCCTCGGCCTCGTGCGCGCCGCCTGCGGGTTCACGATCGGCGCCGCGCTATGCCGCGGCTTCGCCGACGTGAAGCCGCATCTTGCGTTTGACGGCTGCGGCATCCTCATCATCGTGGCAGTGGGCGGGTTGGCGATGGCCGGCGCATCAGACCTCATCGTCGCCGGCCTGTTCGGCCCGCTCGTGCTCTGCATCGCCCTCGCAGCCGGTCCGCTGCGCGCCATCCTCGGCGCAGCTCCCGTTGTTTGGCTCGGCGAGATCTCCTACTCGCTTTACCTGTGGCACCACTTCTTGATCGACCACCTGAAAGGCTTGGGCGGAGCGATCACCACGCCGGGCGCCGTGGGCTTGGCCCTTTGCTCCATCATCGGCGTTGCCGCCTTGTCGCGGCGATGGATCGAGCAACCGGCAAGGACTGGGATCATCGCTTTATTCAGCGGCTTGCCGCAGCTTTTCGCCAGGCCGCCCGCCGGGCCAGCCCCTGCTCCACGCCGGTAAGGGCCGCGCGGGCTGGCATATCGCGGCGTGCACCCGACATTCCTCCTATGCCCCGTCCCTGGATTCCCCGCCGCGTGCTCGTCACGCCTTCCGCCCTCGCCTGGCCATTCGGTGCCGCCACCGTCGAGCGCGCCGCCGCCCTCGGCTCCGAGGTCGTGCGGCTCACTGCCGACCGGCTGAGCGGACTGCCCGACGCCTACCGCGACGCGAAGACGACCATGGCGGTCGTCACGGCCAGCCCCAGCCGGCGCCGTCTCCAAGCGATCCCGCCCAGCGCCGATTGGCGGTTCGACCTGGCCGAGGGCTGCCCGGCGCATTGCTCCTACTGCTACCTCGCCGGCTCGCTCGCCGGGCCGCCGATCATCCGCGCCTACGCCAATCTGCCGGAGATCCTGGCCGAGCTGCCCGGAGCCCTGGGCCAGGGCCGCGTCACGTCGTTGTCCCCAGACCGCGCTGCGGAGGGCACGACGTTTGAGTGCTCCTGCTACACCGACCCGCTGGCCATCGAGCACCTGACCGGCGGCCTCGCTGCGAGTATCGCGCATTTCGGCGCCTGGGATGCTTCCGTGCAGCTTCGCTTCACCACCAAGTTCGACGCGGTCGGGCCGCTGCTGGACCTCCCGCACAACCGGCGGACCCGCATCCGCTTCTCCGTCAACGCTCACGCGGCCGAGCGGCACGAGGGCGGCGCGCCCCGCATGGCGGCCCGGCTCGCGGCGATTCGCGCGGCGGCCGGGGCGGGCTACCCGGTCGGCCTCACGGTTGCGCCGATCATGCGGTTGCCGGATTGGGCGGCCGCCTATGACCGTCTGTTCGCTGATATCGCCGTGGCGCTTGACGGCATCGCCGACGTGGATCTCACGGCCGAGTTGATCACCCACCGCTTTACCCCGAAGTCGAAGCAGGTGCTCGCCGCCTGGTATCCCGGCAGCCCGCTCGAAATGGACGAGGCGCAGCGGGCGCGGAAAACGACCAAGTTCGGCTCGGTCAAATGGGTGTTCCCGAAGGAGCAAATGGCCGAAATGCGCGCAACCGTCGAAGCCGCGCTGGCCTATCGATTGCCAGCGGCCCGTCTCTTATATTGGACTTAATCGTAATATTCCGTGTTTTCTGTCACTTGATCGTCACAAATCTGCAACATCGCCGTCGCCGTTGCTGCTTAGGGTGCGGTGGTTCGCAACCGGACCTGCCGGGCATGGCGGCGTCCGTTTCCCAAGGAGGAAAACCGCATGAGTTTGATGTCGAAGATGCTGGTGACGGCTGCGCTGGGGTGCGCGATGGCGTTTCCCGCGGCGGCGCAACAGATTACCGGCGCTGGGGCATCGTTCCCCAACCCGGTATACCAGAAGTGGGGCGAGGCGGCGCAGAAGGCGATCAGCGTCCAACTGAACTACCAGTCCGTCGGCTCCGGCGCCGGGCAGACGCAGATCAAGAACCGTACGGTGGATTTCGGCGCTTCCGACGCGCCGATGACGGATGCGGCGCTGAAGGAAGCCAACCTGCTGCAGTTCCCGTCGGTGATGGGCGCCGTGGTCGCCATCGTCAACGTGCCCGGCGTCGCCGACAACCAGTTGAAGCTGACCGGCGACGTGCTGGCCGACATCTACCTCGGCAAGATTGCCAAGTGGAACGACCCGAAGATCACGGCGCTGAACGAGGGCGTCACGCTGCCGAACCTGGCAATCGCCCCGGTGTACCGTGCGGACGGTTCGGGCACCACCTTCGTCTGGGTCTCCTACTTGTCGGCAGTGTCGCCGGAGTGGAAGGAGAAGGTCGGCATCGGCACCTCGGTCCGCTTCCCAGCCGGCACCGGGTCCAAGGGCAACGAGGGCGTCGCCGGCACGGTCCGCAACACCCGCGGCGCCATCGGCTATGTCGAGAACGCCTACGCGACGCAGAATAAGCTGGTTTCCACCCAACTCCGCAACAAGGCCGGCAGCTTCGTCAGCCCGAGCGCCGAGACCTTTATCGCTGCGGCCCAGAACGCGGACTGGTCCACGCCGAACTTCGCGGCCAACCTGGTTGACCAGCCGGGCGCCACGAGCTGGCCCATCGTCTCCCCCACGTTCATCCTGCTGCCGAGGGACCCAAAAGACCCGGTCCGCACGGCGGCCGTGCTGAAGTTCTTTGATTGGGCCTACGCGAACGGCGGCAAGCTGGCGCAGGATCTTGAATACATCCCATTGCCCGACAAGGTGCAGGCCGCAGTGCGGGCCGCGTGGAAGACCGAGATCAAAGGATCGGGTGGCTAGCCGCTCGCGTCGCAGTAGCCGCGTCGGGGCCGCCCCAGGAAGCAGCCCCGTCCCGGATGGCAATCTCTCAACGGAATTCCCAGTGCAGCAGGCGATAAGCTCTCCCCGTCCCGCAGCCAGCGCCACCCCCGCCACGCGGCGGCGCGGCGGACCCGGCGGCGACACGGTTTTCGAGTGGGCCTGCCGCCTGGCCGGGCTGCTCGTGCTCGTCCTGCTCGGCGCCATCATCGTCGAGCTGTTCATCGGCGCGCTGCCGGCCTTCCGGCAGTTTGGGCTGGCCTTCGTGTGGACCGAGCTTTGGGACCCCGTCGCCGACCAGTATGGCGCTTTGGTGCCGATCTACGGCACCGTCACGACCGCAGTGCTCGCAATCCTGTTTGCCGTGCCCATCGCCTTCGGCATCGCCTTCTTCCTGACCGAGTTGGCGCCCGAATGGCTCCGCCGCCCCGTCGGCACCGCGGTCGAGCTGCTGGCCGCGGTGCCGAGCATCATCTACGGCATGTGGGGGTTCTTCGTGATCGTGCCGATCATGGCGCAGGTCGTGCAGCCCGCGGTGATCGACAGCGTCGGCGAGCTGCCGGTGATCGGCAGCCTGTTCGCCGGCCCGCCGTTCGGCACCGGCATCCTGACCGCCGCGCTCATCCTCGCGATCATGATCATCCCGTTCGTCGCCGCCACCATGCGCGACGTGTTCGCCACCGTGCCGCCGGTATATAAGGAAAGCGCCTACGGCCTCGGCGCCACGCGGTGGGAAGTGATGCGGAGCGTCGTGCTGCCCTATACCCGCGCCTCCGTGGTCGGCGGCGTCATGCTCGGCCTCGGCCGGGCGTTGGGGGAGACGCTGGCCGTCACCTTCGTGATCGGCAACGCCAACCGCGTCACCACCACGCTGTTCGGACCCGGCAACACCATCGCCTCGCTCGTCGCGCTTGAGTTCGGCGAGGCCGGCGAGGGCAGCCTGAAACTGTCGGCCCTGCTGGCGCTCGGGTTCATCCTGTTCGTGCTGTCGTTCATCGTGCTGGCGATCTCCCGCCTGCTGCTGCGGCCCCAGGCGAAGGGGGCATGAGCATGAGCGCGACCCTGGCCGCCATGCCGCCGAGGAACGGCGCGGCCGCGTCCCGCCTCGGCCGGCAGCGGCGGCGGCGGGACCGGGTGATGACCGGGCTTGCCATCGCCTGCACGGTGCTGGGCCTGGTGTTCCTAGCCTCCATCCTGTTCACCCTGTTCTGGCGCGGCCTGCAGGCTATGGGCCCGCAGGTCTTCACGGAGGTCACGCGCCCGCCCGGCTCGGGCGGCGGGCTGCTGAATGCCATCATCGGCACGGTTATCCAGGTCGGGCTTGGCACAGCCATCGGCACGCCGATCGGCATCCTGGTCGGCACCTACCTCGCCGAGTATGCCCGCGGCTCGCGCCTGGGGAACGCGGTGCGCTTCGTATCCGACGTGCTGCTGTCCGCGCCCTCCATCCTGATCGGCCTATTCGTTTACCAGTTGCTGGTGCTGCCGTTCGGCGGCTTCTCCGGCATCGCGGGCGCCGTGTCGCTTGCCATCATCATCATCCCCATCGTCGTCCGCACGACGGAGGACATGCTGCAGCTCATCCCGAACACGCTGCGGGAAGCGGTGATGGGCCTCGGCTCGCCGAAGTGGAAGATGATCACGCTGATCTGCTACCGCTCCGTCATGTCGGGCCTGATCACCGGCGTGCTGCTGGGCATCGCGCGTATCGCGGGGGAGACGGCGCCGCTGCTGTTCACCTCGCTCGGCAATCTCACCTGGTCGGTCAGCCTGACACATGCGATGTCGAGCCTGCCGCTGACGATCTACGCCTATGCCGGGTCGCCGTACGAGGATTGGGTGTCGCTGGCCTGGACCGGTGCCCTGATCATCACCGTGAGCGTCCTACTGCTCAACATCATCGCACGCCTCGTGCTGCGGAAGTCTTGAGGGTTCTATGAGCGAGACAGCCAACAGCTTGCCGACACAGCCCGCCAGGCCCGGCATTTCCGCAACGGGCGCCACCGGCGCGCGGTCCGACGTTCTCAACCCGGCGCGCATCGCCATACGCGGCCTCGATTTCTACTACGGGACCAACCAGGCGCTGAAAGGGATCAACCTCGACTTGCCGGTCCAGCAGGTCACGGGGATGATCGGGCCCAGCGGCTGCGGCAAATCGACCCTGCTCCGCGTGCTGAACCGCATGTACAGCCTATACCCCGGGCAGCGCGCGGAGGGCGAGGTGCTGATGGACGGGCAGAACCTGGTCGCGCCCGAGGTCGACATGAACGCGCTGCGCTCCCGCATCGGCATGGTGTTCCAGAAGCCGACGCCCTTCCCGATGTCGGTCTATGACAACATCGCCTTCGGCGTGAAGCTGCACGAGCAGCTTTCCAAGTCGGCCATGGACGAGCGCGTCGAGTGGTCGCTGGCCCGCGCCGCGCTGTGGGGCGAGGTGAAGGACCGGCTGTCCGGCTCGGCCATGGGCCTCTCGGGCGGGCAGCAGCAGCGCCTGTGCATCGCCCGCACCATCGCCGTGCGGCCCGAGGTCATCCTGCTCGACGAGCCGACCAGCGCGCTCGACCCCATCAGCACCCTCAAGGTGGAGGAGCTGATCGACGAGCTGAAGCGCGACTTCACCATCGCCATCGTCACGCACAACATGCAGCAGGCGGCCCGCTGCGCCGACCAGGTGGCGTTCTTCTATTTGGGCGAGATGGTCGAGGTGGCGCCGGCGGCGCAACTCTTTACTTCTCCAAAACAGAAGCGCACGCAGGAATACATTACCGGCCGGTTCGGCTGAGGGGGACCAGCACAATGTCCGAGGCTCAGCACATCGTCAAAAGCTACGGCCAGGAGCTGCAGCTCCTGCGCGGCCTGATGACCGGGATGGGCGGCATGGTGGAGAACCAGGTGGCGCTCGCCACCGATGCCATCCTGCACGGGGACGTGGGCGTCGCCACCCGGGCCGTTGAGCTTGACACGCAGGTCGATGAGCAGGAACGCGAGGCCGAGCAGCTCGTCATCCGCATGCTGGCGCTGCGCCAGCCGATGGCCAGCGACCTGCGGCAGATCGTCGGCGCCATGAAGATCACCGCGGCGATGGAGCGGATCGGCGACTACGCGAAGAACATTGCCCGGCGCAGCATCGTGCTGGGCGAGTACCGCCTGCCGTTCAGCCTCGCGGGCGTCGCCAACATGTCGCGCCTGGTGCAGGAGAACCTGAAGCTCGTCATCGACGCGATCGGCGAGAACGACGCCGACAAGGCCGGGCAGGCCTGGCAGGCGGATCTGGCCATCGACGAGATCTACAACTCGATCTTCCGGGAGCTGGTCACCTACATGATGGAGGACGCGCGCAACATCACGCCCTGCACGCACCTGCTGTTCATCGCCAAGAACCTGGAGCGGATCGGCGACCACGCCACCAACATCGCCGAGCACGTGCATTACGCCGTTACCGGCGAGCCGCTGCGGGAGGAACGGCCGAAGAGCGACGGGTCGGCGTACGCCGCCGTCCGCCTGCCCGACGACGCGGACCCCGTCTGATGCTGCCCGCACCGGCCAGCCTGTCCAAGCCCTACGTCCTGGTCGTGGAGGACGAGGCGGCGCTGGCGACCATGCTGCGCTACAACCTGGAAAAGCAGGGTTTCCGCGTCGAGGAGGCGGTCGATGGGCAGGAGGCGCTGACCCGCATCTCGGAGGGGGCGCCCGACATCGTGCTCCTGGACTGGATGCTGCCGGTCATGTCGGGGATCGAGGTTTGCCGGCAGATCCGCCGCCGCCCGGCCACCCGCGACCTGCCGGTCATCATGGTGACCGCGCGGACGGAGGACCAGGACGCGGTGCGCGGGCTGAACACCGGCGCCGACGACTACATCACCAAGCCGTTCAACATGGACGCGCTGCTGGCCCGGATGCGGGCGCTGCTGCGCCGCGCCGGGGCCGTGCCGGTGCGGGGCCAGCACGTGTTCCACGACATCACCATGGACCTCACCGCCCATCGCGTGCACCGCAATGGCCGCCCGATCCACCTGGGGCCGACCGAGTTCCGCTTGTTGGAATTCCTCATGCAGCACCCGCGCCGGGTGTTCTCGCGGGAGGAGCTGCTGAACTCGGTATGGGGGCCGGACATCCATGTCGAGCCGCGGACCGTTGATGTGCACATCCGGCGCCTGCGCAAGAGCATCAACGGCGAGGGCGAGCTGGACGTGGTTCGCACCGTGCGCGCCGCGGGGTATGCGCTGGATACCGAACAGATCTGACGGCGGTACCAGGTTTGCGCTCCTACCACGGCGCAATCCGCCCATTGCAGAGAAGCGTTCGCGCTTTTGGCGCCTATTCTCCCAATCGCCGCCGCTTCGCTATCGCCGCGGCAACGCACGGATGGCCGGATCCCGACTATAGCTTGTAATAGACATCATATCTCATTGCTTTACTTTGTACCGCGGTCTCCGAGTGAAATCTTGGGATCGCGAAGACGCCGCTGCGTCATGAGGCAGTAGTGACGTGACTGCACTCTGCAGATTCGCGACGATTTCCCCATGGCATTGACTGGGAGTCGTTCATGCTGAACACGACAACGCCGACCGGCGCCGTATTAAACATTCCAGAAACGCTTGAGGAGGACACGGTTTACTTCCGGCCGGACGATTTTGCCGGGGCGTGCGAGTTCTACGGCACTCAGGGCTACGTCGTGCTGCGGGACCTCATTCCGGCTGATCTTTGCGCCCGTGCCCGCGCCAGTTTCGACGCAAGCGTGCGCGCCTCGCCCATTCCGATCCTGCGGCAGAAGAACATGCGCTACGAACGCAACGCTCTGGACGCAGACGGCTTCCTCAGCAACCCCATCTTCAACGTCCAGGACCTTGGGTCGCGCTCATTGGGCGGGTTCCGCGACGCGGTGCTCGACATCCTGACGCATCGCGCAACGGCCGCGGCAACGGCTGCCTTGCTCAGCACGGAGCGGACAAAACTGATCCAGAGCATGTTCTTCGAGGCTCCGGCGGGCACTTGGGCGCATCAGGACCGCTACTACCAGGACAGCGCCGCGGAGCTAGGCGGCTGCGTTGCGGGCTGGTTTGCATTGGAGGACATCGATGCCGGGGCCGGCCGCTTCTATGTCTGCCCCGGCAGTCACCAAGCGATTCCGCTGCTGCGCAATGCCGGCGCGCATAACTTCGCAACCGGTCACCAAGCCTATCAGCAAGCCATGCTGGAGGCGATACGCAGCAACGGCTTCGCCTGCGCGGCGCCATTCCTCGCGGCGGGCGACGTGTTGTTCTGGAATTCCTTGACCGTGCATGGCAGCCTGCCGTCCAGCCGCCCCGGCGTCTCGCGATCATCCCTCACGGCGCACTACCTGCGCGAAGGCGACGCCGGGCTGCAGTTTCACAGCCGGATCCGCGGCCAGGCGATGAGGCTGCATGGCGGCATGAAGGTTGGCTTGCTGCACGACCAGGACGCGCTGATGAACCGCGTCGTGCGCGAGGCCGCTTTCCATTTCCCCAAATCCTATGCAACGGCGCGGCGCATCGCGCTGCGGGCCTTGATCATCAGGCGGTCTTTGCAGCAAGCATTGCACGTTGACCGGCAGGAGACGCCTGCGGCGGTGCTGGAAGGAGGCCTCGCTGCCGAAGCCGCACCTCCATAGCCAGCGCTATCCTCATCGGGCAATCGGGTCGTCGACGCCGCCCCCGGTTTTTGCGAGTATGGCGAAACGACCGGCTTTTGCAGGGAGAGGACGTCCTGGACCGGCGCAAAACGGAGTCCCTATGAACAGCCAGGCGGATACAGCGCCCACCCTCGCCGACGTTCGGCGCGCGGCGGAGCGGATCAGCAGCCGGGTGCGTCATACCCCCCTGATCCATGCAGCGCCCACCCGCGAGCACAATGCGGTTGCAGCGCAATTGGTGCTGAAGCTGGAATCGCTGCAGGTCACCGGTTCATTCAAGGCAAGGGGCGCCTGCAATAAGCTCGCATCCCTGCCGCCCGCGGCGCTGGCACAGGGCGTAGTCACCGCGTCCGGGGGGAATCACGGGCTGGCGGTGGCCTATGCCGGGTGGGTCGCCGGGGTGCCCGCCACGATCTACCTTCCCGTCACTGCGCCCGAGGCGAAGCGGCGCAAGCTGCGGGCCTGGGGCGCCGAGGTGGTGGTCGAGGGCGAAGCGTGGGACGACAGCAATGCGGCCGCACTGCGCCATGCCGGGCGGCGGGGCATGGCCTACATCCACCCCTTCGCCGACCCGCTGGTGATCGCCGGGCAAGGAACGGTCGCGACCGAAATCCTCGACGCCGCGCCGGAGGTGGACACCCTAATGGTCGCGGTCGGCGGCGGCGGGCTGATCAGCGGCATCGCCGTAGCCGCCCGCGCCATCAAGCCCGGCATCCGCATCATCGGCGTCGAGCCGGAGGGCGCGCCCACCCTGCTGCGCAGCTTGGAGGCTGGGCGCCCGGCGCTGCTGGACCGCATCGAAACCGCTGCCGGCTCCTTGGCGCCACGCAGCACCGACCCGCTCAATTTCGGCATCGTCCAGCGCCATGTCGAGCAGGTCGTGCTCGTCTCCGACCCAGCGATGCAGCAGGCCGCCGCTTGGCTATGGTTCGAGCATGGCGTGGCGTCGGAGCTGGGCGGCGCCGCCGCGGTGGCCGCCCTGCTTACGGGAGCCTACCGGCCTAGGGCAGGCGAGCAGGTGTGCGCCGTCATCTGCGGCGCCGGCACGGACGGGATGACGGGCTGACCCGCCGGGCATCATGATTTGTCAGGAACCGCGTTAACCGTATTGAACATCGACACCTCCAAGGTATTATCACGATAAGTTGATTATCGGGACGATGCTGTTGGCGAGGACACGATGAGCGGCCTGTTTTGCTGGAACGCCTCACCTTCTAGCACCAAAGAAGCGGTACGCCGCAACGCCAAACGGATCAGCGAGCTTGAACTCAGCGAATTTTCGCTGCGCCAGGCCACGGATGCGGCAGGCGGCGCCTGGGATCTCGATCCCGCTACCGGCATGCTGACCGGGCTCGACCGCACGAGGGCGCTGTTCGACCCCGTATGGCGCTGCTCGCAGGACTTGCTCCTGGTTTGCGACCGGCACGGCATCATCCGCGCAGCCAACCCGGCCTGGACCCGACTCCTGGGCTGGGAAGCGGCCGACCTCCTGGGGCGACACCATCTCGACTTCGTCGATCCGGAGGACCACGCCGCGAGCGCCGCCGCGTTCGGCACAAGCCAAGCCGACAGCCCGCCGCATTGCGAGAGCCGCATGCGGCATAAGGATGGCTCCATCCGCTGGGTCGCTTGGGCGGCTTCTCCCGAGGAAGAGCTGGTCTTTGCCAGCGGGCGGCACGTGACGGCGGAGAAGGCGCTCGCAGATGCGGAGGAGCAGTTGCGGCAGTCGCGGAAGATGCAGACGGTCGGCCAGTTGACCGGCGGCATCGCACATGACTTCAACAACCTGCTGACCGGGATGATCGGCAACCTGGAACTGCTGCAGCGCCGGGTCGCCGCCGGGAGTTCTGACGGGCTGGAACGCTATGCGGCGATGGCCATGGAATCGGCCGAGCGTGCGGCGACGCTCACGCAGCGTCTGCTGACGTTTGCACGCCCCCAGCCGCCGGGTCCCAAGCCGGTCGAGGCGAACCGGCTGCTGTCCGGGATGGAATGCCTGCTGCGGCGCGCGCTGGAACCGTCGGTCAGCCTGGAGATGGCGCTCTCCGGGGCGCTTTGGCCGGTGCTGTGCGATCCCAACCAGCTGGAGAACGCCATCCTGAACCTCGCGATCAATGCGCGCGACGCCATGCCGGACGGCGGGCAGCTCAAGGTTGAGACCGCGAACGCCCAACTCGACGCCGCATACGCCACAGCACATGGCAACGTGACGGCCGGCCAGTACGTCGCCATCGCCGTAACGGACACCGGCTTTGGCATGGAGCCGGACGTGGTTGCCAAGGCCTTCGACCCGTTCTTCACCACGAAGCCGACCGGCCAGGGCACGGGGTTGGGCCTTTCAATGCTGTACGACTTCGTCAAGCAGTCCCACGGCCAGGTGCACATCGACTCGAAGCCTGGCGTAGGCACGACGTTCAGGATCTACCTCCCCCGCTGCCGCAGCGAGGACGGGTGCGGCCACGACCAAAACTCTTGAACGCCTGGCGCCGGCATGAGCCTGCGCCATCCCGGCGAACGCCTCCGGACGGGCTATTGGCTGGGACGGGCCGGCGGGCGCGCGCCGTCAGCCGGACACGGCAAAAATTTTTCGAGGACGGCCATCTGCGGAGCGTCGGTCCGCGAGCCGAGGCCCCATTTCGGCTCGAGCGAGCCGAAGTAGTCGCCCCAGCCCTGGCCTCCGGCCCAGTAGGCCCATCCCAGCCAAACATCCCGGTTGGCCTGCAGGTAGCTCAGGACGGCGCCCAGGGACGCCATGCATCGGGCGTTGGCGCCGATGCCGATCTCGCCGATGAAGCCGTGCGCGCCGGTCTTACGCAGCCAGTCGGTCGCCTCGGTGAGGAGGGCGACGGAGTGGGCCGCATCCTTGCAGACCGGACTCGTGCCGCCGCCCACGGCGTCGAGGTATTGGTGGAACTCGAAGACGAAGTTCGGGTCCTTGATCCCCGACATCAGCTCGGCATTGCCGCTCATCCAGCTCCGCGGGTTCCCCCAGTCCGCGCCCATGATGAAGATCGTGTTCTTCGCCCCGGTTTTCCGAATCGCGATGACCGCGGCGTCGACGGCGCTGCGCCAATCCGCTGCCGATTGGTCATGCGGCTCGTTCATCAACCCGAACATCACACGGCCGTCGGCGAACTTCTCAGCCAGTCGGGACCAAAGATCGGCGAAGGCCTGGATGGGGACTTGCGGACTGCCCAGCGGCTTGCGGCGGTAGCGTCCGAAATTGTGCACGTCGAGCAGCACGGCGGCCCCATCGCGGTTGGCCTGGCTCGTGGCCGACATGAGCTGCGCCAGGTAGGCCGGGTCCAATTGACCGCCGAGGGTGGGTTGGAGACGCTCCCAGAGAAACCCGATCCGGATCAGGTTCATGCCCTTGCCGGTGTAGTAGGCGACCGACTTGCTGGACGGGATTTGGTAGTTGGTCCCAAGCTTTCCCGGGATCGCGGTGTCGTCAAAGCTCAACTGCGGCAGGTTCACGCCCTTCAGCGCATTGAGATCCTCCGGGCGCCCGCGCGCGCACTCGCCGCGTGCCGTGGCATCGCCGGCAGCGGAGGTGAGCAAGGCCCCGGCGGCCAACGCGCAGATCGCGCCCCGCCACCCCGAGGCCCACGGCGCACGCCGAGCCTTCTGCCCATCGGCATCGCCGGCGCTTCGGCTGCTGTCCGGTGCGCTCCCCGTTCGCTGGCATGACATCCACGGCACAAGCGCTCTCCTCGCCCAGTGTTCCACCTCAGCACGTCGCAGGCGGGTTTCCGAACCCCAGGCATTCCTGCTGGGGCTGCATGCTACTTCGCGAGTCTCCGACTCGCCTCCTCCGCAAGAGCACGCCACTGCCCGCCGCTGCAGTCGATCCAGTCCTGCGCTTCGTAGAGAAGCAGCCCGGTGTGAGGCGGCGCGCGAAAGTCGTAATCAGGCGCTGGGCGGAGCCGCTCCGCCGAGAGGTCCGGGGCGATCATCGCCAGCACGTGACGCTGGGACGCAAAGCAGTCGAGCATGCGCCGCTTGAGCTGAGAGGCATGCGCGTCCAGGGCGATGGCGATTTCCGGCGGGACCACCGAGGCCGCCGGCGCCAGGAACCGCCCGGTCTCGATGGCGACGTTCCCGACGGAGCCTGTGACGTTCGGCTCCTCGCTCGCCGCCGCGGCGTGGTACCCCGTCATTTCCCAAAGCGGGATCCCGGGCACTTGGGCGCATGCCGCCCGCGCCACGAACGCCGCCGCGTCGTGGTCGGGGTGCCCGCCCTCATAGGCATGCGTCAGGATGAGATCGGGACGGCTCACAGCCAGCAGACGCACAAGCTTTCTCACCGTGGCGACGAGGCTGAGTGACGCGCCGCCGTCGCGGGCGCCCAGAACGGTTGCGGAGGCTGGCACTCCAGAAAGCGCGGCCGCGTTCAGCGACTCGTTCAGGCGGCAGGCGGCATACCGGCCGCGGCTCGTCCATCCCCGCTTCCACGCGGTCCTGTGGGATGACGCCCCGTCGGTCAAATGCACAAGCTCAAGCCGACCCATCGCGGCATACTGCCCACCTGCCCCGATGACCTCGTCGTCGGGATGGGCGGCCAGCAGCATCACATGCCGGGACGCGAAGGGGTTTCTGCGGCCATCGCTGCCCGGCGGGGCTGTCAGCCGGTCGTTCTCAGCATCCGTCGCTGGCAGGAGGGACAATGGCCTACTTCCTCTTTGGACATCTTGCGCAATGTTTGCCGGGCGCATCAGACTTCATCACCATGCTCGCCACGCCCCTGGCTGCCGGGTGTGATCAACGAGCCGTCCGCCGTGGACGCTACCACGATTGGCCCGGATGTTGCCAAGCGGGTTTCAGGTGCCCGGCGCCGATATGAGGCCGGGCGGGACAAGCATTGGAGCGGGCCGCATGCGCGCACATGACCCGAGAGCTTGGCGAGAACATCGCAGAAGCGTCGCGGCGCCGGGCAGCCTTTTGACAAGCAGGTGACGGCCACCCTTCCTTGAACGGGAGACGCGTCTCTCACGGAGAGAAGCCCCCCATGTCCCGTGCCGCGCTGCTTCCGGCGCAGCCTCCATGCAAAGTGAGCCACAGTGCCATTCGTATTCAACCTGACCTTCGATCCGACTACGTCGCTCGAGATCGAGCGCCTTTATGCGGGCCTCGCCATGCTCGACATCCCCAAGCATGATCTGATCACGCAATATGGGCCGTGCGTCACGATCCTGGTCGTGGGCGGCCGCGTCCGTCCGGCCTTCGTGGTGGACGTGCTTAAGCTGAGGCTGCCGGAGATGGGGTCGGTATCTGCCGCCCTGACCGAGCCCTGCATCATTGACGGCACGCCGCCGGCTCTCAGCCTCCGGGTCAGGCCGACCAAAAAGCTGCTCGCGCTGCACAACCTGGTCTTCAGCGAACTGCCGGAGGAGGAAGTGCATCTCCACTACCGTCCCGCCTATTGGCAGCCTCACGTGAAGCTGGCGAACGTGCATGGCGGCCGGGCTGCGGACGCGCGCTTGGCGGCCAGGATGGCAGCGCGATGGCATATGCTGGCGGGAGAGCTGAATGCGCTAGAAGTCCTGCAATACCCCCCGGTCCAGGCAATCTGGCAAGCGCCGCTCAAGAAGGCAGCAGGGAAACGGGGCGTCTGAGCGCGGCTCTGCCAGCCCCGGCGCTCCCTGGACGACGGTAAGGCCCAGGCATTCATAAGGGCTGGATACCCATGCCGCCACCGGCGGCGGGCTGGGACGGCAACCTGGCTGTCCCACCAGCTGTGCTATGCCTTTATAAAGATATTATTCTTCTTTTTGAAAGAACTTAGTCCGAACCAAGTCGACTCCGAACTTTGTATGCGTTTTCGCAATGCAGCCATGAAAATCACGCTTGACTCCCATAAGCAGACGGAGCCTGATTGTTAACTAGAGACTGACCGTTCTGGATTGCGTGCGGAATCACCAACGGCGTTGATCCCGCAAATTTCCGCCCCAAGGACGCGTCGCCTTGCATTTCGCCTTCTTGCAAATCGAAGGCAGTCGGCTCTTCAAGGGTCGCCTGCTTCTGGATACGCGCATCGCCACGCGCGGCCTCGCGGCAGTCTGTTCCCATAAGGAGAATAATCCGACAGATGAGCGCAACCATGGAGGAAAAGCTGAAGCGCCGGAAGCTGGAGGCGCTGAAACGCGGCGTGCATCGCGTGCCGATCAACGAGACCCTGCCGGTGTCGATCCATGTCGTCGGGATCGGCGGCGACGGCGTTGCGGCGATTGCCGAACTCCTCCGCAGCCTGCCGCCCGGCGGCGCGAAGCTCCATGCGCTCGCTGTCGATATCGGCGCCCAGCACGTTTCTGAATTGCAGGCCCTGGCTGCCAGCCTGCCGCCCGGGCGGGCCGAGGTGATGACGGTCGCCCTTGACCCGCCGGAGGTGCAACATCTGGCGTCGGCCCTGGCGCAATACCCGGACTTCCTAAGGCTGGAATACCCGTTCCATGTATGGGGCGCCAGCTACGAGCCTTGGCTGCCGGCCAAGGCGGACCTTTCAGCATTTGGTCATCGCGGCCGGCGTGCCGTGGCGAAGGCGGTCTATGGCGCGGCGTATTATGCCGGGCCGCGGACGCTTGAGCACGCGCTTCGCGCCTTTGCCGCCACGGTCGATGCGGTCCAGGGCCAAACCCAGGCCATCGTGCCCATCGTGTTCGGCCTTGGCGACAGTGTCGGCAGCGGGATCGCCGTCGATCTCGCGCGGCACCTTTCAACAAAAATGTTCGGGCGGCGCGTGCTCGTGGCCGGCATCGGCATCGCGCCGTGCGACGGCGACCCGGCGGATCGCCACGGTGGTCATCTGTTTGCGACGATCAACGAACTCGACTGCCTGAACGACGAGGCCAAGAATGAGGGCGTTGTCGCCTCTTGCGGCGAGCTGTTCCGCAACCCGTTCACCGCCGGGTTCATCCTGGTGCCGACGCAGCATGTCTGGGTGGCAACGCGCGACCTCGCCGCGACGCGCAGCCGGGCCAACCAGGAGGTCACGGCCTTGTTGACATCCAAGGGCGGCACTGGGCTTTGGGAGACGCTGCGTCTGCTGAACTGGGTCGCCGCCCCTTCGACCCAGCACTCCGCCGCCCGGACGCCATGGGGCGCTCGGTGGGTCCATTTGCTGGGCTATGCGGACACCGCCGGCCCGGTCCGCGCCGACCCGGCGAGCATGGGGTTGCTGCCTGGCTACAAGCCGGAGTTCGTGGAGGCGCGCGTGGCGGAGGTCGCGGACGCCGGCGGGGCCGCGGCGGCCATCGACGCCGCCTTCGACCCCGACCTGCCGACGCAGCTTGTGCATGGAGGCCGGCCCGGCTCCGTCCAGTTCGTGCTGCCGACGCTCGGCAAGACTGATCTTGGCTTCTTCTTCGAAGCGCGGGACACCTACGACGCCGAGCCGGCGGACCGGCACCTGCTGGACCATTCCATGCTGCTGGAGCAGGGGGTCTTGCTCAGCGAACCCTCGACGCGCCTGGCAGGCATGGCCGGCGCGAGCATCGGCTCCAGCGCGTGCTGGATCGCGGTCCCGCTCGATGAATTGCGCGGAGGGGACGCACCCTCGTCGCCGTCCGCCAGGGCCGCATGACGCCATGCGCCCTGCCTCTCCTCAACATAGCTGATGGGAGATCCAGATGCCGCTCGACTGGTCCAAGGTTATCGAGAAGTACAGGGATGGATTTAAAGTTCCGACTCTGACCGGAGGCAAGTTTCTTCAAGTTTCTTCGGCAGATGACACCGTGATACATATTGAAAATCCAGTATGGACATCCACCCTTGAACGTGCTCACTTCGAGAGAGCAGTTCAGCTCATAGAAGAGGGCCTAATTTCGACCGATCCTGGATTGTTTGTTGAAGACTATATGTTATATGTTTCTAATCATAGAGCAACGTCGGTTGCACATATTATGCATGATTTGGGCTACATCGAAAGCACCGGAACCTTCTCAGTCCGTTGTTGATTCTCCGAATGCCAGAATTGTTGTAACATAAGTTACAATAGTAACATTCAAATCAAAAGGACTGACCATGAGCGCTTCGCTTTACCACAGTTCAACCGGGACCCAGGCGCCGCATTGCATGCACGTCGTCGGCGTGGGCCGCACCGGCGCCGCCTACGTCGAGGCGCTGCTGCGCACCGGGGAGATCGAGGATCACCTGGCCGACCCCCGCGCCACCTTCGCCGCCCTCGTGGTGGATATCGGCGACCAGGACATGGGCCTCGCGCAGGACTACGCGGCCGCCTTCGTCAGGCGCCTGGAATCACGCGGCATCCCATCCGACCGCTTCCTGTTCCAGGCCGTGCCGCTCCCGGTCCCGTCCAAGGACGAGTTCTTCGAGGGCATGAACCGCACGCGCGAGTTCCTGAAGATCGAGTATCCCCGCTATTACTGGAACCCGAACTTCGAGTCCTACGTCCCGAAGAAGTATGTCATGCCGGAGGCAGGCGGGCACTTCCCGCGGGCCGTCTCCAAGGCGATCTACGCGAACGCCTACTACGCCGGCGAGCGTCCGATGGACAAGGCGCTGCGCAACTTCGTGAACCACGTCGAGAAGGCGGCCCTGCCGTCCCTGGTCACCGTCTGCTTCAGCCTCGCCGGCGGCACGGGCAGCGGCATGGTCATGGACATGGCCCGGCACCTGTCGAACGTGAAGTTCGGGCGGCGCATCCCGGTGATCGGCGTCGGCCAGTTGCCGAACTCCGGCGATCCCGAGATGTACCAGAACAGCGCCAGCCTCTACACCACGTTGAACGAACTCGACTGCATGCTGGACGACGCCAAGAACGCGGGCGTCACCGCCGTCTGGGGCGACCTGTACCGCAGCCCGTTCACCGGCGGCTTCTTCGTCGTCAACCCCGAGCATAGCTGGCAGCGCCTGACCGCCTACACCACCACGGGCGAGGCGCACATCCGCCAGCACGCCAAGGAGATGGTGACCAACCGCTTCGTCGCCGACAGCTTCATGCGGTTCGCCGTGGTCGACAACGGGCGCGACCTGTTCCGCGCCCTGCGCCCGTCGGGCCTGACCGGCGCGCCGCACGAGACGGTCAGCTCCAAGGCGCGGAGCTGGACGATATTCGACATTGTGAAGCTGACCCACCCCGGCGTGCAGGTGCTGCCGGGCGAGGCGCCGTCGAAGTGGGACGACGTGATCTCGCAGTGGATCGGCTTCACGCCGAAGTACAGCGGCCTCAAGGACGGCTTCAAGACCGACTACGCCGAGGTCACGGTCTACGGGTCCCGCAACATGGGACATACGAGCATGTCCAAGTCGTTCGAGGAGATGATCAAGAAGAACTACCTGCTCGACGACGAGTCGTCGCTGCAGATTTCGACCCACGAGTTCTTCGACACCCTGACCGCCTATGCCAACGTCATCCTGCCCGGCATGGCGAAGACCGACCTCCTCGCCTTCTGGGCATCCCAGGCGAACTACGACAAGCTGAGCTGGGAAGAGCGGCTGATCGAGCACGCCTGGCTGATCGACCTCGGCCCCATGCTGTCGGAGCCGGCGATCCGGTTCGAAGGCATGGCCGGCGAGTGCTTCTGGGGTTGCGCCTGCTGGGTCGTCGTGTCCTACGACGAACTGCGCGGCACCATCCTGCCCCCGCCGAACCGCAAGGTGATCGTCGAGGAGGGGATCGCGAAGATGACCACCACCTTGGTCGCGACGCCGGGCGGCCAGGCGCCGAAGCGGGTCCGCACGGCAGTGGCGCCCGAGATGGCGTCGTAAAGACGAACGGGCGGGGGCCGCGCGGTCCTCGCCCACCCGTTTTCAGAACAAGGCTCTCCTATGTCCAGCGCCGACACCCGCATCCCCGCGACCGTCGTCACCGGCTTTCTCGGCTCGGGCAAAACCACGCTGATCAACCGAATCCTGCGCGAGCAGCACGGGCGCAAGCTCGCGGTGATCGTCAACGAGTTCGGCGAGATCAGCATCGACGGCCAGCTCGTGATCCATGACGAGGACGCCCAGCTCGTCGAGTTCAACAACGGCTGCCTGTGCTGCACTGTCCGCGGCGACCTCGTGGAAACGCTGGGCCGGCTGCAGGAGCGCGCTGGCACGCTCGACGGCATCCTGATCGAGACCACCGGCCTCGCCGACCCGGCGCCGGTCGCCTCCACCTTCTTCGCGGCCGACGAGGTCAAGGCCGGCATCCGCCTCGACGCCTTCGTGACCGTGGTCGATGCGGTCAACCTGGAGAAGAACCTCGCGCAGAGCAACGAGGCGATGGAGCAGGTCGCGTTCAGCGACATCGTGCTCATCAACAAGATGGACCTGGTGTCCGCCGAGCAGATGGCCGCCATCGAGCGCCGGGTCCGGCAGCTCAACGCCATGGCCCGGATCTACCACACCGCGAACTCCGAGATCGCGCTCGCGGACATCCTCAACGTCGGCGCCTTCGACCTCGTGCAGAAGCTGGAGGTGGACCCGGAGTTCCTGGGCGACCACGAGCACGAGCATGACCCGGCCATCGGCTCCTTCGTATTGACCGAGCGCAGCCCGGTGGACGTGAACCGGCTGATGGCTTGGATGGGCGGCATGGCGGAGCGCCGGGGCGACGACCTGTATCGCACCAAGGGCATCTTCTTCGCCAACGGCTTCCAGGAGCGCCTGGTGTTCCAAAGCGTGCGGATGCTGACGACCCTGCGCCGGGACAGGCTGTGGGAGCCGGGCGAGGAGAAGGTGACGCAGTTCGTCGTCATCGGAAAGAACTTGGACAGGGAGGAATTCGCGGCCGGCCTCGCAAGCTGCGTGTTCCGCTAAGCCCCACCCCATCACAGGAGCGACTGAATGGCCATCGAAGTTGGCGCTGCCGTGCCGCCCGCCACGCTGAAGCATCTGACCTCGGCCGGCATTGAGGACCTGGAACTCTCGCCGCTGCTGAAAGGCAAGAAGGTCATCCTGTTCGGCCTGCCGGGCGCCTACACGCCGGTATGCTCGACGCAGCATCTGCCGGGCTTCGTGGAGGACGCGGACCGGCTGAAGGCCGGCGGGGTGGCGGCCATCGCCTGCATCTCAGTGAACGACCCGTTCGTGATGTCCGCCTGGGGCAAGGAGCATGGGGTCGGCGACAAGGTCATGATGCTGTGCGACCCGGAGGCGGCGTTCACCAAGAGCCTCGGCCTGTCGCTCGACCTGCCCGGCCTCGGCCTGGGCGAGCGGTCCAAGCGCTGGTCCATGGTCGTGGAGGACGGCGTCGTCGCCACGGTCAACGTCGAGGACAGCATCTTCGACGCCCATGTGAGCGGGGCCGCCAACCTGCTCGCCACCGTCCCGGCCTAGCGCGCCGGCAGCCACCGTCGTGCAGGCCGCCAGCGCCGGCCCGGAGCCGGTCTACCGGGTGCACGTGTTCTGCTGCACCAACCGGCGCCCGGACAGCCACTGGCGCGGCTGCTGCGCCAGCAAGGGCAGCAAGGCGCTGTGCGATTACATGTGCCGCCTCGGCATGGCGTTGGGCGCGCGCCGCATCCGCATCAACCACGCCGGCTGCATGAACGTGTGCGAGCACGGGCCGGCCATGGTGATCTACCCGGACGCCGTTTGGTACCGATACGAGACCGAGGCGGACGTGGAGGAGATCCTCCGCCGCCACGTCATCGGAGGCAAGCGGGTGGAGCGGCTGCTGCTCGACATCGACCCGGGCACGCTGCATGGATGAGCGCCGCGGGTGTCACGCGCGCGGCGGCGCCTATCGCCCCCTGCCACCAAGGAGGCCAGCATGAGCAGCGTGCTTGAAAACCCATTCCGCCCCGGCCCGTCCAGCGTGCGCCGCCGTACTATCGGCCTCTATAGCTTCCTGGTCGTGGCGAATGCCGCCGCCTGGATCTGGGCCTTCGCGCTGTTCCGCGAGCAGCCAATCCTACTCGGCACGGCGTTGATCGCCTACGGCTTCGGCCTGCGCCACGCGGTCGATCCCGACCACATCGCGGCCATCGACAACGTGACCCGCAAGCTGATGCAGGACGGCCAGCGCCCGGTCGCGGTGGGCTTCTGGTTCGCGATCGGGCACTCGGCCGTGGTCGCCTTGGGTGCCGGGGTCATCGCCCTTGCGTCAGCAGCGATGCAGGGCAGCTTCCAGGAATTCAGGCACGTCGGCGGCATCATCTCGACCTGCGTCTCGGCACTGTTCCTGTTCGTGATCGCCGGCATCAACCTGGTCGTGCTGCGCTCGGTTTACCGCTCCTTCCGCAGCGTCCGCCGTGGCGAGGCCTATGTCGAGGAGGATTTCAACGCATTGCTGAACTCGCGCGGGCTGCTGGCGCGCCTGTTCCGGCCTATGTTCCGCCTGGTGACGCAGAGCTGGCATATGCTGCCGCTCGGCTTCCTGTTCGGCTTGGGGTTCGATACCGCGACCGAGATCAGCCTGCTCGGCATCGCCGCGACGGAGGCGGCGAAGGGCGTGTCCTTGTCCGCCATCATGGTGTTCCCCGCGCTGTTCGCCGCCGGCATGGCGCTGATCGACACGACGGACGGCGTGCTGATGCTGCATGCCTACGACTGGGCCTTCGTGAAGCCGATCCGCAAGCTGTACTACAACCTCACGATCACGCTGGTGTCCGTGGTGGTCGCCTTCGCCATCGGCGGCATCGAGGCGCTCGGGCTGATCAGCGACAAGCTGCAATTGGCCGGGGGGGCCTGGGGCGGCATTGAGGCGCTGAACGAGAACTTCAACACGCTGGGCTTCGTCGTCATCGGGGTGTTCGCCGCGAGTTGGGCCGCGTCCGTCGCCTTCTACTACGCCCGGGGTTATGACCGGATCGAGACGAAAGTAGCCCGGCCGACGTAGGCACGGAAATCCCCGCTCAATGGGCTTGCAGGGTGCGATCCGCCGCGGATACCACGGCCTCGGTGCACGCCGCAGCGATAAGGCTTGCCGGCACAGGCTCCGCGTGGTTGCCCCAGGCACCACGGACGTAGGAGGCGACGGCAGCGGCCTGCTCGTCGATGAGCTGCGTCTTGAAGGCCGGCATCCCGCCCCGGCCGTTCAGCAGCACCGCGGCGAGCCGCCGGGGATCATCCTGCACCAGCGCGTCGCCGGCCAAGGCGGGGAACGCCTGCGGGATGCCCTGCCCGTTGCGCTGGTGGCACGCCGAGCAGTTGGCGACGAACAATCCCTCCCCTGCCGGGTCAGCCGCCTGGACGGGGCGGGCCAGTAGTAGGCCGACGAGGGCGCATCCGGCGCCGAGCAGCCGGGCCGGCACGTCACGCACTGGCTTGGCGATGCAGGTTGGCGATCTGCAGCCAAGCCGATTCGATGGCGCCGGCCTGCCAGCCGGTCAGGTAGCTGAGATGCTCGCCGGCCAGATAGATGCGCCCGGCCGGCTGGCACAGCACCGGGTAGGCGGTGCGCCGGCCTTCCTCGTCCCACTCGGCCCAGCCGCCCATGCTGTACTGCACCCGGTGCCAGGCGACGGAGAAGGACTTCTCCACGTTCTCCCGGTATTGCGGGAACACCTTCTGGCCGAATGCGGTGGCGAACTCCGTCCGCTCGGCCGGAGTCATGGCGCTGACTTTGATCGCCGCCGCGTCGAACTGGTAGTAGCCCAGCACCGTGCCCTTCGCGCCCTGCCAGTTCCAGGACGGGAGCGAGATGCTGCCGATGTCTTCGTTGTCGGTGTAGACGTGGCCGCCGTAGATGAAATGGTCCTCCTCCCAAAAGCGCCGCTTCATCTGCAATCCGATCTTCCCAACCGGCTGGTAGGCGACCGCCGACATCGCCTGCTTCATCGCGTCCGGCAGCGCGGCCTCGATGTGCCGTAGCACCGAGAGCGGGATTGTGCAGACGCAATAGTCGGCTTTCGTCGTGCCGCGCTGCCCGGCGGCATCGACCCAGGCGACCTCGACGCCGCGGTCGTCCTGGCCGATCCGCTCGACAACCGTGCCGTACTGGATCAAGTGCCCGACCTTGGCCAAGAACCCCGCAGCGATCCGGTCCATGCCGCCCACCGGCTGGAACATGGTACG
>JAABUS010002611.1_pt1 | contig 33481 bp, 25 predicted proteins | sample 5560161 | NCBI WGS metagenome assembly JAABUS01 (sample SAMN10711885, study PRJNA513376) | rock metagenome | isolation source: Antarctica rocks | place: Antarctica: Victoria Land, Trio Nunatak nord | collected 2016-01-04 | reverse complement strand
TCATGACAACGTCAAGCGAAGATATGCTCAGCAGCATCATCTTCTAGTCTAGATATCACATAGACAATACAGATATTCTCATTATCGAAGTGATCAACATTTGTCTGAAGCTTGTCGTTCATCTTGACTCTTCAGCTATTTCATGTTGATTCATCTTCATTGATGAATACAGATGAGTTCAAAAACTTGAAAGACTTGTGATGATCATTATCAAATAGAGTGAACGACTCACGTCGAGTATGATTCTCGATAGATTGACGAGATAGAGATTCAGTAGACTGACGAGATTGAGACTGATTCGCTGAATGTGATACTTCTTTGAGTTTATTCTTGAGATTCAACATCTTCTCTTGATAGCGTTTGTTTGTCTCTTCTAAAGTGTCTATGATCATCTGTTTGATCTCTAGTTGATTCAATCTCTTGTCATGTTCGACTTGAACAACGATTCACTGCTTGTTCAGTTTCAAAATCATGTCTCGTTGATCTCTTAGCTCAATCAACATCTTGATGATCTCGTTCAACTGATCATGAGCTCATTGATGAAGTTGTTGACTCATGTTGATGTTTCATGAGATAGTGACATTCTGAGATTCAGCTGAGACATCGAAAGAAATAATGAAAACGCGTCTGCTAGCAATGCTTCTAAGCAGACAAGCTGTTTATGACTCGACTGATTCAAAGTCGTGTGTCATTGTAAGAAAGATAGATAAATAGATTTGATTGAGTGATTGATTTGATAAATTTGAGTAAATTTGAATGTGTGTTTTGATGAAAGTAATTCAAAGAATTTCTTGCGAATTTTCTGAATAGAAGTAGATTATTTCGTATTGTCTACACGTCGATAGCAGAGTAGTTGATTAGCATTTATCTACTGTTAGAAATCGATCTAGAGCGAGTCATAGAAATGTCATTTAACTAATAGATAAATGCTAAGAAAGAAAAGTATCTACAGAAAAGAACTCGATTCTTATATGTGTGTTTCTCAGCTCTGTGCTAGACTCGATTGAGTTGACGTCTTACACATATGATGCAGAGTTTCAATGATATCATCTCTAGATCAGATTCTCGCTAGACTTGATTAGAATGAAATCAGACGAAGATTAAACGAAGAATAGACGAAGACTAGAATCGTAACAAAACTGACAAAGAAACGACATTATATTTCTTGCTTCACTGATAACGAGAGAATCACAGCAGAAAAAACAGCTGAGCTAATGCTTTAGTGAATATATCAAATACATGATTTACTTGATTTCATTGTTTTGAATCGAGACTCTCAATTTATCTTCATTCTATGAAAGTTGCTTTGCAAAAGACTAAACATTAATCTTCAACTCTTCACAGTTTATCATTCTCAGATCAATGATCAAAGTGAATGAGTTAATCAGAACATTAAAAGATATTTTTTATTCTTCTGTTTGTACATGCAGAATGATTGAGCTAAGCTACTACTTATGATCAAGTTTATTAACAATAATGCTTTGTTCTTAATCATTTTCTCGACTTCTTTCTTTCTAAACAAAGACTTTCATTCTTGTATGAACTTTGAACTCAATGTCATCAAATATGAAAGTTCTTGTGAACGCTTGCAGATGACTAAAGTCGAGAATATATCTGAACATATGAACAAAACACTGAAGTTTGCTTGCAAGTCACTAGTCAAAACATGAAAACAAATGATGAAACAAGTCAATAAGCATAGAAAAGAAGTTGATTACAAGATTGAATCAAAGATGTTTCTGAATGAAAGAAACATCGTTACAGCGAGATCTTTCAAGAAGCTAAATGACAAAATGCTCGATTCTTTCATCAATCTAGATCTCATCAACTCTTCATATAAACTGAAATTATCAGAGTTTATGCATGTTCATGATGTATTTCATTCTGATTTGCTTCGTTCTGTCGTTGATGATTTCTTGCCTGATCAAAAGAATGAATTCTCAGATTCAATAGTGATAAACGATGAAGATGAGTGAAAAATCGATGATATATTGAATTCTCATTGATATCAAAGACGACTTCAGTATAAAGTCAAATGAAATGACTATGACAATGATTTCAATTGATACAACGCTGATGACGACGAATTTATGAATGCTCAGAAAATCATTAATGATTTTCATATTTAATACTCAAACAAATCGCGCTAAAGATCTGAGTCTGTGAAATCATGATTGAACAATCAATCAAGTCGAGCAGAAAATACATTCATGCAAACATGAATCATTGAAGAAAAGAAATAATGTTACGATTCTAGTCTTGTCAGATTTATTCTTGCTTCGTCATCTTGACTAGTTTCTATTGAGTTTAGCGTTGATCAAGAAACACATATATATAGTCAGCTTCTTTTCTGTAGCTATCTTTCTTTCTTAGCATTTATTTTCTAGTTAAATGACACTCATATTGACTCGCTTTATGCTGATCTCTAACACAGATACAAGAGTATTTGATCATGCAAGCGAGTTTGACTTTAAGCTTTGACGTAGCAATCAATCTCATTTAATCTTCAACTGATGTATCAACTGAAACTACATGCATTTTTTGCTTTGCAATCAGACTATTATTCATTGCTTTGATTAATTAATTAAGATGACAAAGACGTTGAAGAGATGCAACGACTGAAGAAATCTGAAGAATATACTGTTTCATTTGCAGAATAGCAACAAGAGAAGATTCATCATCGAATTGATCAGTTCATGAACTTGCAAAGATTTCAGCGATTATATCACAAATGATGAAACTTCTTTCGAGCTCAAAGTATCAAGAAAAGACAGAAAGATACAAATGTCAAGAAATGAAATCTTAATTATCATTTTGAGTTGCTTCTTCTGTATATCAGCTAACTGATTGCTTTCATTCAGATCAGTGACATCACTCATGCAAAGTGTCTAAAGAACAAACGTAAAAAGCATTTGCAGAAAAACGAATCATACATACTCAATCTTCTTACTCGTTGATGATGTTGTCATGAGCAGTGTAAAAACTTCACTTGCATTTGTTATCATTGAAATATAAATCATTCTTATGAAGCAATAGAATCAAAGACAATATGATATTAAGCAACAGTAATTGTAAGAAATGATGAAGAGATTGATTGTAACAACTCTTCATTCAATCTAGTCATTGAATGACTTCATTCATTCTCAAGAGATGAAGATTCATTGATGAAATTAAAGTCTTCATCAAGCAGTCAGTTCATTGCAGACATTGTCTATAGTGCAACATTATCAAGTACATTCTCATTGAAGTCAATGTATGCAGCAACATTTGATTCATTAATATGTACATTGTAATTGAACTCATGATCTAACTATTGACAGTAGCAATAAATGAGTTCAATCGAGACGTGTTGTCAGATGCATCAAAATTCTTGTTGTTATTCAAACAAGCAGTCAACGTCACATGAAGAATCATCAGACGAGAAGCTTTTTGAAACAAAACTACATCATCTTTAATGTTATCTCATCATCAACAATCATCTTCGCTCGTTACTGTCACTTATTTGACTAATGAGTTCATCTCTACGTTTATTGATCAGCTGATCTCTTTGTTTAAGTTCAAGTCTTTGATCTTTGATACTTGAATTCTTTTAATCTTCATTGTACATCAGATAGCAACAACTATAAAATCTAAGCAGCTTTGCACTTATGATAAGTTCAGAAGAAGCAACGATGAGTTTAAGCGTAATTAACATGCTATCAGAAAGTTTCAAATAAAGATGAAGAAGATAAATGCATAGTCATATATCTCTTGAGTTGCTCATCAAGTCATGACAAGAGCAAGATAAATGATGATGATAAGATAAAGTTTGTAAACTCTGAAGATTGCTTCGACTTGAAATATATAGCACTTTAGTGTTACGAGTGTACTAAGATCAATAAGACTAAACAAGACTGAAGTTCTAATCAATTTGCAGTACATGCTAGCGAGTACTTTGTGTAATGATTAAAGTTAATCAACGATCTAGTTGAGATCTGATCTAGATCTGACACAGATTTGACTCAGATATGACTCAACACTCTTTTTCTTTCTCAACACTCTTTTTTTTCATCAACATCTTGTTCATCTACATCATCTTCTTTTCATGTCATAAACACATCTCTTTCAAGTCTAATGCAGTCTCTGAACATTACATAAATAGAAGCTTTTGTATCAATCTTCTTCTGTATTCTTAATATTCAGTTATAGCTATTTCTAAAGATCAAGCACTATTAACTCTGATCTTCATTAATTGTATCATCTAGACACGATTCTGACATTATATTAAGAATTCGTTAATCACATGATACTGATTTCATTACTCATTCAATCAACTCGTACAGACGAATCAAGTTTAAAGAAATTTGTTTATCTGATGATTCAATCTTGAAAGACAAGAACAACATCAGAGAATTCATAGAATCAACGAGAACATATGATCATTAAATTGCTAGAAGATTTATCGCTCATTCAGTATGCATTCGTTCAAAATCAATTAATAGAATCTACAATAAAGAATCTTCATGAATTGCTAGAGAATCAAATCGATCAAGAGAATTACGATAAAGAATCTTCATGAATTGCTTCAAGATCAATCATTTTCACAAACATCTTCTTTGTTGAACAAACATTCGTCTTTCTTCATAAAACTACTGAGCTTCGTTCTTTGTTCAGTTCAAATCAATTCTCATCTTCTTCATTATGATATTTAAGAATACATCTGATAAAGATAAAGCTTTCGTTGATTTCTTGCAATAAACATGTTCACAAGCTCTCTCTTTTATCATTGATTCACAACACACTTCTTCATTCATTGCTTTCAATGAATCAAATGCTGAAATCATCATACTCAATGATATAAAAGTATGAAAGAAATGTATTTATGATCTTAATAAAGAAACAGATCATCTTGTTGAAATGAAACAACAAGACAAGAGTGAAATTCAACAGTTGAAAGCAAAACTACAAACTCTCACTGCTATCACAGTCAATGTAATCATCACTGCTTTCTCGATTGTCATCTACTTTGAATGATTTAAATATCACAAAATACTCAACTCTTTGATATTCACTGATGAAAAGAATTCTACTTGAAAGAACTGATTTCTTGACATATGAGAGAAGTTAGCAATGAACGTTGACATTTTTTCAAATGAACTCTACAAGCTGAGCTACATTCACTTTCAACTAGCAGATGATATCGTCGAAGTCACTCAAGTCAGATGCAATTTCAACTGTGACAATCTTTATTTGACTGTCAATGAACTTCTAAAGAAACTAGCTCAATCATTTCATAATTCTGATAAGAAAGATAACTATCGTAGAAAATATATTAATCTGATTCAAGAATCAAAGAAATTCAGCAATTTCTTTAATCAGTTTCAATGACTATACATCTATCTAAAGTATCAGAAAAACGTACTAGTCATTAATCTAAAGAATAAAATAAACTCTCATCTTTAAATTTTTTGAACAGCTCAGATGAAGTCACTCATCAAGCTATCAGATATTCAAAACTATCTAATTCGCTTGAATAATGAACATAGAGCAGTTCAAGAGATCAAGAACAAACTACTCAAACATGATGATTCAAAAATCATCATTTCTAAAGCAACTATTACTGTTCAATCTTCTGCTTTGAAGTCTGACTGATCAAAGTCACGCAGCGCAGTTTTGACTAACGTCAAGAATGTAAACGTTTTAGTTGAAATCTGTTTTGTATATCACAAATTAAATCATAGTTTCAGAGAATGCTTAAATTGATCTATCAAAGTTAATGCAGTTAATGAGAACTACGATTGTTTTGAACTCAATATTGAATCAGAGTTTGAATAAAAAAACTAGTCATCTCTTCAACAATCATTGAAGTGAAGATTATATCTTTGTGTAATCTAGATGAAATTCTATCGAAAGAGAATTACTTTGATAAGTCATTTCTAGTCAATGCTCTTCTCATCTTGCAGAATGAATCATTCAGTCTTTGCTCTTTGATAGACAGTGATTCAGTCGTCTATATGATCATACATATTAATCTAGTTGATAAAGTATGTAAAGAGCTGAAAATTCAATCTATTTCATTGACAAAAGAGAAGTTAATAAAAGAATATGATGAAAATATATTTAAAAAAACTATCACTTATAAAATTTTATTGAATCTCATCATTGAAAGTCATAAGAAATTGACTGTTTCTATATTGATAGCTGACATTGATCATCACGAAGTCATATTAGAAAAATCATGAATGAACAAAAATGAAATATTACTGAATATGCAAATCAACGTCATTGTTTTTTCAAATCAATTAAATACTTTCATTTCGATTTTTTTGATTTCTTTCAATTCAAAGCACTCAAGTTGATCATGATTAACTTCATTTACTTTTATCTCTCAGTCAAAGATTTCTAGAATGCTCAAATGATTTATTTCAACTACGATTCAGAAAGAGTTCTTCTCAATTTGAAGCATAAACATTGCTTCGTTCAAAACATTGTTGAATTGCTCAAAGAAGAATCAGACTGAAGTATTCACTCTATTCATGAAGAATATTGATAGAGAAATCATGTACAACACTCAGTGCAATTTGAACGCTTTAAACGTCTTTTTAATCAATGAAATGACTCAGAACTTGAAAGATATTAAAGCAAAGCTGTCTTTAAAATATCACAAGTTTCTAGATGTTTTTGATTGAGTTCAATTGAATAAACTATCTTCTCATCACTTCTATGATCATAAAATTGAACTCATCAGTGATTCAACATCTTCTCACTGTTAAGTTTATCAAATGTTCTCTGTCAAACTTCTGAAAGTAAAGAAGTACTTAAACGAGAACTTGTCAAAGAGATTCATCATTCTCAGTTAAATTTTCTATTTCTTTCCTGTTTTATTTGCATTTAAAGCAAATGAAAATCTTTAATTTTGCATGAACTATCAAAAGCTAAATGTCATTTTCAAAAGAAATAGATATTCTTTATCATTAATAAATGAGATCATTGATAAAATAGTGAATTGCAAGCATCTGACTAAATTGAACATCATATCAACATTCAACAAACTTCAAATGCATCTTGATAACAAAAATTACATCACTTTTATCATTGCTTTAGAAGCATATAAATACAAGATGTTATCATTCAAACTGATTAATGAATTGATCTTCTTTCAGCAATATATGAATGACATTTTATGAGACTTTCTGAACGACTTTTGTCAAGTCTATCTAGATGATATTCTCATTGATAGCAAAATAAGAAAGAAACATAGAGATCACGTCAAACTAGTATTGAGTCAACTACGTGAAGCTGAACTGCAGATGAATATTGAAAAGTGCAAATTCAATGTAGAAGAGACAATCTTTCTAGAAGTCATTGTATCAGAACAAGATCTTCGCATGAATTTAAGTAAAATGATCATCATAGTAAACTGAACTACTTTAATCAATTTGAAAGAAATTCAGAGCTTCATGAAATTTGTGAACTTCTATCATTGTTTCATCAGAGACTTCTTCAAATTAGTCAAATCATTCACTCAATTAACTAGAAAAGATACATCTTTTGTTTGAAATGAAGTCTGCATTCAAGCTTTTAGAAATCTGAAGAAACAGATTAGTTTCGCTTCAGTTCTTTGTCATTTCAATCTTAAACGTCAGATTATTTTGAAAATTGATGCATTAAACTATGTAAAAGATGAAATACTGTTTCAATACAATGATGAGAAAGTTCTTCATTTGATGATCTTTTACAGCAAAAGCATGATTCTTGCTGAAATCAACTATCATATTTATTATAAAAAAATTGCTGATTATTATTTGCTGTTTCTGTCAGAATCATGTCTAAATGATACAATTAATGAAGATCAGAGTTGATAATGCTTGATTTTTAGAAATAACTATAACTGAATATTAAGAATACAGAAGAAGATTGATACAAAAGCTTCTATTTATGTAATGTTCAGAGACTGCACTAAACTTGAAAGAAATGTGTTTGTGACATGAAAAGAAAATGATGTAAATGAACAAGATGTTGATGAAAGAAAAGAGTGTTGAGAAAGAAAAAGAGTGTTGAGTCATATCTGAGTCAAATCTGAGTCAGATCTAGATCAAATCTCGACTAAATCGTTGACTAGCTCTAATCATTACGCAGAATACTCGCTAGCGTGCACTGTAAATTAATTAAAGCTTCAGTCTTGTTCAGTCTTATCAATCTTGATATGCTTGTAACATTATTCTTTTCTTTGAAAATTCATGTTTGCATGAATGTAGTTCATTTGCTCGCTTTTTATTGATAGTTATTTCGATATTTAGCGCGATTTGCTTGAATATAGCTTATGAAATTCGTTCAAAACTTTCTCTGAGTCATTGAATTTTTCTTTATCAACATAGTATCATTCGTCGTTTCTATCTAGATCTTTTCATTTGACTTTGTACTGTATTCAATCTTGATAGCATCTGAAGTTCAATATATTATTTATCTTTTAATGTTTATCATCTTCAATAATGATTAATCTGAATGATTCTGAATGTTGTTTTGACAAAGAGTCTTCTGAATATGATTGTAGTAGCTTCGAACTGAACATCGAGTGTGTATGCTTCATGCTTGTAGATAGACGAAAATGATAGAAAGTTTCAACTTTGACAATAATTGAATAAAGATCTAGCTATTTATCTTTTAAATTCTTGCATGATTTCGTGATTTTAACGTTTCTAAAAGATAGTCAGATCTGATCATCTATCTCATAAATGACGTTTCATCTATGTTTATTGATCTGAGTCTCAATGATCAGCTTAGTCTTTTTCAATTGTTGATGATCAAAGTTCAGTAGCTCTTTCATTTGAATGACAATATCATCTGCTTTTCTAGCTTTAATTCATTCATGAGTGATTTCATAGTCAGTTGTATCTGAATTGAAACTCATTCGAGAGTGAAATTCTTTATTAAAGTAGAAAGAGATCATTGAGATGATTAAGAATGTATTGACATTGTCACTGAACTCAATCATAAATATTCATTTAGTTCAATCATTCTGCATGTAGTTACAGTAGATTCTGAGTTTGCATTCAACATCTTGATTGACTCACTCTGTTTGATCATTGATCTCAAAATGATAAGCAGTGAATAAACTAGCAATAATTCGTAGTTGCTTACAAAGACTCTTTCACATGATGAATATGAATTGAAAGTCTCTATTTGAAACAATAGAACTGAGTAGATCATGCAGTTGATAGAAGTTTCATAGCATAATTCAGACTGTTTCTTCAACTGAAATATCATCATCTTCTCAATGATAGAAAACATAGTAATGTTCTTTGATGAAATGACATATGATTGTGCAAATGATGTTATAGTCTTCTGACAGAGATAGTTCAGTGATGAAGTTCATAGCTATATCTTTTCAGCGTTTCTGTGAAATCAAAAGAGAATGATGAAGTTCATTAATGCTATTTCTAAACGCTTTGCTTTGCTGACAAGCATGACAGTTTTGAATGTATCATCAAATAGTAGCTTGATGATCTGATCAATAGTAGAAACGCTGAACTAGATCAATGATTCATTTATTATCAAGATGAAAGATTGAAGATTGATCATGCACTTCTTGTAGTAATTTCATGTACATGTTCTCAGAGATTCACAGTAGATCTTTTCTAAATAGAACATCATCAATGATTTCACAGTTCTTTAGTTTAATGATATGAAATTTGAGCTTGTTATCATTCATAACTTGTTTATATTTGCTGCAGAACTCATTCATTTGATTGACTAATCATACTTTCTGATAGAGATTGACTTCTGATTTCGAATTTGCGCTCAATTTCAAGTCAATAGATAGAATATTGACTCTATCAGAAGTAAGAATATTTTGAAAGCGATCTTCAAATTGTTTAGCTGATTCAGAGATGTTCGCTAGAGACATTCAAGTTAATGCATCAACTTTAGTGTTTATTTTGCCTGATCTAAAGATGATCTGAAAATTGAACTTCGATAAAATGTTCAGATAGTTGACTTGACGTTGACTCAGCTGTTTGTTTTTCATGAAGAGCTTCAGAGCTTGATGATTAATGAATATCTGAATGAATAATTCAGTACATTTCAGCTTGAATCATCAATGTTCAAAACAGCAAATAATGATCAGCAATTTCTTATCGTAGATATGATAGTTGATTTCAGCGAAAATCATGCTTTTGCTGTAGAAGATCATTGAATGAAGAACTTTTTCATTATTGTATTGAGACAGTATTTCATCTTTTACATAGTTCAATGCATTGATTTTCAAAATAGTTTGATGTTTGAGATTGAAATAACGAAGAACTGAAGCGAAACTGATCTGTTTCTTCAGATTTCTGAAAGCTTGAACGCAAACTTCATTTCAAACAAAGAATGTGTCTTTTCTAGTTAATTGAGTGAACAATTTGACTAGTTTAAAGAAGTCTTTAATGAAATGACAATAGAAGTTCACAAATCTTACAAAGCTCTGAATTTCTTTCAAATTGATCGAAGTAGTTCAGTTGACTATGATGATCATTTTGCTTGAATTTATGCGAAGATCTTGTTCTGATACAATAACTTCTAGAAAGATTATCTTTTTTACATTGAATTTGCACTTTTGAATATTCATCTGCAGTTCAGCTTCACGTAGTCGACTCAATACTAGTTTGACGTGATCTCTATGTTTCTTTCTCATTTTGCTATAGATGAGAATATCATCTAGATAGACTTGACAAAAGTCGTTCAGAAAGTTTCATAAAATGTCATTCATATATTGCTGAAAGAAGATCAATTCATTAATCAGTTTGAATGATAACATCTTGTATTTATATGCTTCTAAAGCAATGATAAAAGTGATGTAATTTTTGTTATCAAGATGCATTTGAAGTTTGTTGAATGTTGATATGATGTTCAATTTAGTCAGATGCTTGCAATTCACTATTTTATCAATGATCTCATTTATTAATGATAAAGAATATCTATTTCTTTTGAAAATGACATTTAGCTTTTGATAGTTCATGCAAAATTAAAGATTTTCATTTGCTTTAAATGCAAATAAAACAGGAAAGAAATAGAAAATTTAACTGAGAATGATGAATCTCTTTGACAAGTTCTTGTTTAAGTACTTCTTTACTTTCAGAAGTTTGACAGAGAACATTTGATAAACTCAACAGTGAGAAGATGTTGAATCACTGATGAGTTCAATTTTATGATCATAGAAGTGATGAGAAGATAGTTTATTCAATTGAACTCAATCAAAAACATCTAGAAACTTGTGATATTTTGAAGACAGCTTGACTTTAATAACTTTCAAATTCTGAGTAGTTTTCTTGATAAAAGAGACGTTCAGAGCGTTCAAATTGCACTGAGTGTTGTACGCGATTTTTCTATTGATATTCTTTATGAATAGAGCGAATACTTCAGTCTGATTTTTCTTTGAGCGATTTAACAATGTTTTAAACGAAGCAATGTTTATGCTTTGAATTATGAATGACTCTTTCTGAATCGTAGTTGAAACAGATCATTTAAGCATTCTAGAAATCTTTGACTGAAAGATAGAAGTAGACAAAGTTGATTGCAATCAACTTGAATGCTTTGAATTGAGAGAAATAAAAAAAATTGAAATGAAAGTATCTAATTGTTTCAAAAAAATGATGACATTGATTTGCATATTCAGTAATATTTCATTTTTGTTCATTCATGATTTTTCTAATATGACTTCGTGATTATTGATGTCAGCTATCAACATAGAAACAGTCAATTTCTTATGACTTTCAATGATGAGATTCAATAGAATTTTATGAGTGATAGTTTTCTTAAATATTTTTTCATCATATTCTTTTATTAACTTCTCTTTTGTCAATGATATAGATTGAATTCTCAGCTCTTTACATACTTTATTGTCTAGATTGATATGTATGATCATATAAATGACTGAATCACTGTCTATCAAAGAGCGAAGACTGAATGATTCATTCTGCAAGATGAGAAGAGCATTGATTAGAAATGACTTATCAAAGTAATTCTCTTTTAATAGAATTTTATCTAGATTGCACAAAGATATAATCTTCACTTCAATGACTGTTGAAAAGATGACTAGTTTTTTTACTTGAACTCTGATTCAGTATTGAGTTTGAAATGATTGTAATTCTCATCAATTGCATTGACTTTGATAGATTGATTCAAGCATTCTCTGAAACTATGATCTGATTTGTGACATACAAAACAGATTTCAACTAGAACGTCTGCATTCTTGACGTTAGTCAAAACTGCGCTGCGTAACTTTAATCAGTCAGACTTTAAAGTTAAAGACTGAACAGTAATAGTTGCTCTAGAAATGATGATCTTTGAATCATCATGTTTGAGTAGTTTGTTCTTGATCTTTCGAACTGCTTTATGTTCATTGTTTAAGCAAATCAGATAGTTTTGAATATTTGATAGCTTGATGAGTGACTTCATCTAAGCTGTTCAAAAGATTCAAAGACGAGAATTTATTTTATTTTTTAAATCAATGACTAGTACATTCTTCTGATACTTCAGATAGATGTATAGTCATTGAAACTGATTAAAGAAATTGCTGAATTTCTTTGATTCTTGAATCAGATTAATATATTTTCTACAATAGTTATCTTTCTTATCAGAATCATGAAACAATTGAGCTAGTTTCTTTAGAAGTTCATTGATAGTCAGATAGAGATTGTCACAGTTGAAATTGCATTTGACTTGAGTGACTTCAACGACATCATCTGCTAGTTGAGAGTGAATGTAGCTCAGCTTGTAAAGTTCATTTGAAAAGATGTCAATGTTCATTGCTAGCTTCTCTCGTATGTCAAGAGATCAGTTCTCTCAAGTAGAGTTCTTTTCATCAGTAAACATTGAAGAGTTGAGTATTTTGTGATATTTAGATCATTCAAAGTAGATGATAATCGAGAGAGCAATGATAATTAGATTGACTGTGATAGTGATAAGAGCTTGTAGTTTTGCTTTCAACTGTTGAATTTCGCTCTTGTCTCGTTGTTTCATCTTGACGAGATGATTTATTTCTCTATTAAGAACATAGATATATTTCTTTCATACTTTCATATCATCAAGTATGATGATTTCAGCGTTTGATTTGTTGAAAGCAATGAATTGTTACGAATGTGTCAGAATTGATTAGAACTAGTCAATGATTTAGTTGAGATCTGATTTAAATCTGACTCAGATATGATTCAACATCTTTTCTCTTTTCTAGCATCTTCTAATCAGCTTTTATTGTCTTTTAAACAAACACACTTCTTTGTGTTACGAGTAATCAACAGATTTCTATGACAAACACATTTCTTTGTGTCATAAACATCTTTTGAATCAACATTTTTCTTGTGTTTCAACACGTCTTCTTTGAGACTAGCGTTGATCTGAGTAACTACTATATAGAGCGTGTTTTTCTTGTCTTTTGTATCTTCTTTCTTCTGTATTCTTAAAGTCTTAGTTATAACTATCTTTATAGATCAAACATTCTAGTCACGCATGCACTCTGATTAGTTTCTAGACACGATTTCAACATTACTTTAAGAATTCATTAATCACATGATACTGATCTCTATACTCATTCAAATTCACTCGACTGACAATGAAATGAGTATAAAGAAATTTGTGTATCTGATGATCAACAACATTGAAAGACAGAACAACATCAAGAAATCAATAGAATCAATGAGAACATATGATTGTATGATTGCTAGAGAATCTATCGCTCAGTCAGTAGCATCAGTTCAAATTGATTAATAGAATCAATGATAAAGAATCTTTGTTGATTGCTTGAAAATCACAAAAAACTCTCTTAAATCAGCAACACTCTTCTTTGAAGACTAAACACTTTAACAAATGATCTCACTATCTACTGTTGAGTATCATCATTCGCTTGATCATCAAAATCTTCATCATGATTCAATCATCTGTGAATATTCAATTCAATTTCTTCAAGAGTAATTAAAGCTTCAATTCAATCATTTATCTTAAGTTATCTTCTCATCTATCAAAATTTCTTAGAACTGACTTCGTATGAAAACATCATTAATTCTTGTCTCACTTTCAGACACTTGATGAATCTCTGAAAGTCTCTACTCTCTGAAATATCAAAAATGTAGAGCAGCTACAACATTGAGTCAAACAAGACTCAAAAGTTTTTCTAGAAGATTTAAACAATCTTTGAACTCAATGAGATCTAGATGTAGAAGCTTGTGAGCTATTTAATAGAATATTCAGCGAACAGATATGAAAGATTTATTTCAAGAAAATTGATCAAGCAAAAGAATGATTGAATCTAAATCTTAAAAAGCTTCAAGATCAGCTGATGAAACTACAACATCGACTGCGATTAACTAAAGAAGATACTTCTACTTCTTTCATCATGTTCAATTCATTCAAGCGATTTCAAAAGCTTTTGAATTCATCTTTATTTACTGATGAAAAAGAATCTATTTGAGATGATTGACAAGAAAAGATTTGCAACAAGCTAGAAATTAACGTCAATCATTTCAACAATGACAAAGCTATACTAGTCTACATTCATTCTTGAATCAGCAAAGATGCAGTCAAAGTCACTTTAGTCAGACGTCAGCGAGATTCATTGAACTTTTATTCAATGATCAATGATTTACTAGATGAACTTGCTCAGCTTTATGATGATTCTGACAAAGAGACAAACTTTTGAAGAGAATATGCTAATCTCATTCAAGAAAAGAGCAAATTCAACGACTTTTATTTGATATTTCAACGTCTGTTCTTTTATTTAAAGTATCACGAAAAGCAATTGATTGTTGATCTACGAGACAAGATAGTTTATCATTTTCGTGCAGCTTGAAATAGTCAGCTGATTCAGTCAGAATCTTTTAATGAAATTTGTAGTTATCTGATTTGTTTGAACAATGAGCATCAAGTCATGAATGACATCAAAGAAAAGAAATTCTTGATCAAAGTTAGAAAGCAAGTCATCTTTGTTAAGAAATGAGATTCATTGAATTTCTATAGAAAGATCAAAGTCATTACACTCATCGATCATTCAAAGTTGCATGACGTGATTTTAACTAACATCAAAGACATTAATTTACAAGCTGAAATCTGTTTCATCTGTCACAAATCAGATCATACTTCTAGAGAGTGCTTTGATCAATCGAGAGTCAATGCATTAGAAGATGATGAGTTTGATTGATTTACATTGAACTCTGAGTTTGATTCTGATTCAAAAAATTAGCTATCTCTTTCAGAGTCATTGAAAAAGTAGAGATCATATCTTTGTGCAGTCAAATCGAAGTTCTATTGAAAGAAAACTATTTTGAGAAGTCATTTCTGATCAATGCTTCTCTTATTTCTCAGAGCAATTCTTTCAATCTTCATTCTTTGATAGATAGTGATTTCGTCGTCTACATGCTGATACATGACAAGCTAGTCAATAAAGTATGTCAGAAACTTCAAATACAATCTATATTGCTAGCAAAAGAGAAGCTAATATGAGACTATGATGAGAAACTAGCTAGAAAGATTATTACTCATAAGATTCTACTCAATCTCATGATTGAAAGTCATAAGAAATTGACTATGTCAATGCTGATAGCTGATATTGAGCATCATGAAGCTATATTGAGCAAATTCTGAATGAACAAAAATAAAATATTATTGAACATGAGACATGATACTATTGTATTTTCTGATCAATTAAATACTTCTATTTCGATTTTTTCAATCTCGTTAAATACAAAGCATTCAAGTTGATTGCAATCAACTTTGATTTCTTCAGCAGCTTACAGCAAGATCTTTAAGATGCTCAAGCACTCAGTTTCATTTATTCAGAAAGAGTCATTCTCGATTCAAAACATAGACATCATCTTTTTTCAAGCATTAGTAAAACGAAAAAAGAAGAATCAGACAGAGATTTTTGCTATGTTCATTGAAGACATCGATAAAGAAATCATTTACAATATTCAATGCAAACTAGATGTCATAAACATCTTTTCAGTTGATGAAATAACTCAGAATCTAGAAGATATTAAAGTCAAGCTATCATTGAAATATCAGAATTTTCTAGACATCTTTGATCAAGCTTAAGTAAACAAGCTATCGTCTCATCATTTGTATGATCATAAGATAAAGCTTACTAGTGATGTAATATCATCTTGCTGTCAAGCATATTGAATGTCTTTCTACAAGCTTCAGAAAGTAAAGAAATATCTGAATGAGAATCTTTTCAAAGAATTTATAATCTCTAGCAAAGCTTCGTATTTCTCACTCGTTCTGTTCACTCTAAAAGCAAATAAAGATCTACGATTTTGCATTGACTATTGAAAGCTTAATGCTATTATCAAAAGAAATCGCTATTCTTTATTGCTCATAGATGAGATGATCAACAAAATAGTTAATTGCAAGCATCTGATTCAATTAGATATCATTTTGACTTTCAACAAACTGCGAATGCATTCTGATAGTGAGAACTACACTATCTTTATCATTGCTTTAAAAGCATATAAATCAAAGATGTTATCTTTTGAACTTATCAATGATTCTGTCTCGTTTCAGCAGTATATGAATGATGTTCTTTAAGACTTTCTAAATGACTTTTGTCAAGTCTATCTGAACGACATTCTGATCTACAGCAAAACTCAATGAGAACATTGACAACATGTCAAAATGATATTAAATCATCTATGAGAAGCTTGTTAGAGATCAGCATAGAGCGAGTCATATGAATGTAATGTAACGAGTATATAAATGCTAAGAAAGAAAAGTATCTAGAAGAGAAGAGTCGACTATCTATATGACACAAAAGAACATAAGCTAACTCTGAATAGAGTTGACTTTGAAACAAGTCTATGCTTTAGCGACGAGCGATCGACGATAGCTCTCAGAATAGTCATCAACATAGCTATCAACATAAATGCGTAGCTAGAATCGTAACAGTATTTTCTCTCTTCAATGATTCATGTTTGCATGAATGTATTTTCTTAGTCTTGTGTAAAATCGAAATGTCTATTGTAGCAGACTCACTATGTAGAAAAGAATCGACTTGCTCAGCGAAGAGATCGACTATTGACTGATGTCATTGAAGCAGACTCACTAGAAGAGAATCGACTAGCTCAGCAAAGAGATTGACTATTGACTGATGTCATTGAAGCAGACTCACTAGAAGAAAATCGACTAGCTCATTGAAGAGATTGATTCGAATGATGTCATTGTAGCAGACTCACTAGTTGCACATGAACGTTTGACCAGGTTCACTGATGAGTAGAACGATGTGAGTAGGTAGATCATCGCGTTGACGAAAGATGTCTTTGTAGCAGACTCACTAGTTGCACGCGAACGAGTCGACAGATCGATTCACTGATAGATAAAGCAATGTGAGTAGATGAATCATCACATTGACGAAAGATATCATTGTAGCAGACTCACTATTTGCATATGATCGAGTTGACGAATCGATTCACTGATAGATAGAGCGATGAAAATGAGTAGATCATCGCTTTGACGATGTCATTGAAGCAGACTTACTGAGAAGTTTCAATATAGAAACAAGCTCATGAGTTTGTTGAGATTTAATACATGAACAAGCTCATAAATTTGCTTGTTATCGAAGATGATCGTGTCATTGAAGCAGACTCACTAGTTGCATGTGAACATTTGATCAGGTTCACTGATAGATAGAATGATGTGAGCGAGTAGATCATTGCATTGAGAATGTCGTTGAAGCAGACTCACTGAGATTTGCTTTTCAAGATAGAGACTTCACGCAGTTCTAGACTGATCTCTTTGATTGCTCTTTGAGATAGAGACTTCACGCAGTTCTATGACTAATCTCGTTTGTTCATCAAATTCGAAGAATTTCTTGCGAATCTGAATGAACGGTTAATTTGCTGATCTTTGACCTAGTTGAATGATTTCAATCGTTTGTTTATACTCGCTGATCAGCGCACGAGTGAAGAAAGATGAGTGCTGCTGCACGAACGCAAGTCGCTAGATCAAAGTCGATAGAGAGTTGAAGAACTACTAGCAGAAGCACTTGAAGAAATCGATGCAGATTATTTCACTTCGCCTGTAACGAAGAAGCATTTATATAATGTTAGAGATCAGCATAGAGCGAGTCATATGAGTGTAATGTAACGAGTATATAAATGCTAAGAAAGAAAAGTATTTAGAAGAGAAGAATCGACTATTTATATGACTCAGAAGAACATAAGCTAACTCTGAATAGAGTTGACTTTGAAACAAGTCTATGCTCTAGCGACAAGCGATCGACGATAGCTCTCAGAATAGTCATCAACATAGCTATCAACATAGATGCGTAGCTAGAATCATAACAAAGCTGATCTACAAGTAGATATTTGAAAGTGCGAATTCAACGTAGAAGAAACTGTCTTCTTAAAAGTCATAGTTTCAGAACAAGATTTTCGTATGAATTCTATCAAAGTGAAAGTCATAGTCAACTGAGTTACGTTGATCAATTTAAAGAAAGTTCAGAGCTTCGTGAAATTTGTTAACTTCTATCGTTGTTTCATTAAGAACTTCTTGAAGCTAGTCAAATCATTCACTCAGTTGACTAGAAAAAACACATCTTTTGTTTGAAACGAAGTCTGTGTTCAAGCTTTTGATGATTTAAAGAAACAAGTCAACTCAACTTCAATCTTACAACATTTCAATTTAAAATGATAGACTATTCTGAAAATTAATGCATCTGACTACGTCAAAGATGAAATACTATCACAGTATGATGATGAAAGTATTTTTCACTCAGTAGCATTTTACAGTAAGAGCATGATCTTTGCTGAATACAATTATCATATTTATGACAAGAAATTGCTAATCATTATTCAATGTTTCAAACATTGAAGACTCAAGCTTGAATGCATTGAACTACTCATTTAGATATTCATTGATCATCAGACTTTGAAGATCTTCATGAAAAATAAACAGTTGACTTGATGTCAAGTCATTTATCTAGACATTTTATTTGAATTCAACTTTCAGATTATATTTCGATCAGGCAAAATAAACACTAAAGTCAATGCTTTAATCAGAATGTTTCTGATCAACATCTCTGAATCAACTCAGCGTACTGAAGATCGCTATCAGATCATTTTGACACTTGATAGAGTAAATGTTCTAGCTATTGAATCTGAAGTTGATTTCTATCAGCGAGTAAAAGATGTCAACAAGATGAATGAGCTTTGCAATGAATATAAACAAGCTATAATTGAAAACAAGCTCAAGCTACATAACACTGAATTAAAGCATTGTAAGATTGTTGACGACGTTTTGTTCAGAAAAGATCTACTGTGAATTTCTAAGAAAATGCATACGAAATTGCTAAAGAAAATTCATGATCAGTCTTTCATCTTTCACTCTGACAATCAAAGAACTACTGATCTAGTTCAACGTTTTTACTATTGATCAGATCATCAAGCAACGATTAAACGTTACATTCAAAACTGTCATGCTTGTCAACAAAGCAAGATATTTAAAGATAGCATCAATGAACTTCTTCATTCTCTATCAATTTCACAGAAACGCTGAAAAGATATAGCTATGAACTTTATCACTGAGCTATTTCTATCGAAAGATTATAATGTCATTTGCACAATCATATGTCGTTTCATCAAGAAACATTACTATGTTTTCTGTCATTGAAAAGATGATGACATCTCAGTTAAAGAAATGATTTGAATCATGCTATGAAACATCTATTGACTTCATGATCTATTTAATTCTATTGTTTCAGACAGAGACTTTCAATTCATATCAACAATGTGACAAAGTCTTTGTAAGTGACTAAGAATCACAGCTAGTTTATCAACAGTTTATCATTCTGAAATCAATGATTAATTGAAACAAGCTAATCAAGATGTTGAACGCAAATTAAGAATCTACTGCAATTACATGCAGAATAATTGAGCAAAATGACTATCAATGATAGAATTCAGCGAGAATTTCAATATCTTCTCGATCATCTCAATGACTTCATTCTACTTCAATAAGAGTTTTCACTCATGAATGAATTTCAATTCAGATATGATTAATTACAAAACTACTTGTGAATGTCTTGAAGCTAGAAAAGTGAACAATATTATCATTCAAATGAAAGAGCTTCTTATCTTCAATTGTCAGCAATTGAAAAAGATGAAGCAAATCATTGAAGCTCAGATCAATAAACATAGACGAGATGTCATCTATGCAGTAAACAACTGAGTTTGATTATTCTCTAGAAACATAAAGACAACTAGATCATGTAAGAATTTGAAAGACAAACAGCTAGAATTTTATCAAATCACTGTCAAAGTTGAGATCTTCTATCATTTTCGCCTATCAATAAGCATGAAGCAGCTGCATTCAATGTTCAGTTCAAAGCTATTGTATTCTTGTTTCGATGATCTTTTATCAAAACAGCATTCAGAATCATCTAGATTTCTCACTATTAAAGATGATGAGCATTGAGAGATAGATGATATTTTGAACTCTAGATGCTATCAAGATTAAATACAATACAAAGTCAAATGAATGAGACTAGATTGAAACGATGAATGATACTATGTCAACAAAGAAGAATTTAAGAGATTGAAAGAAGTTCTAGTCAAATTTCATAAGCTTTATTTAGACAAGTCACACTAAATTGAAAAACAGTGAAAAAAAATTGCGTTTCATTTGTTCTATTCATGTGAACATGAATTTTTGAAGAGAAGAGTAATGTTATGAATGTGTCAGAATTGATTAGAGCTAGTCAATGATTTAGTTGAGATCTGATCTAGATCTGACTCAGATATGATTCAGCATCTTTTCTCTTTTCTAGCATCTTTTAATCAGCTTCTATTGTCTTCTAGACAAACACACTTCTTTATGTTACGAGTAATCAACAGATTTCTATGACAAACACATTTCTTTGTGTCATAAACATCTTTCAAATCAACATCTTTCTTGTGTTTCAACACGTCTTCTTTGAGACTAACGTCGATCTGAGTAACTACTATATAAAGCGTGTTCTTCTTTTCTTTTGTATCTTCTTTCTTCTGTATTTTTAAAGTCTTAGTTATAATTATCTTTATAGATCAAACATTCTAGTCACACATGCACTCTGATTAGTTTCTAAACATGATCTCAACATGAATGAAGAAGCGTGTTGTAAATCGACGATAGAAGAGAGAGCTTGTGAACGTGTTTATTGCAAGAAGTCAACGAAAGCTTTATCTTTATCAGATGTGTTCTTAAATGTCATAATAAAGAAGATGAGAATTGTTTGAAAGAGAGTTGAATAAATGACGATGCTTGATGATTGAAAAAGAAAGATGTATGTTTGTTCAACAAAAAAGATGTTTCTGAAGATGATTGATCTTGAAGCAATTCACGAAGATTTTTTATCATAGATTCTATTAATTGATTTTGAACAAATGTGTACTGAATGAGCAATAAATTTTCTAGCAATTCAATGATTGTATGTTCTCATTGATTCTATGAATTCTCTGATGTTATTCTTGTCTTTCAAGATCAAATCATCAGATAAACAAATTTCTTTAGACTTGATTCATCTGTATGAGTTGATTGAATGAGTAATGAAATCAATATCATGTAATTAACGAATTCTTAATATAATGTCAGAATCGTATCTAAATGATACAATCAATGAAGATCAGAGTTGATAGTGCTTGATCTTTAAAGATAGCTATAACTGAATATTAAGAATACAGAAGAAGATTGATACAAAAGCTTCTATTTATGTAATGTTCAAAGACTGCGCTAGATTCAAAAGAAATGTGTTTATGACGTGAAAAGAAAATGATGTAGATGAACAAGATGTTGATGAAAGAAAAGAGTGTTGAGAAAGAAAAAGAATGTTGAAAAAGAAAAAGAGTGTTAAGTCATATCTGAGTCAAATCTGAGTCAGATCTAGGTCAGATCTCGACTAGATCATTAACTAGCTTTAATCATTATGCAAAGTACTCGCTAGCGTGCATTATGAATTGATTAAAACTTCAGTCTTGTTCAGTCTTATTGATCTTGATACGCTCGTAACAGTTTCAAACATTGATGATTCAAGCTGAAATGTACTGAATTACTCATTCAGATATTCATCAATCATCAAGCTCTGAAAATCTTCATGAAAAACAAACAGTTGAGTCGACGTTAAGTTAACTATCTGAACATTCTATCAAAGTTCAATTTTCAGATCATCTTTAAATCAGACAAAATGAACATTAAAGTCAATGCATTAACTTGAATGTCTTTAGCGAACGTCTTTGAATCAGCTAAATGATTTGAAGATTGCTTTCAAACTATTCTTATTTCTGATAAAGTTGATATTCTATTTATTGACTCAAAATTGAGCGTAAATTCGAAATCAAAAGTCAATCTTTATCAAAAAGTATGATTAGTCAATTAAATAAATGAGTTCTGCAACGAATATAAATAAGCTATGAACGATAATAAGCTCAAATTTCATATCACTAAACTGAAGAACTGTGAAATCATTGACAACATTCTATTTAGAAAAGATCTACTGTGAATCTTTGAGAACATGCACACGAAATTACTACAAGAAGTGCATGATCAATCTTCAATTTCTCATCTTGACAATAAATGAATCATCAATCTAGTTCAGCGTTTCTACTATTGATCAGATCATCAAGTTACTATTTAATAATATATTCGAAACTGTCATGCTTATCAGCGAAGCAAAGCGTCTAGAAATAGCATCAATGAACTTTATCATTCTCTTTTGATTTCACAGAAACGCTGAAAAGATATAGCTATGAACTTCATCACTGAACTATCTTTGTTAGAAGACTATAACATCATTTGCATAATCATATGTTGTCTCATCAAAGAACGTCACTATGTTTTCTGTCATTGAGAAGACAATGACATCTCAGTTGAAGAAACAGTCTGAATTATGCTATGAAACGTTTATCGACTGCACAATCTACTCAGTTTTATTGTTTTGAATAAAGACTCTCAATTTGTATTCATCATGTGAAAGAGTCTTTGTAAGCGACTATGAATTATCACTAGTCTATTCACTGCTTATCATTTTGAGATCAATGATCAAACAGAGCGAGTCAATCAAGACATTGAATGCAAACTCAGAATTTACTGTAACTACATGCAGAATGATTGAGTTAAATGAATATCTATGATTGAGTTCAGTGACAATGTCAATACATTCTCGATCATCTCAATGACTTTTTTCTATTTCAATAAAGAATTTCACTCTCGAATGAGTTTCAATTCAGATACAACTGACTACAAAATTACTTATGAATGAATTGAAGCTAGAAAAGCAGATGATATTGTCATTTGAATGAAAGAGTTACTGAATTTCAATCATCAACAATTGAAAAAGACTAAGCTAATCATTGAAGCTCAAGTCAATAAACATAGATGAGACGTCATTTACAAGATAGATAATCAGATTTGACTATCTTTCAGAAACGTCAAAATCACAAGATCATGCAAGAATTTGAAAGATAAACAGCTAAATTTCTACTCAATCATTGTCAAAGTTGAGACTTTCTATCATCTTCATTTATCTACAAGCATGAAGCATATACACTTGATGTTCAGCTCTAAGATACTGCAATTGTATTCAAATGACTCTTTGTCAGATCAGCATATCAAATCACTCAGATCAATCACTATCAAAGATGATGAACACTGAAAGATAAATGATATATTGAACTTCAGACACTATCAAGGTTGAATACAGTACAAAGTCAAATGAAAAGATTTAGATAGAAACGATAAATGATACTATGTCAATAAAGAGAAATTCAATGACTCAAAGAAAGTTTTGAACGAATTTCATAAGCTATATTCAAGCAAATCGCGCTAAATATCGAAATAACTATCAATAAAAAGCGAGCAAATAAACTACATTCATGCAAACATGAATTTTCGAAGAGAAAAGTAATGTTACGAGCGTACTAAGATCAATAAGACTGAACAAGACTGAAGCTTTAATCAATTTACAATGAACGCTAGCAAGTACTCTGCGTAATGATTAGAATTAATCAATGATGTAGTTGAGATCTGATCTAGATCTGACTCAGATATGACTCAGATATGACTCAACACTTTTTTTCTTTCTTAACACTCTTTTCTTTCATCAACATCTTGTTCATTTACATCATCTTCTTTTCATGTCACAAACACATTTCTTTTGAATCTAACGCAGTCTTTGAACATTACATAAATAGAAGCTTTTGTATCAATCTTCTTCTGTATTCTTAATATTCAATTATAACTATTTCTAAAGATCAAGCACTATCAACTCTGATCTTTATTAATTGTATTATTTAGACATGATTCTGACATTTAGCAATCATTACTCTCATCTCATAAGAGATTTAGATGATTGCATCTTGAGCGACAATAGCTAGATCATAAGAATAGCGATGATATTTGTTCAAGTGATTGATTTCATTCTCTTTATGATTTAACTAAATATAATTTACATATCTTAACTATCGAGCTCAAATTAAAGTCAATAACTTCTGAACAAACATGATTCATCAACTTTGTGATTGACATTTTTTGATTCATCACGTTACTGACATTTCATGCACAGATAAACAGTTGAGCATAAAGAATCATTACAATTCATCATTGCTTCATACAAGTTATATAAAAACACTAATCAAAGACTTACAAATAATGCAGTATGTATACTCTTCATGTGAAATAAAGATAAACAACATCAGTGAGCTTGAACATTATCTTCATCACTGTTATGTTTGCTTGCATGATCGATCATGAAAGATTTTCTGACGAAAGTTATTATCATTATCAGAATCATCATCATGCGATTCAATGCAGCTCATCTGACGCGATCATGAGACTGCAGAATGAGATTCAAACTTGAATAATTCTCATGATGAGAGCGTTCAGATGAACATTGAAGATGAGAATTAAGAATATATGTTAATAAATGATTTTGCAGAAGAGCACATAAACATTGAGATGAATAGTGCTAATTTGAATCAGAATATGAAACATATATCATCAAGAATTGAAATGATACAACTTCAGACTGAACTTTTCTTCACATCATCAGCATTGCAAATTGAAATCTTCGTTGAAACAACTGATCGTGATGTTGAAACAACAGTTGACGTGTCAAAGAAAGTATCAGAGTCGTTGAGCTTGAATTCTCAAATGATCAAGAACATAAACAACAATCAATATTATTCATTTCAATGCAAAGCAAATTATGTGTTCATTCACTGACTTCATCAAATGAAAATTATCAAAGACAGTGTTAATTGATTCTTTCAAGACTTACGCTTGCAAGTCTTACATCAACATGTCAGCTTTTACAACATGAACAAGTGATTGACACTTCTACATCAGATTTTGTATGATGTTAAAAATGACAAGTGACATTCTTGAATGTTCACAGTTGAATTCAGTTACGAAGAAGTTCAAGAAGAGCAACACTGCATTTTGTATTATGACATCATCGAGACACTTCAATTTTTGTTAAGTCATTCATCATTTCAAGATGAGCTGATCTACGCATTCGTTCAACATTATAATGTCAACAACTCTTGAATCTACGATGAGATGCATACTGCTGATTGATGATGAGAAACGCAGAAGAAGCTTTCTGATGATGCTATCATGATATCACTGTTAATTTTCATTGATAAAATAGTCTTGACTGAGCATCAAGATAATTTATCTGCATGATTTATATATTTAACGATAGAGAATTTAAATTGATGCACAAGACATGCTCAAAAACGATTGAGATTAATTCTTCTGAAATTTCTTCTCATAATTGACAATAATGATGACGATATTAAGTCAAAGATTTGACTCATGATGTTATCAATCATACTCAAGCGTATGTTAAACATGTATCATCATGCATTAATACATGATCTCACATGTAACAATTATTGAAGTTATGTTCAGAAACAACATTTCTGTTCTTTGTGTAAACAATAAAATAAGACAATGTTATTTGATAATTGTTGAGTTCATGATGAACTACGAGAAACAAGTATTAATTACAGACATCAAGATGAATCAACAATGTTTTATCTGTTAAGTGTCATTTCATGAGCATGAAAATTTAAACAAGACATGATCAATTTGAATGCATGCATTCACTAAAAATCAACAAAGACAACAAAGAAAGAACAATATGATTGAGAATGAGTTTGCTTGAATACATTCAGTGAAAAACTTTGCATGATCACATATGTTTATCAATATTTACAAGACAATGATGATAAACATGTTACATTAACTACTTAAGAGAATCATCTTGTATCTAATGTTATGACTCAGTCAAATCATCAACAAAAGTGTTTGTACAAGTCAAAGAAGAAAAGAAATCAGATTAGCTTTAAACGACGCATCAGAAACAGCTCAGCTGAATCAAAAATTTCACGTCATTTCATCATTTAAAAACATGAAGAGATTTGTCAAGTACAGTACGATTAAGCAATGAATTGATGCAGATTGAAAGTCAATTGTATGTTAGTTTATATTAATCATTGCATCACTTTTGATCACAAGAGCATCTGCAGCAATTCACTTTGCTTGAGCAGTGATAGACTTCATGATACTTGCTCAGTATTATTTGCATGATGAAGAAACTCTTTGATATCTTGAACATGCACTTTTTTAATTGAACAAGCTAAAGAATGTTTTTCGTCATTTGCAATCTGAGTATTCAGATACAGACATTGATCATTTCAACCTTTTAAAGCTACATGCAATGACACATTATGCAAGTCAAATTTGAAGATACAATAGTGTTGATAATTTTAATACAGAGCACAGTGAGATTGCACACAAGCATTTAATAAAGACCTTTTTCAATCACATCAATAAATGAGAAACATTTCAAAGACAGTTATTGCATCACAATACTTGACATCTGAATCTTCTCATGATGAAAGATATTCTTCTTTACAGAGATATAAAACAAAGCAAGATCAATAAGCATGCATTGACTGCTATGATAATACGATTCAGTCATGTCTTTAATCTTCATAAAATTCAAGATGCACTTATTTGCAAACAATGCAATCAAATACAAGAGACAGAACTCAATTCAAAGTTATGATGTCATGCATCAATCTTAGTTAAGATTCTGAACATAAAGAAGCTTCTTGACATGTTGACAGTTTTCATGCGCAAGTGTTGCAAGAAAGTCAACAAGAAAGTTGTATCAGATAGAGAGTTAAATAAAAAGAAAAAAGACTCAATCTGAGTGAAATCATACTACGTAAACATTCATGAATCATTTCAATGCTGAAAATAAGATAGAAAAGACGTTGATGACTTAGAGAATCTTGTTAGTAATAGAGTATACTGTTCATTGAACTAACAGAAAAAGAAGAAAGTTTGAAGATGTAATTATGTTCTGATTCAGAAGAGATTGAAAGAAGTGACTGAAGTCTCAACTTTGCTAAACGATTGACTGTCTGATCAGCTACGACTTATTTTTTTCATTATAGATTCGTTGCGTCAAGACAACAAAAGTAATGAGCTACGACACAATGATGCTCTTGTTGAACTACTCAAACCTTGCAATGAGAAAACTCAACATGCTGTGCATGAAATGATTAAGATAAAGCACTGATCTAAAGATAACATCAAAAATTCTCGTTTGTTTGAAGTTAGTCGATTTTTTCATTCACATACAATTCTGAGAAGTGTGCATGTTGTATCAGCAAACAATATTTCTAGCGAGTTAAATAAAAACAAGTTCTTCTACATTAACAACTTCAACAATTGAGATTCATACAATTCAATATACAAGAAGAATTTCTTGCATAAAGAAACAAAAGTAGCAGAATACTACTTCAAATGCAAAAGCTGAAAATATTTGAAACTAACTCAATCTCATCGCAGACAAAAATCAAACAATGTATATGTATTATGCTTATGTTTCAGAGCATATACAGAATCATCGAAGTCAATGATGCTACATGACTAAACAACTAAGAAATATAATCATTTCTTGACTTTGCTCAATCAAATTTTTCTTGATGAACAGAAATCTCAACTATGAATCAATGAGAATTAAAGTCAAAGTTTAATCTCATAAGAGCTTTGTTCTTATAAAATATATGTAGCAAACAAAGCTTTGCTTGTTGCAAGAGTATCATTAGCTACAAATTTGATATCATGAAGTCAGTCAGTCAAAATCAACTGTATTAATGAATTGATCTGAAAGAAAATTGACTTGATGATCGCGAGCGATTGTATTATAAAAGAGTGTAAGTGACTCAGTAGTTGTTACGAAGCGTGTCGACATTGAATAGAGTCTAATCAATAGACTCTAGAAATTTCGATATGTGAACAAGAAACAACGATGTTTCAAATCAGAATATGCTGAAACATTTCATCTATTCAAGCTTTAGCAAATCGACTACTTCGTCTCTTTGTTCGCTCTATTATAGATACAGCTCAAAACTGTTTTCTTTCTTCTGTATTCTTAGTTTTCTAGTTAAAGCTATCTTTATTGATCAAACATTCTACTCTACTATATACTATCTCGCTGCAGTGCGATTAAATTCTAGACATGATCTCAACATTAAACTAAGAATTTGTTTATCACACAATATTGATTTCATTACTCATTCAAGCTACTCGATGAACAACGAAATGAGTATAAAGAAATTTATTTACCTGATAATCAACAACATTGAAAGACAGAACAACATCAGAAGATGTTGAGATCATGTTTAGAAACTAATCAGAGTGCGTGCGTGACTAGAATGTTTGATCTATAAAGATAATTATAACTAAGACTTTAAGAATACAGAAGAAAGAAGATACAAAAGGCAAGAAGAACATGCTCTATATAGTAGTTACTCAGATCAACGCTAGTCTCAAAGAAGACGTGTTGAAACACAAGAAAGATGTTGATTTGAAAGATGTTTGCAACACAAAGAAATGTGTTTATCATAGAAATCTGTTGACTATTCATAACACAAAGAAGTGTATTTATCTAGAAGATAATAGAAGCTGATTAGAAAATGCTAAAGAAGAAAAAAGATGCTGAGTCATATTTGAGTCAGATTTAGATCAGATCTCGACTAGATCATTGACTAGCTTTAATCAATTCTGACACATTCGTAACATTACTTTTCTCTTCAAAAATTCATGTTCGCATGAATAGAACAAATGAAACGCAAAAATTTTTCACTGTTTTTCAATTTAGTGTGACTTGTCTGAATAAAGCTTATGAAATTCAACTAGAACTTCTTTCGATTTCTTGAATTCTTCTTTGTCAACATAGTATCATTTATTGTTTTGATTTAGTCTCGTTCATTTGACTTTGTATTGTATTCAATCTTGATAGCATCTAAAGTTCAAAATGTCATCTATCTTTCAGTACTCATCATCTTCAATAGTGAGAAATCTAAATAATTCTGAATGCTGTTCTGATAAAAGATCATTGAGACAAGAACACAATAACTTTAAACTAAACATCAAATGCAACTGCTTCATGCTTATTGATAAATGAAGATGATAGAAGATTTCAACTTTGACAGTGATTTAATAAGATTCTAGCTGTTTATTTTTCAAATTTTTACATGATTTAGTTGTCTTTATATTTCTAGAGAATAATCAAACTCAGTCATTTACTTCATAGATGATGTCTCATTTATGTTTATTGATCTGAGCTTCGATGATTTGCTTCATCTTTTTCAATTGTTGATGATTGAAGATAAAAAGCTCTTTCATTTGAATGATAATATCGTTCGCTTTTCTAGCTTCAAGACACTCACGAGTAGTTTCGTAGTTAATTGTATTTGAATTGAAACTTATTCGTGAGTGAAAACTCTTATTGAAGTAGAATGAAGTCATTGAGATGATCAAGAAGATATTGAAATTCTCGCTGAATTTTATCATTGATAGTCATTTTGCTCAATCATTCTGCATGTAATTGCAGTAAATTCTTAATTCGCGTTCAACATCTTGATTAACTTATTTCAATTAATCATTGATTTCAGAATGATAAACTGTTGATAAACTAGCTGTGATTCTTAGTCACTTACAAAGACTTTGTCACATTGTTAATATGAATTGAGAGTCTCTGTTCAAAACAATAAAACTAGATAAATCATGAAGTTGATAAACGTTTCATAGCATGATTCAAATCATTTCTTCGACTGAGATGTCATTGTCTTTTCAATGACAGAAGACATAGTGACGTTTCTTGATGAGATGACATATGATTGTGCAAATGATGTTATAATTTTTCGATAAAGATAACTCAATGATGAAGTTCATAGTTATATCTTTTCAGCATTTCTGTGAAATTGATAGAGAATGAAGAAGTTCATTGATGCTATCTCTAGATGTTTTGCTTCGTTGACAAGCATGACAGTTTCAAATGTAACATCTAATCATTGCTCAATGATCTGATCAATAGTAGAAACGTTGAACTAAATCAGTAGTTCTTCAATTGTCAGAGTGAAAGATGAAAGACTGATCATAAATTTTCTTTAGTAATTTCATATGCATTTTCTCAGAAATTCACAGTAGATCTTTTCTGAACAGAATGTCGTCAATGATCTTACAGTGCTTCAATTCAGTGCTATGTAGCTTGAGCTTATTTTCGATTATAGCTTGTCTATACTTATTGCAAAGCTCATTTGTCTTGTTGACATTTTTTACTCACTGATAAAGATCAACTTCAGATTCAATAGCTAAAACATTTACTTTATCAAGTGTCAGAATGATCTGATAGCAATCTTCAGTACGCTGAGTTGATTCAGAAATGTCGATCAAAGACATTGTGATTAAAGCATTGACTTTAGTATTTATTTTACCTGATCAAAATATAATCTGAAAGTTGAACTTAAATAGAATGTCTAAATAATTGACTTGACGTCAAGTTAACTGTTTATTTTTCATGAAGATCTTCAGAGTCTGATGATTGATGAATATTTGAATGAATAGTTCAGTGCATTCAAGCTTGAGTTGTCACGATTCTAGCCTTGTCAGACTCAGTCTTCTAGTCTTGTCAGATTTATTCTAGCTTCGTCATCTTGACTAGTCTCTATTGAGTCTAGCGTCGACTGAGAAACACACATATGTAGTCAGCTTCTTTTCTGTAGCTATCTTTCTTTCTTAGCATTTATCTTCTAGTTAAATGACACTCATATTGACTCGCTCTATGCTGATCTCTAACATTAGATAAATGCTCATCATCTATTCTGCTATCGATGAATAGACGATACGAAACAATCTATTCAGTAAGGAAAATTTGCAAGAGATTCTTCAAATTTGCATCATCATTTTAGATCGCAAGAAATTCTTCGATTCTACACTCATTTTCACCATTCTATTCGCAAGAAATTCTTCGAATAAAGCACTCAATTATTACCTGAAATTCACAAGAAATTCTTTGAATTTTCACTCATCAAAAACATCAATTCAAAACATCAATTCTTCATTTACTCTTATCTCAACAACTTCTATCTTCTCTCATCATGACACGCGACGTCGAGTCAGTTGAGCTTTGAACAACTCGCCTGCTTAAAAGCACTGTCAGTAGAAGAGTTTCACTTCTACTCATTAATGCTTCAGTCGAAGCTGAGAAAGCTGTCATCGCATGAAACATAAACATTGAAGAACAACTGTTTCATTGAGTCAGCAATCAACTCAATGAAGTCATCAATATGCTGAACGAGCTTCGAAGTCAGCGAGACTTGACTCTACAACTCAATGAACACTGACTTCTCATACAAGATGATCACAAAAAGAGAGCGAAACAACTAGAAGTCGCTTTTGATAAAAACGATGAGCTAGAGAAAAAGGTCAGTCAGCTACAAGACGAGCGATTGAACTTCAAAGCGAAACAACGAGTCAATCAGAAAGAAGCTCGCTCTCAACGAGAATCTTCTACTCTATCTGATAACGAGAATGATCATCACAAGTTCGTCAAGCTTTCGAATTCACTCATCTTCATCGAAACAGATGACTCTATCTGAAAGACATGAAACATCAAAATAGCTGACAAGCTCGATGTCAACGCGAATCATTACTCTACTGAAAAGATTCGTATTGTCTATGTGATTTTCAGGCTAGAAGGCGATGCTGATCAGCAAATCTATGCAAAGCATTGTGTTGACGCTTTCTCACTCTATCAGTCACTATCAGAGCTACTGAAACATCTGAAAGAAACTTACGAAGATCAGAACCTGATTCGAAAGTGTCGTTGCAAATACATCACTCTGAAGCAGCTCAACAAGCTCTTCAGCTCTTTCTATTCAAAATTCACTAGAATATTCAGCTTTCTGAACTACGACGATATCATTCTGATGAACGACATTCAGAATAAAATCAACAATCGTCTTTAGAACGCGTTGTCAGTTTGCCTCATAGAGTTTAGCTCGCTGAATAAGCTTAAGATCTTTCTTCAAGATGTGAATAACAAACAACGAGTCAATTATCAGCTACGTGACGAGCAATGAACAGTCAAATTGATAGCAGCTTCGGAAAAACGTTTTGTTCTTTCGTTGACTTCAGCCTCGACTACTAGCTATGTTCGACTCGCTACTTTTTTTATTCTCGAACCTGAACGATCAAGAATGTCAATCATCTGCTTCAACTGCAAAGTATCGAATCATCTTTCAAAGAACTGCTCTCAGCTGAAGGCTAGTACTTCGACATCTCATGCATTCATTTCTCGTCTCAATAAGATCGTCATGTCAAAAAAAGAGAAGAAATTATTTACAGAGAAATCGAAGAATGAGACAAAAAACTAGTGACTTTCATCAAAGACGCGATAAAAGATGTGTTAATTTCTTCAACAACGAGCAGCTCAAATGACTTCTTTGCTTCGAAATCTTTGACTACTGAATATGTACTATCTAGCAATGAAATTAGTTACTCATTAAAGTCATTGATTGACACTGAAGCAGCTGACTATTCATTCATTGATGAATTAATCGCGCAGAATGTTTGTGATTATTTGCAAATCGAATCGTTATCTTTAATCAAGCTCAAGTCAATAAGGGAATTCGATGATCATTATGCAAAAAAGCTCATTATTCATGCAATTTATTCGAATCTGACTGTTCAAGATCATATGAAACGTTTCGTCTCTATGCTGATTACTCGATTGAGTCAGCATCAGATGATTCTTGAAAAAACATGAATGAATAAGATCGAGATAACGATTGATATGAGAAACGATCGTCTTCAATTCTCTGATTCAAAGACTCATATTGATGTTAGCTCGACTCTTCTTTCTGTTCTCAAGATAATCGCGATAGAACAGAAGAGTTCAACCTCTATTCAAATACTAAAGAGATCTATCTCTTCTGTCGTCACTCGACTCAGCGAGAAGTCATCTTCATTCAGTCAAATCATGAAATCATTTAATTCAGTCAAGTCTTCGCCTTTCGATTCAATGAACATAGCAATGATAGAGACTGCAGCATATAGATCACTAGTCAAACGATCGAATGTGACTACTTTCGCGATCATCATCACGAAAATCGATCGACTTCTAAAAACAGCTAGAAATAAA
>JAABUS010002610.1_pt1 | contig 33500 bp, 27 predicted proteins | sample 5560161 | NCBI WGS metagenome assembly JAABUS01 (sample SAMN10711885, study PRJNA513376) | rock metagenome | isolation source: Antarctica rocks | place: Antarctica: Victoria Land, Trio Nunatak nord | collected 2016-01-04 | reverse complement strand
TAAATTCTGTTTTTATTTTTAGCAATTGCAAGATTGAAGAAGTAGAAAATATCCAGTTGGACCCGGAGTCCAGGTCATCCAATAACTTAGCAAAAGTGCTGTTGAAAAACTACTGGAAAATTGCCCCAAAGCAAATTTCTGACGCACCGGACTATGCTAATTTTACTGGTATAAAAACAGCATTCGTACAAATCGGTGACCGCACTTTCGGCAAAAAAAACCAGTATCCGTTTGTTTACGATTTAGCTGAAATCTGGCAAAAAATGACTGGTTTGCCATTCGTTTTTGCAGCCTGGATTGCCAACAAACCCATCAACCCGGAATTTATGAAAAGCTTTAATATGGCTTTAAAAGCAGGGCTTGATGCCCGCGAAGAAGTGCTTCAATCGTTGCCTGTGTATCCTGATTTTGATCTTCGGGATTATTTGTTTGATAAGCTGGATTTTGATCTTACCGAACAAAAAAAAGAAGCTCTTTATAAATTCCTAAATTATATTAAAGAATTATAGCGGTGAAAAGCCCTTCCTGATTATGTTTCTCTATTTAGCCGGATTGATAATTTAATCCGATACTGTTTTTATCACACAAATTTCATTGGCTGTTCATCGGCAAAATCAAATCCTGATGGTTGTTGGTCGCTTTGTTTACATCTGTAGAAACCGGATACATTTTCATTTCTTCAGCCGGATATGGATCACACAATTGAATCAGTTCCATTGGCGGAACATCGTCAGAAAGCCACAATTTTTCCTCTTCTTTGGTCAGGATCACCGGCATTCGGTTATGAAGCGTAGCTACTTGTTCATTCGGTTTGGTAGTGAGGATAGTGAATGATTCATAAACTTCTTTCTGGTCTTCGCTTTTCCACTGCGACCATAACCCGGCAAACGCGAAAGCTTTCCGGTTAAGCAAAGTAAACCGGTACGGAAGCTTCTTTTTGCCCTCGGTTTTCCATTCGTAAAAGCCATCAGCCAGCACTAAACAACGCTTGTTGTGCGTCATCAGCGGCTTAAAAGTCCTGTTTTCCAAAACCGTTTCCTGCCGGGCATTCATCATCGAGTAACTGCTTTTTTTATCCTTTGACCAAAAAGGGACCAGTCCAAAGTGCAGTAGTTGGATGGCTTCCGGTTTTTGGGCGAGGATAACCGGAGCCAGCTGTGTAGGTGCCAGGTTGTAGTTTTCGCGATAATCCGGGTCAATTGTTTTTGCTTCAAATTCAGCCAGTAATTCTTTTTCTGACTGGCTGATGGTAAAACGTGCGCACATAAATCTTCTTAAAAAATGGTTTGAGTAGCATAACAACATTTCAAACAGAAGTTTTGGTTTGATTAGTTTCTCGCCAAAAACAAAAAATACTGTGAAACGCAAAAACGGCTTCTACATTGTGCAGAGGCCGTTTTTCAAATTTTGTACACCCATTAGGATTCGAACCTGAGACCGACGGTTTAGAAAACCGTTGCTCTATACAACTTATTTAACAAAAATGTATAAACTATTACAGCCTGTTTAAATTTATATCTGAAAATCCTTAATGCTTCTTTTAGCACTATAAAATTGGTGGATTATTACATGTCCACAAAAAATAAATCATGCTTTACCATTTTTTAGGTGATAAAAGAAGCATCGAAAAGAAATCGTACAAAATTAAAAAGTCTCTTAGAGCCTGTTTAAATTTTGTTCAATCTATTTTCTATGCTTCTTTTATCACCTGAAAAACAAGAAAACCGATGCTTCTTTTATCGGTACAAAATGCAAATACAAAATTTACAGGCATAAAAGAAGCATTATAAATTTTTCTGGTATAAATTTAAACAGGCTCTTAATGTCTCTTTATTTTTTGAAGCGTTTTAACATCTGTAAGATCTTGTTTCCGGCCAGAAGCTTTTTTGTTCTTCACCAAATCATCAAGACCAATATAATTAACAGTAAAATTATTTTCTAATTCGATCTTTTGCATATTTAAATGAGCTTCTATAAATTCAACTCCATCAATCGTGTTTAATAAATCTATACGCAGCGGCGGATAACCAATTTGACTAATCAATCCTTCGGTAAGAAAATCTTCTTTTTGAAAATTTAGTGATTTTAACCCAAATTCATCTACTACTTTAAGTAAAAGTCGAGCGTTTTGTTCTGATACATTAATCCATATATCCAAATCACCTGTGTGCCGAGGCTTGCCGTGAAATGCAAGGGCATAGCCTCCCACAACCATATATTCAACTTTATACTTGTTGAGAAGTTGTATAAAATCCTCAAAATCTTCTGCCAGCGTCATCACTTTAAGCTTTTCTTTACAACGATTGTTTTGTCCATTCTTTGTCCTTTGCTTAGAGATTGAGAAATAAGATAAGTAACAGCAGCAGCACGCTCTTTTACTTGCTTGGTTAACCAATATTCAAGATCGCGCTCCTCATCATTTGCGTCTTTTAACATTACTTTTCTTACAACCGAAGCAATTTTTCTAACTTGCATATCAAATATAATAAATATTGTAATGAATGTTGGTGTGTGATAAACTATAAACAGCTATTATTAGTGAAGATAGCAGTTTTAAAGCAAAACCCTCTTTACAAGCTGTAAAGAGGGCTGTACACCCATCAGGATTCGAACCTGAGACCGACGGTTTAGAAAACCGTTGCTCTATCCAACTGAGCTATGGGTGCTTTTACTAATGCTTCTTTTATCGGCATAAAACTTACCTGCTAAAAGAAGCACAAAAGTATAAAATAATTTTTTCCGGTCAACGTTAAAATTTGAATTTTTGTAGTGTGCTCAATTTCATTAAAAATGGTTTATCAACTTATTTTGTTTTGATGGTTGATCCGTTGCGGATTTCGTCTGTAGCTACTTTTACCAAAGGATCAGCCGATTTCAGTTTACCGTAAATTTCTACCTGATCCCCGGATTCGCGGCCTTTTTTCACATCTACCCATTCTGCTTTATGGTCTGCCACACGGATGACAAAAACCCTTTCCGTAGAAGAAACCAATGCTGTTTTTGGGACCACAAAAGTGCTGTCTGACGCAGGCATTGGGATGCTTACTTCAGCATACATGCCCGGAAGCAGCTTTTTGTTATCATTACGAACATCCATTTCCAGCCGTTCCGAACGCAAACGCGCATCCAACGAACCGGCCATACGTTTGACGGTTGCACTGAAATGTTGGTTGGGCATGGATTTCACACTAAAATTCACCTCATCTTTTTGCTTCAACATGCCGGTATAAACTTCGGGCACAGAAATAACCAGACGTAGCCTTTTTTGCTCCTGCAAAACAAACAAAGGCATATCAGAGCCTTTGCCGGATGGCCCAACGTATGCACCGGTATTGATATTCCGCGCAGTAATTACCCCGTTAAAGGGGGCACGGATATCCAGATATGCACGGGTTGCAGCCACAGACTGATAAGCTGATTTTGCTGCATCCAGCTGTGCTTTGTCAGAATTTTTACGTGCCGCAGCCTGTTCAATATCATTTTTGGAGATGGTTCCGGGCGTTTTAGCGGTTTCCATCAAGCGGTTATAATTGGAATTACTGGCTGTATAAACCGCTTCCTGGGATTGCAGTTTGGATTGTGCCGAGGCTACATTGGAGTTGATTTCCGGAGCTTCCATAGAAACCAGCAGCTGGTCTTGTTTTACTTCGGAACCCACATCTACATAAATCTTTTTAACAAAGCTGCTTTCCTTGGCATACAAATCTACCTGCTGGTAAGGTATTAATTCGCCGGGGATACTCAGATCAGTAGATAACATGCCTTTTTTTAACGAAAACGTTTCTAAAGCAGGGACAACGGTGGTATCTTGCTGTTCATCATTGCCGGAGTTTGAATGGCAGGCACTGACTATTCCAACAACGGAAATTAGCAGGAGACTTCGCAGCAGCTTATTCTTGAGCATTCGGATGATCATAAAGTGATGGGATATAGTGTTTACTTTCTTTATCTTCAGGATCTAAAGAAACAGAATCTGTAGTGGTTTTGCTTTGGACCCAGGCAAAAGCCAATGGTAAAATAAGCAAGGCTGCAAAAGTAGAGGCAATCAACCCGCCAATTACTGCACGGCCCAATGGTGATGCCTGATCACCGCCTTCACCCAAACCGGATGCCATCGGTATCATGCCGGCTACCATGGCCAAACTTGTCATCAGGATCGGGCGTAACCGCAAAGCGGCGGCCTCGCGGGCAGATTCGAGCGCATTTCCGTTGTGCATCCGCAAGTGCTCTGCATTAGTAATCATCAGCACTGCATTGGATACAGAAACACCAACGGACATAATCATCCCCATATAAGACTGCAGATTGAGCGTAGAACCCGTCAAAATCAGCAGCAGCAACGAACCTACAATTACTGCCGGAACGGTAGAAAGCACCACCAAAGAGACTTTAAAAGATTGAAAGTTAGCCGCCAGCATCAGGAAGATAACCACCACGGCAATGATCAAACCGGATTGCAAACTGCTCAAAGTATCCAGCAAAGTTTCACTTAAGCCTTTCACTTCCACCGTTAAACCGCGGGGCAGTTTGCCTAAAGATTTAACTACTTTTTGTACATCGTCTGTTGCCGTGCCCAAATCCATTTTGTTGATATTGGCCGTTACAGACAAGTAGGGCAAAGCTCCAATGTCATCATTTTCGCCAAACGTGGTATCTCTTTTTATTTCGGCCAGATCACCCAACACCGGCCGGGCTGAATTGCTGAGTACCGAAATTTCGCTGATGTCATTCAAACTGGCCATTTTATATTCCGGCACTTCTACCTGAACACTGTAACTCAATCCAACTTTCGGATCAAGCCAAGCGTTTTTCTCCGTGAAGCGGGAAGAAGAAGTAGAAGTAATCAGCGAACGCGAAACATCCGAGACACTTACACCAAGCTGGGCTGCGCGGGTACGGTCAATATTAATATCGATAGCCGGATAATGGGTGGCTTGGCCTAACTGTACATCACGCAAGTATTTGATTTTTTGCATTTTAACAGCAATTTTATTGGCAAAAACCTCATTTTGAACTTTGTTTTTTCCTTCTACCCGAACTTCAACCGGCGTTGGAGAACCCTGGCTGAGAATTTTATCCGTCAGCTCTATTGGTTCGAAAGAAAGCTTCACATCTGGCATTGCTGAATGCATTTTGTGCCGGAAACGTTCTTTTAATTCGTCAAGGTTTACTTTATAATCTTCACTTAAATTTACCTGCAAAACGGCTTCCTGCGAGCCAGCCATAAATAAATATATCGGACTGGTGGAGAATTGCGAAGGATGCAGGCCAACAAAAGCAGAAGTTACCGCGATATTTTTCTTGCCAACCAATTCTTCCAGTACCTGCAAAGTTTTCACAACATCTGCTTCTGTGCGTTCCAAACGTGTTCCGTCGGGCGCACGCAGCCGTACCTGAAATTGTCCGCTGTTTACTTTCGGCAATACATCGCGCCCAATAGTTGTTAATAAAAGAAGCGCGGTCCCTAAAGCTGCAATCACATAAATGGTTACCACCAGTTTACGCTGCTTAAAAAGCCTGTTCATCAAGCGCAAATAGCGTTCGCGAAATTTATCAAAACGGGTAGGATGGGCCTGTGCTTCTTTTAACAGTTGTTTTTTCTGGTTCCAGGTATCGCTTTCTTCTTCCAGGTTAAAGTGGGCTTTTTTATCAGCTTCATCTCCATGGCCTTTCATCATCCAGTTGGCCATGATCGGTACAAAAGTTTGTGCCAATAAATAAGATGTGATCATTGAAAAACCAATGGCCAAAGCCAGCGGCAAAAACAAAGCTCCCGGAATCCCTTTCATGGTTATTGCCGGGGCAAACACCGCCAGGATACAAAACAGGATCAGCAATTTTGGAAAAGCAATTTCTTTACAGGCGTCCCAAATGGCCAATGCTTTGGGTTTGCCCATGTCCAGATGCTGGTGGATATTTTCGATGGTTACGGTAGATTCATCAACCAAAATACCAATGGCCAATGATAAACCGCTCAAAGTCATGATGTTGATAGTTTGATGGAACAGGTATAAAAACATCAAACCGGAAATCAACGAAATCGGAATAGTGAAAATTACGATCAAAGCCGCACGCCGGTCACCCAGAAACAGCAAAACCATTAATCCTGTCAGCACCGCACCGATAGTGCCTTCCGTTACCAAACTTTTTACCGCATTGATCACGTAAACGGACTGGTCAAACTCGTAAGAAAGCTTCACATCGTCCGGCAGCAACGCCTGGAAACGGGGCAATGCTTTTTTAAGGTTTTGCACCACTTCCCAAGTCGAAGCATTTGCGGATTTGGTTATGGGCAGATAAACAGAGCGTTTGCCATTCACTAAAGCATAACTGCTGGTAATATCTGCGCCGTCTTCCACAGAAGCAACATCCCGTAAAAAAAGGTTTTGCACACTGCCTTTGTACAATGGAATGTTTGAAAAATCCGAAATGGATTTAATTGTAGTGTTGGTTGGGGTAAGATAATTATAATCACCAATCCGAACATTTCCTGCCGGGGCGGTGATGTTATTCTCCCGGATAGCTGTTACGATCTGATCCGGCGTTAAATTATGCGACCGTAGTAGTTCCGGATCCACTTTAATTACCACTGTGCGGGTGTTTCCGCCAAAAGGAGCAGGCGAAATCAAGCCCGGAATGGAAGTGAAAGAAGAACGGATATACACGTTTGCCATATCCAGCAATTGATTATTGGTACGTTTCGGGCTGCTCAAAACCAGCTGGCCAACCGGCAGCGTAGAAGCATCAAAACGAATGATAAACGGTGGCTGCGTACCAGGCGGAAATATCGCCTGCGCCCGGTTGGCAAAGGCGGTAACTTCTGCAGCTGCCTGAGCCATATTTGTACCTTCATAAAATGAAAGCTTAATCAAAGTTAAACCAGTTATATTCTTGGTTTCTATACTTTTAACACCGGAAACGTAAAGCAGTAAGTTAACATATTGCTTACCGAAATAAGCTTCCATCTGGTTGGGCGTATAGCCACCAAAAGGATGTGAAATGTAGATAACAGGCAGGTTCAAATCCGGAAAAATATCAATCTTGATATTCCGCATGGCATTCAACCCAAAAAAGAAAACCGCTGCCACAATAACCAGTACGGTAATTGGTTTCCTGAGTGCACTTCTGATTAATCCCATGCTGTTTTATGCGCTATTTTTTTACCTTGTTAAAAAGGTAAATTTAAAATTCGTTAAAAAATATCCCAAAATCGCCGGTAGCCGCAGCTTTATAAAGCAAAGCCTGCCAAACGTTATTGTAAGCAATGTCGCGGTCAGTTTCTGCACGGTTTAGCGTGTATAAAGCCTGCGTAACATCTACAATTGTGGCCAGCCCGTTTCGGTACAAAACTGTTTTTTGGTTGAAAGCATCGGTGGCTGCTTTTAAACCGATCGGTGCTGCACGATAATTTTTGAGTGCGTTTTCAATACCCGATTTAGATAAAATAAGTTGTGCCGATAATTGTTGGTTCACCAAATCCAGTTCATTTTTTAATCCTGCGGAAGTAAATTGTTGTGCCCGGACCTGCTCATGCACGCGCAGCGGAGAAGTCAGGTTCCAGGTCATCCCGATGCCCAGCAAATAATTGGAGCGCGTGGGATTGACGCCGCTGAAATAGTTCTGTGTATAAATCGTTTGATTAAGCGTATAACTGTTGAAACCGGAACCTCTGCTCTGAAAAATATTGAATAAAGAAAAAGTAGGAAAATTAAAAGTCCGGTAATATTTTTCGCGTTCAGCACTAATATTGATCCTGTTCTGATAATACTGCAACACCGGATGTTTGCCCAGATTAAAATCGTTGGCCGTATCCAGCGTTTTAGGGATCCGGCTCACAAAACTACTGTCCAGCGTAAAATCAATCGGAACCACACTAATATATTGAGCCAGCTGATTGCCTTGCTGCTGCACTACGTTTTGCGCATTAGTTAATGCAATTTGCGCACTGGCCACTTCGGCATTGGCCAGCGATGAATCTACGCCGGGGTTTAAACCGCTTTTTACACGGGCCACAATTACATCGCGCAAAGCCAAAGCGCGTTTCAAATTATTTTGTTGCGAAACACTTAGTTGTTGTGAAGCAAGCAGATTGAGATAAGCACCCGAAACCCGGATTTCCTGTTGAAACTGCTCTTGTACCAGATCGCTCTGATCTAATGTTTGCTGGCTTTGGGCTACTTTCACCCTTTCTTTGGCTTTCCCGAAGGAGAAAAAATCCCAGTTCAGGTTGGCCAGATACAGCGAGCCAAAAGCAGAATTCCAGTTTTGTCCGGCCAAAATCGGCCCGCTGGAAGCTACCGCGAACCCGCCTAAACCGTACAACGGCCCGTATTGCGAGTTGACCGTACCGAAATCATTTTGAGCCGAAACATTTAAGTTGGGCAGATATTCACGTTTGGCTTCTTTAACCAAAGCTGCTGAAGCCCTGGCATAATTTGCCTTTGCTTTTATCGTGCCATAGTTTTGCAGTGCGTTTTGTACGGCTTGCTTTAATGTAAGAATTTTTTGCTGTGCAAAAACAGCGGGACAAGTGCTCAATAGAAATACCAGGCATAACCCCCGGCGAAAAACAGTTCTGTAGAACATGTGCAGTTATGATGATATGAAACAAGGTACAAAAAACGGTCAGAAAAGTTGATTTAGGAATTTGTACCGGCTGTATGCGCTTTCTGACTTTGCAAATATAGTTGTGTGCAGGTAAGTGATTTGTAACAACTTTATTATTTTTTATGCTGATATTATAGCCGCATACTGTTTTTATCGGGTAAAAATTGGTGTTGCAGCGTTGGATTAAATATCAACAATACAGATCTGTTAACAATTTCTTAACATCACTATATTAACTTTAAAACCATTAAAACCCGAGAAAATGTTCAGCACGCTTGTACAATATTTTACGCCACGCGGAAAAAAACTTTTTTTCCCGCTATTCGATCAAGCAACTCAAAATGTGGTTTCGATGGCCGAACTGCTTAAAAAAGAAGTGAATGATCCAACTTCTATCAACACAAAAGACCTTTATCAAAAAATAGACCGGTTGGAAAATATTGGCGATGACATTACGCACCACATCAACATTGAACTCAGCAAAAACTTTATTACGCCGTTTGATCGCGAAGATATCCATGCGTTGGTTTCTTCTATTGATGATGTGGCCGATTATATTCACGAATCTGCCAACCGCATGTTTTTGTACGGGTTGACGGAATTTACCAAGCCGATGCAGCTGCTGGCAGATTTGATCCTGGAAGCCGCTTTTGAACTGCAAAAACTGATCAACGAGTTGAAAGATATTGAAAACGTGGAAATTATTACAGGATATTGCAACTCAATCTATGCTATCGAAACTAAAGCGGACCATGTTTATAATAAGGCAGTTGCAGATCTTTTTGATTACGAAAAAGACCCGATCCAGATGATTAAATACCAGGAAATTTTGCTCGGACTGGAAACCGCTACGGATATGTGCAAAGACGTGGTGAAAGTGGTCGAATCGATTATGATCAAAAACGGATAACAATTTTTAGCCGGTAAAAGAAGCATTGGTGTTAGCTGTCAGCTATCAGCTATCAGCAGTCAGCTATCAACTACAACCTATTAACTATAAACTATTAACTAAATTTACTACTTTTAAAGAAATAAAATTCTTTAAATGGTTTTTGCTGAAGATTTTTTGCATTATATCTGGAAGTATAGTCTTTATAATAAGCTTGAACTTGCGACAGCAAACGGCGAAACGCTGCAAACCCTTTCTCCGGGTTTGCACCATCACCATTCCGGCCCGGATTTTCAGCAGGCAAAAATTAAAATTGGCGATACGCTTTGGGTTGGAAACGTAGAAATCCATATCCGCGCTTCAGATTGGAATCGGCACAACCACAGCAACGATGCCGCTTACAATAACGTTATCCTGCATGTAGTTTATAAAAATGATGCCGAAATTTGGAATGAAGCTGGTTTGCAAATGCCGGTTTTGGTTTTGGAAGACCGCATTCCGGAAGAACTTTTGCTTCGGTACCAAAGCCTGATGTTTGCAGAACAAGTGGCTTTTCCCTGCGAAAAAATCATTCATTGTGTAGATGAACTGACGCTGCAAAACTGGCTCGACAGGATGCTGGTTCAACGGCTGGAAGAAAAATCGGCACGAGTAACAGAAATTTTGGCTTTGCTGAAAGGAAATTGGGAAGAAACTTTTTACCAACTGCTGGCTGCAAACTTTGGTTTTAAAGTGAATGCTTTGCCTTTTGAATTGCTGGCCAAATCTTTGCCGCTGCCGGTTTTAGCCAAACACGCGGATAATTTATTGCAAACCGAAGCACTGCTTTTTGGCCAGGCCGGTTTTTTGAATGATGAAGTTTCAGATCCGTATTTTTTATCCCTGCAAAAAGAGTATGGCTTCCTGAAACAGAAATATGGTTTGGTTTCGGTAGAGAAACACCTTTGGAAATTCCTGCGTTTGCGGCCACCCAATTTCCCCACTATCCGGATTGCTCAGTTTGCGGCTTTGATGCACCGAAACAACCGGTTTCTGGCCGAAATCATGCAAACAGAAAACATTGAAAAGACAGATGCTTTTTTTACCGGCATAAATCCGTCGGCTTATTGGTTGGATCATTATCAGTTTGGCAAAATTGCAAAAAGCTGTTCCAAACTTCTTGGCCGCGCTTCCGTAGAAAATATTTTGATCAATACTGTGGCCGTCATGCTGTTTGCTTTTGGGAATGAAAATCAATCTGAAAAACATCGCGACAAAGCAATTTTACTTTTAGAAAATTTACCTTGCGAAAATAATTTTATAATCAGTAGTTTTATCTCAGCAGGAATAAAAGTTGGTTCTGCTGGCAATTCTCAGGCTTTGATCGAATTAAAGAACAGGTTTTGCAATCCAAAACGGTGCCTGGAATGCGGGATCGGCCATAAACTTTTAAAAACAAACGGATATGTTGCAACGGATTTTAACCTTTTTTGAAAGATATTCTTTTGGTGTTTGCACTTATCTGGGCGAACGGTTTCATATTTCGATAGCCAAAATCAGGCTTTTTTTTATCTATTCTTCCTTTCTGGCAGTTGGTTTTCCGCTGATATTTTATTTTTTCGCCGGTATTGTGCTTGATTTTCGCAATTACATCAAACGGGCCGGCAGCCGCATTACCGATCTTTAAAAATATCTTAATCAAATTCTATCCATAAAAGAAGCATTGCAAACCCGTTAGCAACAAAGTGTTTTTAAATAATTTTCGCGGGAAATAAGCGGTTATCCAATTAATTAAAACTCAAAGATATACGCTTCTGCTTCCAAAAATTTTAACTTTGTTGTACAAAATTAACCTGTTGATCGTAAATGCCTCCAAAAGGAAATCAGTTTAAGAACTCTACTTTAAAGGAAGAAAATAAATCCGGGGCACCTTTTATGTTCCCCAAAAACAAAAAAGCCCAACCCGAGCTGCCCACTTTTGATTTGAAGGACGGCCGGATTGTTAAGATTGCCGGTTTATTTTTCCTGATCATCTGCCTGTACTTTCTAATTGCATTTACGTCCTATTTATTTACCTGGCAAGACGATCAGAGCTACGTGCTGGAAGCCAACGGCGGCTGGGGCAATTTCTGGAAAACGCCGCAAGAACTACAGGACAGCGGCGTAACCAATCCGGTTGTGCAAAACTGGCTGGGCAAGCTGGGCGCACTGCTTTCGCACCAGTTTATTTACGAGTGGTTTGGCCTGGCTTCCTTTATTTTTATTGTTGTTTTTTTGGTGATCGGTTATCGGTTGCTGTTTAAAGTGAAGTTGTTTGCCGTTGGAAAAACGCTGGGCTATGCTTTTTTTGGCATCCTTTTTTTCTCTATTGCCATTGGTTTTTTTCATGGCTGGATGACGGACGCGCCACATTTTCTGGAAGGCGAATTTGGTTTCTGGACAAACCGTTTGCTCGATGCACAAATCGGGGCCGCCGGAACTGCCGGACTGCTGATCTTTGCGGCACTAAGTTTTTTAATCATCGTTTACAACATCGATTTCAAGCTCCCGGAGCGTAAAGCTAAGTTGGATACCGCGCCGGGCGAAGTTCCGTTAACAGATGAAGAAGCCGTTGCCGGAGCAAAATTCGCTCAAAATTACCCGGTAAAAACAGTATTGGCTGCCGAAGAAGAACCGGAAATATCCGTTCCGCAAATGACACAAAGTTTCTCTGCAAATACCATTTTAGCTGATGAAAGCGAGGAAACTATTGCTGCGCCAACCGCCAAACTCAGCCAAAATTACCCGGTAAAAACAGCATTGCAGGAAGAAATAGTTGCTGCGGATTACGAATTTAAAATTCAAAATAAAACTTCTACTGAACCGCTGAACGTTCAGAAAAAAATCCCGCTGACAGAAGTTTTTCAGCCGATAACACTCAGCCCGGAACCGGAAGTTGATAAAGAGGAAATTTTCAATCACGAACCGGAATTTACAGTTGAAAAACCGGCTGTAGAAACGACAGCCAATAAACTGGTGGAAGAATTTGGTTTGTATGATCCTGAGCTTGATCTGTCATCCTACAAAAAACCAACGCTGGAACTGCTGGAAAACTATGGCCCGAATAAAATTCAGGTGAGTAACGAAGAACTGGAAGCCAACAAGGATAAAATTGTTGAAACGCTGAACCATTACAACATTGAGATCGATAAAATTAAGGCAACAGTTGGGCCGACGGTTACTTTGTATGAAATTATTCCGGCTCCCGGCGTTCGTATTTCCAAAATAAAAAACCTGGAAGACGATATTGCGCTGAGTTTGGCCGCTTTGGGTATCCGTATTATTGCGCCGATGCCCGGAAAAGGGACCATCGGGATTGAAGTGCCCAATCAACATTCGGAAGTGGTTTCGATGCGATCTATTTTGGAAACAGAGAAATTTCAGAATACAACGATGGATCTGCCGATTGCGTTGGGCAAAACCATTTCCAACGAAGTTTACATTGCCGATCTGGCCAAAATGCCGCACTTGCTCGTAGCTGGGGCAACCGGCCAGGGTAAATCGGTGGGTATCAATGCGATTCTGGTTTCGCTATTGTACAGCAAACATCCTTCTCAGCTTAAATTTGTGTTGGTCGATCCAAAGAAAGTGGAACTGACTTTGTTCCGCAAGATTGAACGTCATTTTCTGGCCAAATTGCCGGATGAAGCCGATGCAATTATTACCGATACCAAAAAGGTAATCAATACCTTAAATTCGCTTTGTATTGAGATGGATCAGCGATATGATCTGCTCAAAGATGCGCAAGTTCGGAACCTGAAAGAATACAATTTAAAGTTTGTGAACCGGAAGTTAATTCCAACTGAAGGCCATCGTTTTCTGCCCTTTATCGTGCTGATAGTGGATGAATTTGCCGATTTGATGATGACAGCAGGCAAAGAAGTAGAAACCCCGATTGCCCGTTTGGCGCAGCTGGCCCGAGCAGTTGGCATCCATCTGGTGATCGCTACGCAGCGGCCGTCGGTTAATATTATTACTGGTACAATCAAGGCGAATTTCCCGGCGCGGCTGGCCTTCCGCGTCTTGTCGAAAATTGATTCGCGTACTATCCTGGATGCTGGCGGTGCCGATCAGCTAATTGGCCGGGGCGATATGCTTTTATCAACCGGAAACGATCTGATCCGTTTACAATGTCCATTTGTAGATACGCCGGAAGTGGAAAGGGTTTCTGATTTTATCGGAAACCAGCGTGGTTATCCTTCCGCATTTTTACTGCCGGAGTTTGTGGGTGAAAACGGTGAAAGCAACCAAAAAGAGTTTGACGCCAGTGACCGCGACCCGCTGTTTGAAGAAGCTGCCAAACTGATCGTGATGCACCAGCAAGGTTCTACATCACTTATCCAACGGAAATTAAAATTAGGTTACAACCGTGCCGGCAGGATTATTGACCAGCTGGAAGCCGCAGGCGTAGTTGGCCCGTTTGAAGGAAGCAAGGCACGCGAAGTTTTACTGCCGGATGATTATGCACTGGAGCAGTTTTTAAGTACTATCAATTCAAAATAAATTTATGATTTTTAAAAAAATAGCTGTTTTTACAATACTTTTTTGGGTAGGAATTGCTGCCTCAAAAGCACAAAATGACCCAAAAGCAAAAACAATTTTAGACGGTGTAAGTAAAAAATACAGATCATTTTCGGCCATCAAATCTGATTTTAGTTATGTGCTTGATAATCCGCAGGAAAACATTAAAAGCTACAAACAAAGCGGAATGATCCTGGCAAGTCCTAAAACCAATAAGTTTCACTTGACAGTTTACAATGGTTCCGGTCCGGCAAAAACGATTGAACAGGAAATTATCAGTGACGGTAAAACACAGTGGACTTACGAGAAAAAGAACAACGAAATCCAGATCAATGATGCGGATAATGGTTCGCAATCGCTTAATCCGGCGCAGGTTTTTACCATTTACGAAAAAGGCTACAAATATTTATTCACCGGAGAAGTAAAGCAGCAGGGACAAATTTATCAGCAAATAGATTTGACGCCAACTGATACCAAAAAACCGTTTTTCAAGATCAGATTGCTCATTAGCAAAGCCAGGAACCAGATTTACAGTGCTGCTATTTATGATAAAAATGGCAGCCGTTATACATATATTTTGAGTTCGGCGGCAACCAATTACACTGGTTCTGATGCTGTTTTCAGCTTCAACAAAAAAAATTATCCCGGCGCAGAAGTGGTGGATTTACGTTGAAATGCGAATGCTTCTTTTATCGGCCTAAATTTTGAAAGAACATTTTTTGCAGAACTTGCATTATCAATTCACCTCTAAATAAATATAGTGCGCATTACTTTTTTAGGGACCGGAACTTCGCAGGGCGTACCCATGATTGCCTGCAATTGTGCGGTTTGCACTTCAGATGATCCGCACGATAAGCACTTACGTTCCTCTATTTTAATTGAAGAAAACGGAAAAAATGTGGTGATTGATGCCGGCCCGGATTTTCGTTATCAAATGTTGCGCGCGCAGGTAAAACATCTGGAAGCCGTAGTTTTTACCCACGAACACAAAGATCATATTGCCGGTTTGGATGATATCCGTGCGTTCAACTATTTTCAGAATTCGGCTATTGATGTTTATGCGGATTTGCGGGTGCAGGCTGCTTTAAAACGCGAATTCTCCTATATTTTCAGCGATTATCAATATCCCGGGATTCCGCAAATCAACCTGAAAACAATAAATCACAAACCGTTTACTGCTGCCGGAATCCCTTTTATCCCGATAGAAGTATTGCATTATAAACTGCCTGTGCTGGGTTTTCGCATTCATGATTTCACTTATATTACCGATGCAAAAACAGTATCGGCAAAAGAAACGGAAAAAATAAAAGGCAGCAAAATTTTGGTAATCAATGCGCTGCAAAAGGAAAAACATATTTCGCATTTTACGCTGGACGAAGCTATTATTTTTGCTGAAAAAATAGGAGCGGAGATGACTTATTTTACGCATATCAGCCATCGTTTGGGAAAATACCAGGATGTTTCTGCAGAACTTCCCGCTAATATCCGGCTGGCATACGACGGTTTGCAACTGGAAATTTAAGTTTGATTTTGTGCCCGGAAGCGGATTCGAACCGCTACATCCTTTCGGACGCCACCCCCTCAAAGTGGTGCGTCTACCAATTTCGCCACCCGGGCTTTTTCTAAAAAAGCTGAAGCCAAATATAGTATGTTTTAAGTTTTTCTGCGGAGGAATTTTAAATTTATGCCGATAAAAACAGTATTGTCCATTTTCCTCTTGACAACAGAAATCTTCTTCAGCAAAAATAATTTGCTTAAAGAAGACTTCTCTCTTTGTTTAAAATAAGTAAAAACTACATACGCCCTTCCACGTCCCGGCTACCGGTTTGTCGGTTGCGTGCAGTTTTTAATTTAGTATTGCCGAAATTATAGGTCAAACCCAAAGTAAACCGGCGGCTTTCGTACTCATTGTTCCAGCGGGTATTTACGTTGTTATATTGCAAAATGCTGCGGTATCGGCTTTGGAAAAAAATATCCCGCACTTTAAAACTCAACGTCATGCGTTTTTCCATAAAAGTTTTGTTCACACCGGCATCAATTTGGGAAGAGGCCAGCGTGCGCGCCAAACCATTGATCGATGGTGATTCATAAGCCGCTGTCAGTTGCAGTTTAAAATTTTTCGGCAAAAAGAAAGTTTGGTCCACGCTTGCATCCCAGGCAAAACGGCTGCTTTCAAAAGGATTTCCGGCAACCACCGTATTTACCTTGTTAAAAGAAGCATCCACTTCGGCATTAACATTCCACCATTCTTTTAGGTTGAAACTACCGGAAGAAGTGGCCGTTAAAGTGCGCGTGCTGCCCAAATTTTGATAAGTGGTAATGCTCTCTTTGGTCTGGTCATTTTGGTTGATTACCGAGTTCACATCACCATTCACTTTCAAATAACTCAGGCTCAGTACCTGAAAGCTTTTGTAAGTATAATTAAACACATACGACTGTGAAACAGAGGGTTGCAAATAAGGATTGCCCTGAATAGCCGTGTAAGGATCGGTATAACGGATGGCAGAATTCAAGCTGCTGTAACCTGGCCGGCTGATCCGGCGGCTGAAAGAGGCGTTTAATTGATTGTCAGGATTAATTTTGTAAGTGATAAACGCACTTGGAAAAAGCTGCCAGTAATTGCGTTTCACCTCTTCATTGCGCGACAAAGAGTTCGCGGTCGAAACCGTTTGTTCTGTCCGTAAACTTGCTTTAACATCCAATTTTGGGTTGAAAGTTTTGCTCAGCGTAACGTATGCCGCGTTGATATTTTCATCATACACAAAATCGTTGCTGCGCTTTGGGTCGAGGATATAACCGGCCGTTTTCAACGAATCAAAAACGACGTTGCTGTGCGTGCCCACCAAGCTGCTTTTTAAACCGGCTTCTGCCTGCAAGTGGTTTTTCAGCGGTAAAATATAATCAACTTTAACCGCTTTAATGTTGTAATCCACTGGCGCAGTGCTTTTTAGCAAAACCGGGTTACCGCTCAAACTGCCATCACCATTGTAATAAGTATTGGTATAATTTTGATTATTGGTGGCAGAACTGTGCACATAATCCGCATCGATACTCAGTTTTTGTCCGATAGTATCAATCGCAAAGCTGTAGTTTAAATTGAAGTTGTAAGTTCCGGCATAGGTTTTCTGCGGGTTCAGGCCGGTTACACTCCCGGTTTGTTCGCCGAGATTATTCAGCGTGTTGGATAAGCTGGTCACTTGCGCATCCGTGGGGTTGTTGTAACCTTTAAACATGAAACCGAACGTGCTTCTTTTACTGGCATAAAAATCAGAACCGATGGTGTAGCTGCTCGAAACCATTTTTGGGTGCCAGTAATTATATTGATTGTATAAATCGTTTCCGATCTGGCGGCTCAGCGTCAATTTATTATAAGAATCGTAATAGCCAGTATTGGCACGCGTAAACAAGCTAAATTTCCCGGCATTATAATTAAAGTTGAGGCCGCCGTAAGTTTTTAGGTATTTGCCATAGCCCACGTTCGCATTTGCCGTGCCGCTGTAACCCTGCAATTTATTGTGTTTCATAATGATGTTGATCATGCCCGCAGTTCCTTCCGCATCATAATTTCCTGGCGGATTTGGGATCAGTTCAATTTTGCTTAACGCATTTCCTGGCATGTTTTTAAGGTAATTGCTCAGCTCGGCACCAGTCATATACGTGCGGCGGCCATCAATCATCACCACAACGCCGCCGTTATTTCGATACAAAATATTATCGTCTTTATCCAAACGGATTCCCGGTGCTTTTTTCAAAACTTCCAAAGCGTTATCGCCGGTCGTGTTTAGTTTTTCTACATTCACCACTAACCGGTCGCTTTTTTGTTCCAATTGTGGCAGCGTAGCACTCACTGTTACTTCTTTTAGCGTATTTTTTTTCTCGTTCAAAACCAAAACCGTCAGTTCCAAATCCGTTCCTGTAAAATTAAAATTTTTGTAAATGGTATTAAACCCAATCATTACTATTTTTACCACATATTTTCCATTATTGGTTTTCTTGAAAAGATATGCGCCGTTCGCATCAGCAACTTGTCCGGCCACTTGCGCAGAATCCGGCAAATGCAGCAGCAAAACAGACGCGCCAATTAAAGGCTGTTGTTTTTGATCGAGGATTCTGCCGGAAATGTTTCCGTTTTGGGCGAAAGCAGTTCCGCAGATCAGTAAAAGTAAAAAAGTGTACAGCGTTTTCATATTCGTTTTGGTTGATGCTCCAAATATGCAGCGGCCAGCATTGCCCCAAAATAAATTGATACCAACCACCCGGAATATTATCCCAGCACCAAAAAAAGGTTGATAAAAGAAGCATTGTCCTGATTTTTCCGGTTCGCATCAAAAAACAAGGTGTTGGGATAAATTTTTAAACTGACAATCGGTTTTGCATTACTTTTATCTTACCATGAAAAAAAATGAAATCTATTATCATATTAGCGGCTGGATTGTTTACCTGCTTTATATTGCCGTTGGTTTCTGGATTGAACCTCGTCCTTTCAGTAGCCAGCTGTTCACTTATTCTTTCCAGGCAGTCAAAATTGTAGAATTTTATATTTTCTATTTGTGGGTTTATCCGCATTTTTTGAAAAGGAATAAACTTCCGCAACTTATCGGTGGTATTTTGTTAGGGATTACTTTTTTTATTGGTGCCAGGCATTTTCTGGAAGAAGTTGTACTGTTCAAAATCTTTCATATCCACAATTATTTTAGTTATACCGCAAAGTCATACATTGTTGATAATCTGTATTTTGGAACATCCGGGCTGGTGCTGAGCATGGCCGTTTACAGTAGTTTCAATGCGTTGCGAAAAGAGCAGGAAAACAAATCCCTCCGCGAAGAAAAAACACAGGCCGAACTGGCTTTCCTCAAAACCCAAATCAACCCGCATTTTTTGTACAATACACTTAATTATATTTACTCGCTGGCTTATCCCGTTTCGGATAAACTGGCCGATGCCGTGATCAAACTTTCGCAAATGATGCGTTATATGCTCACGGAAAGTGCCAGTGCCGATGGGACCGTGGATTTGCAAAAGGAAGTGGATTACATCGAAAACTACATCAGCATTTATCAGCTGCGTTTTGAAGAAGGGTTTTATGTTGATTTCAAAGCTGAAGGAAATATCGCCGGAAAACGTGTTGCCGCACTTTTGCTGATCCCGTTTGTAGAAAATGCTTTTAAACATGGCGTAGTCAATGATCCGGCAAGGCCAATCCGCATCCATTTAAAACTTACCGGCAACCGGCTGGAGTTTACGGTGAGCAATAAAATCAACCAAAGTCAGAAAGATCATTCTACCGGCGTAGGTTTGGTAAATATCCGCCGCCGTTTGGAACTGATTTATCCCAACAAAAGTGAATTATTAATTTCGGAAAACGGACAAACTTATAAAGCGACATTAGTTATCAGCTTGTAAAGGCTATTAGCTATCAGCTGTTAGCATTCAGCTTTTGGTTAGCGTTCTTAATCTTTTATGAAGCTAAAGCCAAAACCAAATTACATTTTATATTTGCCGATAGCTGATTGCTAAAAGTTCTAAAACTTACATCGCTGAAAGCTGATTGCTGACAGCTAAAAGCTCAAAATATGATCCGTTGCCTTGCCGTTGATGACGAAGCTTATGCTACCAAAATTATTGCTGATTACATTACTAAAATCCCATTTTTAGAATTGGTTGGAACGACAACCAGTGCCATCGAAGCATTGACAAAAGTGCAGCAAGGCAATATCGAACTGGTTTTTTTGGACATCCAAATGCCGGATCTGACCGGAATCCAGTTCCTGAAATTATGCGGAAGCAAATGCAAAGTGATTTTGACAACAGCTTATCCGGAGTATGCACTGGACGGCTACGAGCATGATGTGCTGGATTATTTGCTGAAACCAATTGCTTTTGACCGGTTTTTGAAAGCTGCCCACAAAGCACACGCCCAAATTATGCCGGTAAAAACAGCATCTTCCACGATCCCTTCTGTGCAAAATCAGGAAAACCCAAATGTGCAAAACGCTGCGGCAAATGAGTATATGTTTATCAAAGGCGAAAGCAAGAACAAGTTTTTGAAGGTAAACTACGATGATATTCTGTATATCGAAGGCTTGAAAAACTACGTTTCGCTTTTCACTTCCGGGCAGCGCATGGTTACTTATCAAACGCTGCGTGATCTGGAAACGCAATTGCCGCAGCCACCATTTTACCGCGTGCACAAATCTTATATAATTTCTGTGGATAAGATCAGGATGGTTGATGGCAACCAGGTTTACATTGGCGAGCAACCGATCCCGATTGGCGAAACTTACCGTGATGGTTTTTTAAAAGTGATCAGGGAACAGGAGTGAGGTAACAATTTTTGTGTGATAAAAGAAGTATTCTGCTTAGAAATCCATACAGAACAGGGATTTCTGATGCGTGAAAGTGACGTACTGTTTTTATCGATCAAAAAATTGTATAATTATGCTGAAAATAACCACCAAATATGATTGCTGATTTAGAACAAACTTTCCGCTGGTTCGGGCCAACAGATCCGGTTACTTTAGCTGCCATCCGCCAAACGGGTGCCACCGGAATTGTGAACGCTTTGCACCACATTAAAGCAGGCGAGGAGTGGGGCAGGGAAGAGATCAGCAATCGAAAAAAATTAATTGAGAAAGCAGGTTTGCGGTGGTCTGTGGTGGAAAGTGTAAATATCCACGAAAGCATTAAAACAGCTTCGGCAGAGCGTGATGAATATATTGAAAAATACGTCCGGTCGCTCAAAAATTTATCTGCAGAAAACATCAAAACGGTTTGTTATAATTTTATGCCCGTGCTGGATTGGACGCGTACCAACCTGGATTTCCGTTTGCCCAACCAAGCTTCGGCACTGCGTTATCATGCACCGGCGGTTGCTGCTTTTGACCTGTATATTTTGGAGCGGGAAGGTGCTTTTAAAAATTTTTCTGCGGAACAGCAGCAGTTGGCAAAAATTTATCTGGATAGTTTAAATGCTGGGGAAAAGCAGCAGTTGATTAACAATGTGATGGCTGGTTTGCCCGGAACAACTGATGTTTATACAATTGATGAATTTCGCGGGCATTTGCAAAAATATGCACAAACAGATGCAAAAGCTTTAAGGGAAAATCTTGCTTATTTCTTACAAGCAATTATCCCGGCAGCAGAAGAAACCGGCATAAAAATGTGTATCCATCCGGATGACCCGCCGTTTCCGATTTTGGGTTTGCCGCGTGTGGTTTCTACAGAAAGCGATTTGAAATTTCTGGTTGATGCGGCTCCTTCACCAAGCAATGGCTTAACCTTTTGTACAGGTTCTCTCGGTGCCCGCGGAGATAATGATTTGCCGGGAATGGTAGAAAGATTGGGACAGCATATTCATTTTTTACATCTGCGGAATGTGCAGCGTGAGGCTGATGGCAGTTTTTATGAGGCAGATCATTTGGGCGGCAGTACGGATATGTATGAAGTGATGAAAGCAATTGTTTTAGAGCAGAAAAAACGGGAAGAAGCTGGTAGGGAAGATGTGGCTATCCCGATGCGGCCGGATCACGGACATAAAATTTTGGACGATTTTAATTACGATACTTATCCGGGCTATTCGGTTTTGGGCAGGATGAAGGGTTTGGCAGAATTGCGCGGTTTAGAACTGGGCATTAAGCGGAGTATTTGATCTGTTCATTTTCTCTCCCAAAAAAAGTATGATAAAAGAAGCATCGGCCTGCTCCCTCTCTTTTGGAGAGGGTTGGGGTGAGGCTTTGATGCTTCTTTTATAGGGATAAATTTATCCGATCAATAATTTTCCATAATCTCTAAAGCTTCTACGTTGCCTTGCTGCACAGCCAGATCAATTGCGGACAATCCGCGGTTTTCCAAAATATCTTTATCGGCACCATGTTCCAGCATAATTTTTACCAGCTTGTTCCGGCCAAACATCGTTGCAAACATCAAAGCTGTACCGCCATTGCCGTGCTGAAGGTTTAAATCAGCTCCATTTGCAATCAACAACTCGGCAATCTCCGGATAACCTTTAAAGCAAACACCCATCAAAGCTGTATTTCCGCCAAAATCCTGGGCATTGACATCAGCTTTCGCCCGGATCAAAATTTTTGCTGCTTCTGTTTGATCGTTATAGCAGGCGATAATCAGCGGCGTATAACCTTTTTCATCCTGATAATTTACGTCAGCATTGTGCCTCAATAAATCTTCAATTTGTGCTGTATCACCTATGCGCGCGGCGTTAATTAGTTGATTATTGATGTCCATTTTTTAATAAATTTAGGAGAACGGGAAATTAATTTCAATAAAAAAGGAACTGTTTTTATCGGGATAAAAACAGTTCCTTTAAGTTAAAACAGGAGCTTAATACGCTTTTGCTTCCATAGATTCCTCCATGGCTTCTTGTACTGCTTCATCATTGTGAGAAGTAACGTTACTATTACCAGAATTTTTCATTGCTTTAAATTGCATTAAACCTTCCGAAACACGTTTTCCGTAATTTGCATCACATTGCGTAAACAACTCAACCATCTTATCCTGAATGTGTTGCTGCGTTGGGGCCAGTGTACTTACCAAATTGTTGATCAGGTCATTTCGCTCCCAATTTTCAAAATTACGGTAAGTATCGCCTGCTTGTGCAAAGTTGTTTTGGCGGCTGATCTTTTCTCTTATCAAAGCAGCATGATACATCGGTGTATAATCCTTACCTGTTTTTGGTGCTTCTTTTACACCACCTAAAGTTGATGGCTCGTAATTAACATGGTTATTTAATCCGGGTGTTAAATCCTGATTGTAAGCCATTTGTCCGTCGCGCTGGTTGGTTACCGCTTTTTTGCGCGGAGAATTGATCGGCAATTGCAGATAGTTGGTTCCCACACGGTAACGTTGTGTATCAGAGTAAGAAAAAGTACGTCCCTGAAGCATTTTGTCGTCAGAAAAATCCAGTCCGTCAACTAAAACGCCTGTTCCGAAAGCCACTTGTTCTACTTCAGCAAAATAATTTTCAGGGTTACGGTTTAACGTCATTTTTCCTACCGGCAACCACGGGAACTGTTCCTTCGGCCAAAGTTTGGTATCATCCAAAGGATCAAAATCCAGTTCCGGGTGCTCGTCATCGCTTAAAATCTGAACAAATAATTCCCATTGCGGAAAATCACCTTTTTCAATCGCATCATGTAAATCCTGCGTTGCGTGGTTGAAGTTTTTACCCTGAACTTCTTCAGCCATTTCCTGCGTCAGATTTCGGATTCCCTGCAACGGCTCCCAGTGATATTTCACCAAAACTGCTTTACCATCTGCATTAACCCATTTGTAAGTATTTACGCCCGAACCTTGCATCTGACGGTAATTTGCCGGAATTCCCCAGGGAGAAAACAGGAAAGTAATCATTTGCAGAGCTTCAGGGGTATTGCTGATAAAATCAAAAATACGCTCGCCATCCTGGCGGTTTGTCATCGGGTCCGGTTTAAAGGCATGAACCAGATCAGGGAATTTCATGGCATCACGGATAAAAAATACTTTTAAGTTGTTTCCAACCAGGTCCCAATTACCATCTTCCGTGTACATTTTCACCGCAAAACCACGTGGGTCGCGCAAGGTTTCAGGCGAATTTCCGCCGTGAATTACGGTCGAAAAACGCACAAACAAAGGTGTTTCTTTACCTTTTTCCTGAAAAACTTTTGCCCTGGTATAAGTTGAAGCAGGCTCAGTCCCAACAGTTCCGTAAGATTCAAAAACACCGTGTGCACCGGCACCGCGTGCATGGACTACACGTTCCGGAACGCGCTCACGGTCAAAGTGGGAAATTTTCTCTAAGAAATGATAATTTTCTAACGTTGCCGGGCCGCGTTCACCAATGGTACGCAGGTTTTGGTTATCGTAAACCGGATGGCCTTGGCGTGTTGTTAAAAGATTATTCTGCGGATTTGCTGAATTGCCATTGGCAGAACTATCTGCTGGCTGGCTTTTTTTTGGTTCGATCATATTCAATAATTTAAACGCTACATTTTTGTGTTACAAATTTAAAGCTTGGTGCTTTGTTTATCTACTGATTTTCAAGATAAATGTTTTAACGTGTTTTAATATTTTACCTTAAAAACCTAAAATATAAAATGTCTTATAATTAATATTATGTTAAATAGAAGTTTTTCAGTGTAAGGTACTGTTGCTAACTACAGCCAGTTTTACACAGTTCATGTTAGGCGCAGTTCTTGTGATTACTGCAAATCCAAGCAATGTAGATGTTATTGCTCCTTGAGATTTTGCAAGCATATTTGATTTTTTGTTCAAAATGTTGAACAATCAATGGTATAATTTAATGTAGTCACATCATCCAGGGTTGTACGAAATGGTATAGTCTTTTGATGCAAAACTGGAGAAGCATTACTGCCTGTGTAATACCAGAAAATAATATTGATATTACTATTTGGTTTCGATCTTAAAGTAAACGCTTTTTTTATGTTCTGCTCATAAATAAATTCGGTGGCATCCAGTGTTTTACTAACGCTGAACTCACTTCTCACATTTAATGACGGATTATTATTGTTTAAAACTTCAACATTTAATCTCAAGTGAATAGGTTTCCAGGCATCAATGTTTCTAATATTTGTACTTCCGGCAGTAATTTCCGCCATACCGGAAGGGTATTCGGGATAATAGGGAATGCCATAATACTGTTCAGATAGGACGTATGACTCTCCCGGGCTTAATTTATAATTGAACGTAATAGTATAATCTCCGTTATTGTTGGTATATGCAGTTCCTACTTCTTCAGTCTTTGTTCCACACGCAAAATTGGCACAGAAAGGCCAGCTTTTTACTAATACAATCTTGTATCCGCTGATATCTATTCCCCTAATTAGATCAGAAACATGTCCTTTTATAACTGTTGCAATTCCCTTTTTATCATCTTTTTCCTTTGAGCAAGAAATAACGGTTAATACTAAAGTTAAACATAAAACGATATAAATAAATTTTCTCATGATTCATTGTTTTACGTTAGACAGCATTTTAGTTTATTGCATTCAGCTGCCAAAATTTGCAGCTAACTCCTAAATATACGCATGTTTTATAAGTACTAGGTAAATGTGTATAAAGAGTTTTATTTAAAAAACATCTAAAATAACAATGTTAATCCTTTAATAATCATGCGTTTTATACTTTTTTGCAAGCCATACAAAATCTGCAATGCGCACTTTACTATATTTTATTGTGTCAATACAACTGAACTGTCAGCTTTAGGAAGTATTCTTACTTAACCTATTAAACGCTTTAAGGCAGATTAATTTAGACACCGAAACGATAAATGCAGGTATTACGTTTTAACGAAGGTATTTATGTAATTAATTTTTAACGTACTAAAATAATTGTAAACTTCACAAATAATTTTTTTGGTAGTGATAGTATTACATAAAACTATTACATCAATGGCATTACATCTAACTAAAGTTTTGGTACTTTTTTAAATGTATGATGAATATAAAGCCAATAATATTTCTTCAAGATTGCAGGTACTTAGTAGTTATAAAAATTGAAATAATTTATCATGCTTCTTTTACCACATAAAAATTAGAATGTTTTCTGTGATTTTCTAAGATACATGATCACTCCCGGTCGGGGCTGCAAAAACATTTTTTAGTGCTAAAAGAAGCATAAATATCTTACATTAATAAGTGCTAAACTGTTACTGAAAAAGTTAAAATTTTTGATAAATCCGTTACGGATACACTTCTTATTTCATTTGAAAACCGTGCCCTGCTCCTACTAATTTTTAGTTATGCTTAATTTCTTCATCCCGGTTTTGCGGCCCGGAACCACTGATCAGCACCACAATTTTTGAAACTTTTCCGCTGGGCATGGTTAATGTCCCGGCCAGTTTGTCGCCAGCTTTTGGGTTGATAAAATAAACTTCTTCCTGTTTGTAAGGAAAATCTTTCGGGTCTTGCGGCCGGGTTGCCGGTGCAAGTGCAGCCGTTGGCTTATCATGCGATAAGGTTAAAGGCAGGTTTGCCGTGCCTTGAGTAAAAGTTCCTTTAATGTTGTTGCTGTCAGCCTTAAAAATTCCTGAGTATTTCAAACCAAACTTTGCAGCTTGGATGGTAAGCTGGTTGTTGCTAAATGCTGTATTGTCAGTTGCCAGTCCGAATGCATTTTGGTCAGGACTATCCATGGTAGATGTATAAGTTTCAGCGGTTTTGATGATGTGAAAAACAAGATGCAATTTGTTGCCCTGTATGTTAAATGTACCGTACCAATCGCCTGCAATATTTTGTGCAAATAATGCTGATGCGAACAGGACCAGGATTAAGGTTGAAGTAAATTTTTTCATGATATTTTTTATTTGTTTGATCAAATATGCACAGCATTTTCAAATGAATAAATATAAATAGGATGAACGGTAATAAAAAATGATGAACGGCAATCCTCCCCAAAAACCAAAAAAAAGAAGCATGAGTTTCGGCCATGCTTCTTTTATCGGTATAAAATCGGAATTTATTTCTTCGGCAAAAAACTCCAAAAAAAAGAAGCATGAGTTTTAGCCATGCTTCTTTTATCGGTATAAAATTGGAATGTATTTCCGCAATAAAAACCCCAAAAAAAGAAGCTCGAGTTTCAGTCATGCTTCTTTTATCGGTATAAAATTGGAATGTATTTCCGCAGCAAAAAATCCAAAAAAAGAAGCTTGCATTTCAGTCATGCTTCTTTTATCGGTATAAAATTGGAATTTATTTCCGTAGCAAAAATCCCAAAAAAAGAAGGATGAGTTTGAGCCATGCTTCTTTTATCGGTATAAAATTGGAATGTATTTCCGCAGCAAAAAATCCAAAAAAAAGAAGCATGAGTTTTAGCCATGCTTCTTTTATCAGTATAAAATTGGGGAATTTATTTCTTGCTTACAGCATCTATTTTTTTCTGAACCGCCGCCGCCTTGGCATCTTCTTTTCTGCCAATGTAAACCGTTTTCAAGTTGCTCAAAGCTTCAAGCGATGTCGGGTTAACTTCCGTAGCTTTCAAAATATAAGGTTCTGCCTTGGCAAACAAAGCATTTGATTTTGCAATGGCCGCAGTATATTCTTTTTGCTTGCTTGCAGGAAGTTTATTGGCAGCGTTAAACATATCGATTGCCGGGCTCATAATCACAAAACCTAAATTCAAATTGGCTTCAAAATAATTAGGGTCAATATCCAGTGCTTTTTGGTAATATTCTGCAGCTTTGGTATAATCCTTTGCAGATGAATAAGTTAAGCCTGCATAATAATACAAAGCTTTGTTTTTAGGATCATTGGCAATAGCCGTTTCAATCTTTTGGATAACTTCTTTTTTATTACCGGATTGAATGTTCAGCTCAATTTCCCTTTTAGCCAATTCTGCATTTTTCGGATACTTTTTGGTAGCCTCATCCATAATTTTGATGGCAGAAGCAGTATCTTTTTTCATCAGGTACAAAGAAGCCAAATCAGAGTAAACACCCAAAGATTTGGAGTATTTGGTAGTTACCAGCTTTTTGTAATTGCTGATGGCCGCATCATTGTTTTTTGCATTTGCAGCTGCCAGTCCGGTGTACAAAATAGCGTTGGTATCTTCCGGGAAATACTGGCGGTAGTTATCAAAAGAAGAATAAGCCAAGTCATATTTGCCGCTTTGGTATTGTTTTACACCGGTTTGAAGCTGATAGTTTGCAATATTTTTTTTGCTCTCATCAATCAAACTTTTGTTTTCGCCTTTTGTGTCTGCAGCTTCTGCTTTTTTAAATGCTTCCTGTGAAGTAGCAATTAAATTGTCCCTTGATTGCTGCGTGGTATCATTTGCCAGCGAACCGTAAATTGCTGCTTTTAAGGCATAAGTTTGCGGTAATTGTGCTGTTTTGTCGTTTGCAGCAGCTTTATCAATAGCTTCTTTGGCCGAGTTTAAACTGGCAGCCGCAAGTTTACCAGTCTTAAAAACCGTAGCTTTATCGTATTCCGTTTTCGCATTTGCCAGTTCTGATTTTTGCGCTACCGCAATTGTAGAAATTGCAAGCGTAAAAATGCTGGCTATTACATACTTTGTTTTCATGGTTAATTAGTTAATGATCTGATTTAGTTGAGTAGTTATTTTATTTGATTGTTCTGTGTTGCCGGTTTTATCGTAAAGTAGCTTTAATGTTTGTAGGAAATCCGGGTCATTCGGGTTCAATTCATTGGCTTTTTCTAAATAAACAATTGCCGGATTGTATTTTTCTAAAGACCGGTCCGGATCTGCAAGTTCTTTTTTTAAGTACAAAACACCTAAATTAAAAACAGGGTCGTAATTATTTTGATTCAGCTGAATGGCTTTTTTATAATACTTTTCGGCCAAATCTGTTTGGTTTAAATGGTCATAGCAAATGGCCGCTAAAAAATTAATATCGTAATCATCCGGGCCTGATTTAACCAATGCGGTTAATAAGCCTCTTAACGCCTCGTAATCTTTTTTGTTGTTGTATATATTGGCTTCCTCATACAGCAACAGCTTATTTTCAGGATAAAATTTCCGGCCTTTTTGAATCGATTTTAAAGCTTTCGTAGTGTCTCCCAATATTTTGTAAATCCGTTGTGCCGTTAAAACCACGTCTGCCCCTGCCTTGTCATTTTCAAGCAAATGATCGTAGTAAGCTGCTGATTTGTTCAGTTCGCCCATCCGGTTGGCTGCATAAGCCAGATAGATGGCCAGGTGCTCAGCTGCAGGCACCATGCTTCTGGCTTTATCAAAATTGCTGATAGCCGATGGGTAACTGTTGTGCTTCAGATCATTAAAACCCCGCCGGATATAAGCATTGGCCAGATTATGTTTGATGTAAGTGATCTCCGAAGAATATGTAAAAACCTTTTTCCGCTTAAACAGTGTATCGGAATAAATAGTGGTAGTTGTCAAAAAATTATCCGGCATTTTCAGTGTATTCAGCGAATCTGCGTAAGCAATAGTAGCGTAAACCACCGCTTTGTAAATACCTTTATACAAATTAGCCGAGTCAGATTTAGTAACAATGGTTTTGTCGATTGCTTTTTTGGCTTCACCCAAATATTTAAAATCGTGTTTCTGATTATAAAAAGCCAGGTTGTTAAATACATCCTTCAGTTCTTCTGCCTGAGAAAAAGCGAAGGATGTACTTGCAGCTAAAAAAAGTATCGATAAAAGAAGCTTACGGGTCATCTTCAAAATTATTTTTCAAATTCATCTTCGTCAGCTTCCTCGTCAAAATCGTCGTCATCGGCTGGTTCGTCTTCCAGTCCTGCTTCTTCCGGTTCTTCAAAATCAGCCTCATCTTCTGCTGCTATTTCGTCATTTTCAGGTTCAGTTGTACGCGGGCCATGATCAACCATCGGATTTTCGGCATCTAAAAGAAGCTCTACTGCTTGTTCAATTTCGGCTGCAACTTCTTCCTCTCTTTCAATCGTGGCCACAGAAGCAATCGCGTCTCCTTCTTTCAAAGAAATCAACCGCACGCCTTGTGTTGCCCTGCCCACCGAACGCAAATTGTTCATCGCAATCCGGATGATGATACCGGAACGGTTGATAATCATCAGATCGTCTTTGTCGGTTACATCTTTTATCGCTACCAGCAAACCTGTTTTCTCGGTGATGTTCAGCGTTCTAACGCCTTTTCCGCCTCGGTTGGTCACGCGGTAATCTTCAATGTCTGTACGTTTGCCATAGCCTTTTTCCGACACAACTAAAACAGTAGTTTCAGGATCATTAATGGATATCATACCAACAACTTCATCGTTGCTTGTGTCTAAATAAATTCCGCGAACACCGGTTGCCGTCCTGCCCATCGGCCTAACCGTTCTTTCATTAAAACGAATGGCACGGCCGGAACGCAAAGCCATCAGGATTTCACTGCTGCCATTGGTTAGTTTTGCTTCCAGTAACTGGTCGCCTTCATTGATATTGATCGCATTGATACCATTGGAGCGCACACGGGAATAAGCTTCCAGCGAGGTTTTTTTGATGATGCCTTTTTTAGTGCACATAATGATGAAGTTATTTTCCAGGTATTCCCGGTCCTTCAAATTGATGATTTTGATGTATGCTTTGATGTTTTCTTCCTTCGGGATGTTGATAATATTCTGGATCGCGCGGCCTTTGGAAGTACGCGTCCCTTCCGGGATTTCAAAAACACGGAGCCAGAAACAGCGGCCTGCTTCCGTAAAAAACAACATGTAATTATGGTTGGAAGCGATCAGTAAATGTTCGATAAAATCTGCATCGCGGCTGTTGCTGCCGATAGAACCTTTGCCACCGCGGCCTTGTGTACGATATTCTGTCAGCGGTGTGCGTTTAATATAACCTTCACGGGAAATTGTAATCACCACATCCTCATTTTCAATAAAATCTTCCGTCATCATTTCTGCGGAGGAGTGCATGATCTCGGTTTTACGCTTATCGCCGTACTTCTCTTTTACCTCAAGCAGTTCAGTTTTGATGATCTCCATCCGCAAACCCTCATCTGCCAAAATCGATTTCAGATAATCAATCTGCTTCATCAGTTCGGCAAATTCTGCTTTGATCTTGTCGCGCTCCAGTCCGGTTAAACGGCGCAGCGTCATATCCAAAATAGCACGGGCTTGCACATCGCTCAGATCAAACTGCGTGATCAAACCTTCACGGGCTTCATCCGGTGTACCGGAATTTCTGATCAGGCGGATCACTTCATCCAAATGATCCAGGGCAATCAATAAACCTTCCAGGATATGGGCACGTTTTTGGGCATCAGCCAGTTCAAAACGCGTTCTGCGAACCACCACTTCATGCCGGTGCTCCACAAAATGCTGGATCAGATCTTTCAGGTTCAGCTGCATCGGCCGGCCTTTTACCAGCGCAATATTGTTTACACTGAACGAAGTTTGCAATGAAGTGTATTTATAAAGATTATTCAGCACAATGGCTGCATTGGCATCTTTTTTTATCTCATAAACAACGCGGATACCTTCACGGTTGGATTCATCACGGATATCAGAAATGCCTTCAATTTTTTTATCATTGATCAGATCGGCAGTGGCCTTGATCATGATCGATTTGTTTACCTGATACGGGATTTCGCTCACGATAATCCGTTCCCGCTCGTTGCCATACATTTCAATTTCTGCTTTCGCCCGCAAAACCACACGTCCGCGGCCGGTTTCCAAAGCTTCGCGGATGCCTTCCACACCATAAATTATACCGCCTGTCGGGAAATCCGGTGCTTTTACGTGCTGCATCAGCTCGCTGATCTCGATGTCACGGTTATCAATATAAGCCATCGTGGCATCGATCACTTCGCTAAGATTATGCGGGGCCATGTTCGTGGCCATCCCAACAGCAATTCCGGATGCACCGTTAACTAATAAATTAGGGATACGCGCCGGAAGCACAGTTGGCTCTTCCAGCGAATCATCAAAATTTAGCTGATAATCGATTGTATCCTTGTTGATGTCGGCCAGCATTTCCTCAGCAATCCGGCGCAAACGGGCTTCGGTATAACGCATTGCAGCCGGACTATCGCCATCCACGGAGCCATAATTCCCCTGTCCGTCAACCAGCGGATAACGCAAGCTCCAGTCCTGCGCCATCCTTACCATTGTATCATAAACGGATGAATCGCCGTGCGGATGGTATTTTCCCATCACTTCACCCACAATACGGGCAGATTTTTTATAAGGTTTAGTAGCGTTCAATCCCAGATCGAGCATACCGAACAATACCCGGCGGTGCACCGGTTTCAAGCCGTCGCGCACATCAGGCAAAGCCCTGGAAACGATTACCGACATTGAATAATCAATGTAGGCAGATCGCATTTCATCTTCAATATTGATCGGAATTATTCTGTCTTCCGGCTGTTGTGGGTTTTCCCCTGTTTCTTCGGCCATTTTTGTTTAATATATTTTTTAAAAATGGTAGCATACACGCTGTTGGCTACCGACATTTAACACGCGAAATTAAGAATTTTAACGACAAAAAGGGCTTTAGATACCGAGAACCACGCACGAAAACATCGGATCGATGCTTCTTCTATCCACAATTTTTAGATGATAAAAGAAGCATGGGTTTTGATTGCAGAAGGAGCTTTTGAGGAAGAAATTTTTATATGGGCGTTAGCAGGAAACTTCCGGAATGTCGGCGTGGGGTAAAAAAGCAAAAGCACATCAAAGTAAAACGCTTGTTTCAGAATTGGTTGTATCTTTGAATGAGAATAAAATAAGCAATGGCAAGAAATGTTGAGTTTAACGAAGAAGAAGCAATCCAGAAAGCTATGAAAGTTTTTTGGGAAAAAGGCTACAGCGGCGCTTCCCTTCGTGATTTAACCGATGCCATGAAAATTAACAGTAGCAGCCTCTATAACACTATTGGTGATAAGCATGAACTATTTGTTAAGTGTATTAAAAATTATACCGAAACGCGGATGGAGGAGGCAAGAAAGCGCGCAGCGAGTGCCAAGTCACCACTCACCGCACTGGTAAATCTCATTAATAATTCGGTAACTGGTATTATAAACGGAGAAAATAGCTGCATGGTGATTAAAACAACTTTTGAAGTAGCTGTTGCCGATAAAAGTGTTCAGGCCATATTAAAGGCCGATAGCGATTTTACACGTGATTTTTTACGCTCGCTCATTACAAATGCAAGGGAGATGGGTGAGTTAACTGAGGGTGAAGATGCTGAGATGCTTACGGATTATTTGCTTAGCGTTTTTACCGGCTGGCACGAATCATATATTATCCATCAGGATCCTGTAAGGATCAGGAAGATGGCCCAATACCTTATCACCCAACTTTCACGATAGGTTTTTTTTGCTCAAATTCTAAAACAATCACTTTAAAATTAATAAGAACAACTTAGCTTTTTTTGAAACAATCAATTCATAATTACAAACAACAAAATGGAAAACAAACAGAATTACAGCACAGAACTTCAAGGTAAAATTGCCCTTGTAACGGGTGGGACCAAAGGAATAGGAAAAGCAATAGTCGATAGGTTAGCACAAGCAGGTTCAACGGTTATCGTAACGGCCAGAACCCATCCGGAAGATTTTAGTCCTAAGCATTATTTTATCGCAGCAGATTTATCAAAACCGGAAAGTATAACTCTAGTAGTAAATGAAATCAATGAAAAATTTGGGAGGGTTGATATACTGGTTAACAATGCGGGTGGAAACGACAGTCCTGCCGGAGGGTTTGGTGTTTTAAATGATGAGCATTGGGACAACGCGCTGCAACTAAACCTGATGGCTGCGGTTCGTTTAAACAAGGCGTTGTTACCTAAGATGATCGAACAAAGAAACGGCGTTATTATCCATATCTCTTCAGGTGTCGGTCAGATGCCGCTTTGGCAGATCACGATGCCTTATGCCGCAGCTAAGGCGGCTTTAAATAATTACAGCAAAGCTTTGTCAAGTGAAGTTGCCGGTAAAGGGGTACGGGTGCTGGCGGTCTCTCCGGGAGCGATAAAAACCACTGCAATGGAAAGTTTTTTACAGAACTTAGCTGAAACTTCA
>JAABUS010002608.1_pt1 | contig 33503 bp, 33 predicted proteins | sample 5560161 | NCBI WGS metagenome assembly JAABUS01 (sample SAMN10711885, study PRJNA513376) | rock metagenome | isolation source: Antarctica rocks | place: Antarctica: Victoria Land, Trio Nunatak nord | collected 2016-01-04 | reverse complement strand
GTTTTCGCCACGGCCTTCGACCGGGTACTCCCCGAGTGGGTCTCCAGGACTACGAACAACGGCGTCCCCTACGCGGCGCTTCTGCTAATGCTCATACCTTCTATCCCGGTTAGCTACGCGTATGCCTATGGGGAGAACTTCGCAACCTACGTGCTCGATGCGGTTCTCGTCATCGCGATCACCTTCCTCGGCTCGACGGTCTCGGCGGCCCTGATGCCCTGGCTCAAGGCCGATATCTACAACGCCTCCCCGATAGCCCGATATCGCGTGCTAGGCATTCCGCTCATCACGGTAGTTGCGACGGCTTTCGGTGTGTTCCTTGTCTTCTGCATCTTCCAGTGGTTCTTCAACGACCTCTACGGCGTCAACAACGGGCAGTCCCTAATCTATATGCTCATCCTGTACGCCGTCGCGCTCGGAATCTACCTCGGATTCCGTCTGCTTCGCCGCGCCCAGGGCATAGACCTCAACATGGTCTACGACGAGATCCCGGAGGACTGACGGAAGTACCATGGAAAGAAGTTTCTCCCGCTACCACCCTGACATGGAAGTGTTCCATCACGCGATGCGGACGAAGCCGTGTTTCGTGTGCGAGATCGTTGCGGGAACCAACGAGTTCCCGCAGCACTTCATCTACGAGGACGAGAAGGCAGTCGCGTTCCTCGACGCTTTTCCGAGGGCATACGGCTACACGCTCGTGGCGCCGAAGGAGCATCGGGAGCAGGTAACTGGAGACTTTACAGTAGACGAGTATCTGGAACTCCAGCGCCTCGTCTACTACGTCTCCGAAGCCGTGCGTGAGGAGGTTGGGGCCGAGCGGATGTACCTGTATACGTTCGGCTCCAACCAGGGCGGTGCTCACGTCCACTGGCATGTAGTTCCACTGCCGCCGGGTGTGCCGTATGAAGATCAGCAGGGCGCTTGGGCGAAGTGGGGCAACGGTGTGCTGGAGATACCGCAAGAGGAGATGTCATCGCTGGCCGCGCGTATCGGCCAGAGGATGAAATCGGCGGCAGAGGGCTGACTGGCTGCGGCCGGAGGTGTGCTAGCTTTCGTACCGCGCTTTCCAGTCGTACATGATCTTGCGCCGCAGCTCCCGGAAGTTCATCACTTCGAGCCTGATGCCGTCTGGGTCTTCGAAGAACGTGGCGTAATAATCTGGGCCGTATTCCGGGTAGTAGCGTGGTTCCGTGGCTTCCACACCAGCTTCGGCAAGCTCCGACGCCGCGCGGTCCACGGCTTCCTCGTCCACTACCCTGAAACACAGATGGTGTAGACCCGGCGCGTACGGGTCGTGATCCGGGGCGCCTTCCCTGGCGGGCCTCAAGGAGTACACGGTGTGGCGGCCGTAGTAGAAGATGTGTGGCTCCCCGCCGATCTCCCCATCACCCTTCCTGAATCCCAGGATGGGCATGACGCGATCGTAGAACTCCTCGGAAGTTTTCATATCCCGCACCGCCACGAAAACGTGGTCGATCCCGATCACCTCGACCGGCAAGACGGCCCTCCTTCCGCCGGATGACGCGAGTTTTCTAGCTGGAGATCAAGGCTTGCAGCCGATCCTGAACCGAATCCAGGGGCACGCGCTCCTGCTTCATGGAGTCCCGTTCGCGGATAGTGACCTGTTTGTCTTCGATGGTGTCGAAGTCGACAGTGACGCAGAATGGTGTTCCGGCTTCGTCCTGGCGGCGGTAGCGGCGTCCGATGGCGCCTGACTCATCGTAGAAGATGCGGTAGTCGCCCTTCAGGCTGTCGTACAGCTCGCGGGCGATGGTGGAGACCGGCTCCTTTTTGGAGAGCGGGAAGACTGCGGCTTTGATCGGCGCTATGCGTGGGTGCAGCTTCAGGACCGTGCGCTCCTCGCCGTTCACTTCTTCTTCGGTGTAGGCGTCCATGAGCATGGCGAGCATGATGCGGTCGGGGCCGACGGCGGGTTCGATCACATACGGGAAGTAACGGTTGTTGGTCGCCTGATCTATGTACTCCAGGTTCTCGCCTGAAAACTCTGCGTGCTGTTTAAGATCGTAGTCCGTGCGGTTCGCTATGCCTTCGAGTTCGGACCACCCAGCGAAGGGATAGTTGTACTCGATGTCCACCGTGCGCTTGGAATAGTGGGAGAGCTTCTCTTTCGGGTGCTCGTAGCGGCGGAGGTTCTCCTCCTTCAGGCCCAGGTTCAGGTACCAGTTCCAGCGCTCCTCGATCCAGTACTCGTGCCACTCCTCGTCCGAGCCTGGCTCGACGAAGAACTCCATCTCCATCTGCTCGAACTCGCGGGTGCGGAAGATGAAGTTGCCCGGTGTGATCTCATTCCGAAAACTCTTCCCTTGCTGCGCGATCCCGAACGGAACTTTGACCCGGCTGGTCTGCATCACGTTCTTGAAGTTCACGAAGATCCCCTGCGCCGTCTCCGGTCTCAGATACGCCAGGTTCTCATCGCTCTTCACAGGCCCCATATACGTCTCGAACATCAGGTTGAACGGGCGCACCGGCGCGAAGTCCCGCCCGCCGTCCACCGGGTCCTTTACGCGGTCGTCTTCTTCGATGATCCTGGTTAACTCTTCCGGGCTCAGCCCCTCGGCGTCTATACCCGTGGCATCCTCGATGAGGTGGTCGGCGCGGTAGCGGCGTTTGCTGGTGCGGCTCTCGACGAGCATGTCGTTGAAGGTCGCTGTATGGCCGGATGCCTCCCACACCCTCGGGTGCATGATGATGGCGGCGTCGAGGCCGACTACGTCGTCTCGCATATGGACGATCCTGCGCCACCACTCTTCCTTGATGTTCCGTTTCATCTCGACGCCCAAAGGACCGTAGTCGTAGGAAGAGCGGAGGCCGCCGTAGATCTCGGAACTCTGGTACACGAAGCCCCGGCGTTTGCAGAAAGCCACGATCTTGTCCATCGTCACGGTCTCAGTCATGTTTCCAACCTCCAAAATTCCTCAGATAAACCGCAAAGTCCAGCGAGTATAGCCCAGGAGGCAACGAGGTTGACGAGCCACCGAGACTATATAATGCGGGCATGGAGCAACTCGCAATGATCGGTATCGGCGTGGGGCTGGCTTCCGTTGCGGGGGTGCGTGTATTCCTGCCGCTCGCGCTGGCCGCCGCCTTTTTCGTGTTCGGCGTATTCGTACTTACCGGGATGACAGAGTCACTCATGGGATGGCCCGTGGTCGCTGGCCTGTTCGGGCTCGCGGTTCTCGAAGGCATCCTGGACAAGATAAAGGCCCTCGACCGGGGACTGAACTGGGCGATGGCGCCTGTTCGGGCCGCATCAGGCGCCGTCCTTTTCTCGCTGGCGATGGAAGTGGGGCCGACAGTGGAGGCCGTGCCCTGGCTCGTGGCTGGGGCCTTGATCTCCGGTATCGTCGCCTTGCTGAAGGTGTTCCTTCGACCTCCGGCGAAGATCGAGGCTTCCGGGGTTTCCACGCGGTTCCTTAGCTTCGTCGAGGATTTGGTGGCGCTCGTGGGTGGGATCTTGGGGATCTTGATACCTTTTGTGCCGGTGATTGTGGTTGGGTTCCTGTTATTCTTCTATTTCAGGGTCAGGAAGCGCCGGGGTAGGAAGTACGGGGGTCTTCGCATCCTCGGCGACTGAGACGGGGGTCGCTCCGGCGGCGGTTCGGGGGTGTAATGGAAGAACATGAGATCACGATAGTCAAAGGGGGACAGGAAACCCCGTTCTCGCGGGGTATCCTGGCGCGGACGCTCTCCCAGGCTGGCGCGAGGGTGGATCTGGCGCACCGCATAGCCAACGAGGTGCGGATCGAGCTTCTGGCCGAACGCCGCTACGTTGTCGAGGAGGAAGAGGTTCTCGCGCGGGTAAGGGCCAAGCTCCTGAGGACCGACGCCGTTGTCGTCAGCCGGCTGGACAAGTGGCGCATCCTGCGCGAATCCACGGAGCCCGTCGTGGTCCTCATAGGCGGGGCAACAGGGGTAGGCACTAGCACGCTGGCTGCCGACGTGGCGAGGCGGCTCAACATCCAGAGCGTCATCGGCACGGATTCCATTCGGGAGGTCTTGCGGAAGGCTATCAGTCCCGATCTCCTGCCCATCCTGCACAAGAGCTCGTACGGGGTGAAGCGCGAGGACATCCGGGTTCCCGTGGCGGAGGAGGAGAGGGTACTCTACGGCTACAAGTCCCAGGCTTCGCAGGTCTCCGTGGGGGTCGAGGCCATCGTGGACCGGGGGCTCAAGGAGGGGACGAACCTGATAGTCGAGGGCGTGCATCTGGCGCCCGAGATCATCCTCAACCGCTACAAGGACCACCCGAACGTTTGCTCGATAGTCGTTTACCTATCTGACCCTGACGTACACGTTGACCGTTTCCAGATACGCGCCCTCGGGACTTCGATGCGCCGCCCTGCCGAGGAGTACATCTTCCATTTCAATGAGATACGCCAGATCCACGACCACATCCTGGAGACCGCGCTCGGGACCGGGATACAGGCTGTGGAAAACGTCTCCATAGAGGCGGCCTCCGACGCCGCAGTGGCCTTCGTGGCGAACAGGACCTCGAGCATGGCCGAGAGGGCACGCAAACGGGAACCCTCTCTCTTGCTGGACGCTGGCACGCCAAGGGGCGGGGTGCCGGTGCGCGGGAGTGGAAGCGGCTAGAATAAGCGGTTGTCAGGAGGTAGGTCGGAGATGGATCGCCAGAGGCTGAGAACATTCCTTCTGGGCGGGGCTGTGGGAGCCCTGGCCGGGATACTGCTCGCCCCAAGGAGCGGCAGGGAGCTGCGGGGCTCCATCGCCGACCGCGCCGGAGAGGCCCGCGAGCGCAGCCGCGAATCCTACTTCCAGGCCCAGGAGCGGATGCAAGAGCGCTTCTCCGAGGGATTCGTCGGTACCCGTGAAAACCCCCGCCGCACCACTACCCCTGAAAACGAAGTGTTCGCCGGTCCCGCTGACGCTTCCGCCCATCCAGGGCCAGAAACCCCCACGCGCCCGCCGCTGCGGGACGTTTCGTGGGACGCGCAAAGGGCGGACAAACGTGAGCCCGCCGGGGAGCCGCCTGGGGACTCTGGCGAGACCCAGGAGGAATTGCGCCGTCGGGTGCGGGAGACGAGGGCACGTCTCAGGGCGCGGCTGGACGAACCCACCAGCCCGGACGGGGACCGTGGGGAGTAGTATATGGGGATGAAACCCAGATCATTCATGCCATCCGTGGTGGAAGTCTCGCCAGGCGAGGCCGACTCTATTTTCGGGCTGGGCGCGATGGTCTCATACTGGACCGAGGGCGCGTGCTCCGCCGAAGAATGGCTTGAGGAAGTACAGGAGATGTGGGGGCCTGCGGCGTTCACCATGCGGCGTGGAGACGAGACGCTGGGTTACGTTCTGTACGGGCCGCCGGAGCATCTGCCGCACGCGGGCCGGTACCCTGTCGGTCCCCTCAGCGAGGATGGGGCGCTCCTGGCTTACGTGGAGGGCGATGCCCGTACCCGGCGTCACTTGCTGGTGAGGATGCTCAGGGATCTGCGGAGTCGGGGCGTCGAGCGGGTAGAGTCCGTGGGCAGCGACCTCGGCCTTCCCAGGCACGTGCCCACCGCCGTGCTGCTAGAGAGTGGATGGCGGCCCGAGCGCCACGGCTGGCGTGGGGGTTCTCCTTATACGCTGGCGTACACGGAGTTGGGAAGCGCCGTCGAGGTGGGGGAGTTGGCGCGGGGTTTGATCGGTCGGGTCAGGCTTCCGCATCTCAAGAAGTCCCCATCCCCGGCGCCAGGAGCCTTCAACCGGGCGACGCTATCCAGGGAGCCAGACAGCGACTCGTCAAGAGCCGGCCTGGAGGGGTAGGATCACGGTCCTCACCGCCGAGACGCCGGATGGCGTGGCGGCCTGTATCTCCACGATAGTCTGGGGGGATTCGAGGTCTCCCGAGGCGAAGGCTCCTTCCGAACCGGCGGGCGGCGAGAGATCCAGGTCGAACGCGGCCTTCCTGAATTCTCCGGCATCCAGGCTCTCTATGCTTGCCCTGTAATAGCGTGTCTCTGAGAGTGACGTGTTCTCGGAGGAGACCTCGAGCGTCAGGTGTATGTCCGAGAGCACCTTCTCGCCTTCGTTGCGCACGGTGAAGCTCAAATTCTGTGACGGGAGGGGCTCCAACCCCGCCAGCTGGCCCGCATCCAGTTCGAGGTCCAGGGGTGGACCGGAATGCTCGTTCGGGGCTGGGGGGGCGAGGTTCCGTTCAGTGGGCGTCGCGAGGAGGTTGGCGAGCAGCAGGAAAGCGATCGCGGTGAGGGCGAACGCCAGGGCCGTCCCAAGTACCCAGAATGCTATGCCCCTCATCTCACCAGGCCATTCCCCGTGGAGCCCGGACTTCCCACAGGCACATCGTAGATATTATAGAAGTCCGCGAGCAGGGCCTCTGCCCGCACGTCGTATACCCTGTGCCCGGTGAGGATGCCGCGGGCGACGATGGCGACGTGGTCTCCATCGGGGGACCAGGCGAGATCCTCGGGCTCCGTCTTTATGTCCATGTTCTCGTTTTCAGTGATGGCTTCGAGCACGCCCGTTGCGAGGTCGAGCACGTAGAGGTCTTCGGGCGCGTTGGGGTTTCGGCGGCCCAAGACCGCCAGCCGCCCGCCGTCAGGCGAAGCCATGAGGCTCGACGCCACGAATTCTTCGCCGACGCCTGCCACGGGCTCGGGTTCCCCTGATTTCAACGGCAAATGGAACAGGTCGTAGGGCGCGGCGTCCCCGCCTCCGTCCGTCCTGGCCCTGCCGACAACGTAGTAGATGCCGTGTTTCGTCCACTGGGGGGCGCCGAATATCTCCTGGCCCCTGGGAAGATCGCCGATCCGCCGCGAAGTTCCGTCTGACAGGTCGAAGGCGTGGACCTCAAACGACCCGGAGGGAGCCCGCCGTATCGCCATAACGGCCTTGCTTCCGTCCGGGGAGACGCAGAGGCCAGAGATACTGCCTTTCGCCGAGTAAGGGAACGTCCTCGATACCTTTTCGCCGTCTATCACAGCGAGGGTGCTCGCATCCGGCGCTATCCCCAGGGCTACAAGCAGGTTTCCGTTCGGAAGCGGGCCCATCGCCAGGACGTTGGCGGCGACCTTGTCAACGCTCAGGCTCGTAGATCCAGGGCCGGTGCGATAGATGGCGCGCGGCGGCTCCTGCGATGCCGGGGACGTTGAGGTTTTGGAGAGATCCGGGCCTAATATCGCGAGCCCATCCCCCGAAGAGACCCACTCTACTTCGTAGGCGCCGAGATCCCTGGTGGTCAGGCGGTGGATCTCGCTGGTGTCCCGCTGCTTGTCCACCACGTAACCGTCCAGGATGTACGCGAGCCTTTTCCCAGATGGACCCCAGCGCGGGGAGTCCTTGTCGCCAGGTCCGAACGTCAGGGGACGCACCCCAGGTCCGAGGCCAAGGTCTGCGCTGCTCCGCTCTGCCGGTTCCGCCGGTATGATGAGCTCTACGTCGTGCCCGCAGCCTGCCAGAAGGATGGCCGCGGAAGCCAACAATACCAGCGCAACAAACCTCGATACGCGCCAGGGCTCCGGGCGTCGCGTGGGGTCACATCGCATGGCTCGTGGAGCGGGTGGGGGGGAGTTTCGGGAGCGTCACTGTGAACGTCGAGCCTGCGCCGACTTCGCTCTCAACGGCCAGGCTCCCCCCGTGCAGCTCGACGATCTCCTTTGCTATGGCTAGCCCGAGCCCGCTGCCGCCCGTCGCCCTGGAGCGATCCTTGCTCACCCTGTAGAACCGCTCGAAGAGCTGCTCCAGATCTTCCTCGGGGATGCCGAAGCCCGTGTCCCGAATAGCCACGGCCACGGTCGAGTCATCCTCCTCGACCAGGATGTCTACCCGATCACCGGGGTCTGAGTATTTGATGGCGTTGTCCAGCAGGTTGAGGAAGACGTGGTAGAGCTTCGGGGCGTCGCAGACGCACCGGCGTTCTTCGCGGTTGTCGAAGTGGATCTCGATCCCGAACCTTTCGGCCTTGGATTCCAGGGATTCCATGGAGTTTCCTATCACGGTGCTGAGGTCAACTGGCCCGACCTCCAGGGAGTAACGCCACGAGTCCATCTGGGCCAGGGTGAGAAGCTCCTCGATCATGCCGCGTATACGCTGCAATTCCTGATCGGCCAGCTCGAGCGCGCGCTGCTCCAGCGGGTCGAGCCTCTCCCGCGCCCGCTCCAGCAGGCCGACGGCACTCTGGATGGTAGTCAGCGGCGTACGGAGTTCGTGTGAGAAATCCGAGACGAAGGCGGTCTTGGCCCGCTCCAGAGAGCGGTGTTCGGTTATGTCCCTCACCGCCAGGATGGCCCCCGCCCCCTCGCCCCCGCCGTTAGGGGCCATCCTGGCCGCGTAGGCCCAGAATGTCTTCTCCTCCGACTCGAATTCCCTCACTGCGACCCCGGTTTTCGCGGCTTCCGTGAGGCACCACGACACCTCTTCTGGGACCCCGATCTCCTCCATCCTGCGCCCGTAGTCCGTGGTGCGGATGCCGAGCATCCCGGCCGCCGCCGGGTTCACCATCGTCACGCGCCCTTCCGGGTCTGCCGCGACTACAGCTTCGGGGGAGGCTTCCAGCACGGCCTCCAGGCGGCTTTTTTGCTCCTGGATCTCCCCGACGTAGTGCTCTATTTCTTCCGCCATATAGTTGAAGGCGCGGGCCATCTCACCAAGCTCGTCGTTGCTCGTGACGGGCACTTCGGTCTTGTAGTCGCCGGAGGCGAACCTGATGGCAGCGTCCCTGGTCTCGGAGAGGGGGCGCGTGATCTGTCGCGTCAGCAACAAACTCCCGAGTCCGGCCAGCAGCACGCTGGCCAGGATGGCCCCGAGTATCCCGTAACGGAGGTAGGCGAGCGTCTGATCCAGCCCCTCCTGCGGGACCGTGTAGACCATGACTCCCCGTGTCTTCCCATCCGCGTCCACGAGCGGGAACAAGGCAATGTAGCGGGGACCTTTCCTTGGCACAAGCCTGCCCTGGCCGGCCGGAGATCCGGCGGCCCGCTTCACGATCCCACCGTCAAGGCCGAGCCTCCGGTACGCGTTCCCCGGCGCCACGGGTTCACCGAAACCGTCCCTTGCGGAGAGGGGATCTCCGTCAGGCCCAACGAAGAGTACGCCGAGCCCCGTCAGTTCGGATACCGACCTGACCAGCTCCCCGGCGTAAGTATCCGGGGCTGGCAGGGTCTGGTCCTCGGGGTTGCGGAGACCTTCGATGAAATCTCCGGCCCCGGCGTTGGCAGTCCTGGCGCGCTGGGCCAGGAGGTCGCTCTCGGTGTCAACCAGCCGGTCCTGGGCGAAATAGTAGAGGACTAGCCCTATAACCAGGCTGGTGACGGCTGAGATCCCGACCAGGGCAATGAATATCCTGGCCCTGAAGCTCGGCCTTCGAAAGAATTCGTTCTTGCTTTTGCTGTCTACCTCGCGCCTCCGCTGATTCCCCGCGCGCCTCCGCTGCTTCCCCGAATAGTTCCCTCAGGAGGCTCGCGCGGCCCTGTAGCCCACGCTCGGGACCGTCTGAATGATCTCCGGCTTGGATGGGTCACGCTCGATTTTGCCCCGCAGCCGGCTGATGTGGACGTCTATGTAGCGGCTGGCAAGGTAATGCTGCCCCGTGGAGACGGCGTCGGAGATCTGGGTACGGGTGAACGCCTGTCCCGGACGCCGCATGAGCAGTGCCAGTATCTTGAACTCCGTGGGCGTGAGTTCGAGGAGATGGCTTTCCTTGCTGACCGTGTATCCTGTCGGGTCCAACTCCAGCGCGCCGAGCTTGATGACACCGTCCCGGCCCATCCCTTCCTGGCGCCCGAACCGGCGCAGGATCGCCTTTATGCGGGCAAGTAACTCCTTGGTGTCGAAGGGCTTGGTTATGTAGTCGTCAGCCCCCAGTTCCAGGCCAACCACCTTATCCACGGACTGGCTCTTGGCGGTGAGCATGACCACGGGCACGTCGCTTTGCTCCCGGATCCTCTGCAACACCTCGAACCCACTGGCGCGCGGCAGCATCACGTCGAGGACCACGAGATCCAACCTCTCCTGGCTCACTATCCGGAGCGCCTCAGCCCCTTCCTCAGCCGTGAGAACCTTGTACCCCTCGGATGCCAGCACGATGGACGTAACTTCGAGGAGCGCCGCATCGTCATCCACCAACAGAATGGTCTCGTCCAAAACCCCAGAGTACCCCCGTTGCTCATTCCGCTTACAATTTTCCTATCCTACCTTATACGGGACCGTAATCTACTATTCGTTCATGTTCGCACGGAGAAATGCAAAGAAATAAAAACTTGCAGGTCTCGCGCTTAGATTTTATAATCGACAGGCTTTAGATGTTTCGAGTCGTTTCCGGTAGATGAGAGGAATGAACTGATGGGCAAGAGCATTGGCATAGACCTGGGTACCACCAACAGTTGCGTGGCGGTGCTCGAAGGTGGAGAACCAGCGGTCATCACCAACTCCGAGGGTGAGCGAACGACGCCTTCGGTGGTGGCGTTCGACAGGAAGAGCGGCGAGCGCCTGGTCGGGCAACTGGCAAGACGGCAGGCGGTGACCAACCCTGACCGTACGATCTACTCGATCAAGCGTTTCATGGGCCAGCGTCACGATCAGGTGAAGCAGGAGGCTTCGCGGGTCGGGTACGAGATCAAAGCCGGTTCAGGTGGGGATCTGCGGGTGCAGGTTGCGGACAGGGAGTACTCGCCGCCGGAGATCTCCGCGATGACCCTCCAGAAGCTGAAGCGGGACGCCGAGGAGTATTTGGGCGAAGAGGTAACCGAAGCGGTCATCACCGTCCCAGCCTACTTCGAGGACGCCCAGCGCCAGGCTACCAAGGACGCTGGCAGGATCGCCGGCCTCAACGTGAAGCGGATCATCAACGAGCCAACAGCGGCTGCCCTCGCCTACGGCCTTGACAAGGAGAACGACCAGACCATCCTCGTCTTCGACCTCGGCGGCGGTACTTTCGACGTTTCCATCCTGGAACTCGGAGAGGGAGTATTCGAGGTCAAGGCGACGAGCGGCAACAACCACCTCGGCGGCGACGACTTCGACGCCAAGATCGTGGATTGGATGATCTCCGAGTTCAAGAAGTCCGAGGGCATCGACCTCGGCAAGGACAAGATGGCGACCCAGAGGCTCGTCGAGGCTGCCGAGAAGGCCAAGCGGGAGCTGTCTTCCACGACTAGCACCTCGATCAACCTCCCGTTCATCACAGCCGACGCGAACGGCCCTAAGCACCTTGATCTGACGCTCTCGCGGGCGCAGTTCAACAACCTGACAGCCGACCTTGTGGAGGCGACGGCTGGCCCGATGCGCCAGGCGATGGACGACGCTGGCCTTAAAGCTGGCGACATCGACCAGGTGATTCTTGTCGGGGGTTCGATCCGCATCCCGGCGGTGCAGGAGAAGGTCAAGGAGCTGACGGGCAAGGAGCCGCACCGCGGCATCAACCCGGATGAGGTTGTCGCCATAGGAGCCGCGATCCAGGCCGGTGTTCTGGCTGGCGAGGTCAAGGACGTTCTCCTCCTCGACGTTACGCCCCTCAGCCTCGGCATCGAGACCAAGGGCGGGGTGATGACAAAGCTGATCGAGCGCAACACCACTATACCTACACGCAAGGGTGAGACTTTCACCACAGCCGACGACAATCAGGGGTCGGTGGAGATCAAGGTTTTCCAGGGCGAGCGCGAGATGGCTATGTACAACAAGCTCATCGGCAACTTCCAGCTCGTCGGCATCCCGCCAGCCCCGAGGGGTGTACCCCAGATCGAGGTTTCGTTCGACATAGACGCGAACGGCATCGTGAACGTGGGAGCCAAGGATCTGGGAACAGGCAAGGAACAGCGGATCACCATCACCGCTTCTAGCGGACTCTCGGATACGGATATCGAGCAGATGGTCCGCGACGCGGAGTCGCACGCTGAGGAGGACAGCCGCCGCCGCGAGGAGGCCGATGTCCGCAACAACACGGACAACCTGGTCTATTCCATCGAGCGGAACCTCAAGGATCTCGACGGCAAGGTGGACGGAGACACCAAGCTCAACATAGAGAAGGCGATCCGCGACGCCCGCGAAGCCCTGGCTGGCAACGATCTGGAGGAGATCAAAGCCAAGCAGGAAGCCTTGATGAACGCATCCCACGCGCTCTCCCAGCAACTCTACCAGCAGGCCCAGTCGCAGCAGGAGGATGCCTCAGCCGGTGGGCCTGAGAACCCCGACGACGATCTGGTCGAGGACGCCGAGATAATCGACGACGAAGAAGACGGGAAAGAGCGGAAGTAGGGGAGAACCCGAAAACGACAGCCCGGGCGGAGTTTCCTAACTGGATCTCCGCCCGAACACCCCGCTCACCGACAGGAGGATCTGGCAGCCTTGAGCAGCGAAGAACAGCCCCGCCAACCCGGACAAGATCCCGGCGCGGAACCCGAAGTCAATGCTGAAACAAGCGCAGAAGCGAACGACGACGCGAATACCAGCGAGAACTCCGAGCCGATAGATGAGCCGCAGGGCTCTATCTCAGATCCGGATTTCGGCGAGCCGGATGAGAGTTCCGAGAACGCCGAGGAGAACCTGACGGAAGAGGAATCGGTTACGCCAGAAGAAGAGCTGGCGGCCCTCACAGCCAAACTTGACGGCGTCCGCCAGGAGCGCGACAGGTATCTCGACTCCCTGATGCGCCTGAAGGCTGAGTTTGACAACTCGCGCAAGCGCCAACAGCGCGAGAAGGAGCGCATCCTTCTCTCCGCGTCCGAGAAGCTAGTCACAGAGCTGCTCCCGGTCCTGGATAACCTGGATCGTGCGCTGGAGGTCGATGGCGACGTGCGCGATGGCGTGCGGGCGACCAGGGATCAATTCGTGGACGTTCTCGGCCGCGAAGGACTACTCCCCGTGGACTCTGACGGCCAGGCATTCGACCCCAACGTCCACGAAGCCGTTATGGGCCAACCCTCGGACGAACACGAGGAGGGTACTATCCTCCAGACCTTCCAGCGGGGCTACGTTCTCAACGGCCGGCCCATCCGCGCGGCGAAGGTTGTGGTTGCGAAACAGGTTTAGGTATGGAGACGAAGGATCTGTACAAAGTCCTTGGGTTATCCAGGGAAGCCTCGCAGGATGAGATCCGGCGTTCCTACCGAAAGCTGGCGCGCGCCAACCACCCCGACGCCAACCCTGACGACCCGGGCGCAGAGAACCGCTTCAAGGAAGTGCAGCACGCCTACGAAGTGCTGTCCAACCCGGAGAAAAGACGCGAATACGACGAAGGCCCCAGATCCTTCTTCAATCAGCAGGGCAGAGCGCAAGGCCAGGCCCGCACTGCTGGCTTCTCCGACGTCTCGGATCTTTTCGAGAGCTTCGGCAGCTTCGGGGACGTGTTCGGAAGCTCAGCGCGCGCCACGGCGGCCACCCGTGGGAAAGACATAAGAGTAAGCGTAAACTTGAAGTTCAAAGATGCCCTGAGCGGTGTGACTACGCGGGTTGGGGTGCCTGTGGAGGAGGGATGCGGCCAGTGCCGGGGAAGTGGGGCGGCGCCAGGAACTACGCCGAAGACGTGTCCCGAGTGTGGGGGACGTGGAACGAAGAGCCGGGATCAGGGCTTCTTCGCGCTGTCTGAGCCTTGTTTGCGGTGCGAGGGGAGCGGCAGGATCGTGGAGACGCCGTGCAATCAGTGCGGGGGGGCCGGGCGGGTGCGGCGGAACCGTCAGATCGCCGTGAAGATACCGGCGGGGGCGAAGGATGGGATGCGGATAAGGGTTCCGGGCAGGGGACACGCCGGGCAGAAGGGCGGTCAGGCGGGAGACCTTTTCGTGGTCACCAGGGTCGAGGAACATCCTGTCTTCGAGCGGCGCGGGGACGACTTCGTGGTCGGGGTGCCCGTCAGCGTCGTGGAGGCTGCATTGGGGGCGGAGATACAGATTCCTCGTCCCGAGGGCGGCACAGTGAGGCTGCGGCTGCCCGCCGGTACGCAGAACGGAAAACAGTTCAAGGTGCGTGGGGCCGGGGCTTCCAAGCCGCGCAGCGAGGAGAGCGGGGACCTCATAGTTCGGGTTTCGGTGGTCGTGCCCAGGAAGCTCAAGAAGCGGGAGCGTGAGATACTGGAGGCCCTCGCCGAGGAGCGGGACGAAGACGTGCGCGCGGGGTTGTTCCGGGAAGTTGGGGAGGTGGGCGCGTGAACCTCAGAAGGCGTCCGGTGTTCATGATAGGCGTGGCTGCGGAGTTGATCGGAGTTCATCCTCAGACCCTGCGGATGTACGAGCAGAAGGGTCTTCTCCGGCCCCGGAAGAGCATCAAAAATACCAGGCTATACTGCCAGGAAGACGTGGAACTCGGAATCCGCATCCAGGAGTTGACCCAGGAGATGGGCATGAACCTCTCCGGGGTCAAGAGGGTGCTGGAGATGGAGCGCAGGCTCGCGAAGCTCGAAGCCGAAAACACAGAACTGCGCGAGGAGCTTGTACGTCAGCGGGAGGAACACGGCAGGATGGTGGCTGAGGTACATCGCAGCTACAAGCGGGAGCTTGTGCTGGCGCCCCGTGGAGAACTCGTGCAGAGGCCACGCAACACGCGGGGTATCCGCGATACTAGAAAGGGTCTTTGATGGCCGAGACCATGCATTGCTACCGTCATCCCAGGCGGGAGACGAAGGTCTCGTGCGCTACGTGCGGGCGTCCGATCTGCACGGAGTGCATGCGGCAGACGGACGTCGGGATAAAGTGCCCAGACGATGCGCGTCTCCCACGCGGAGCCAGGGCCGGTGCGATGAAGACGGGCCAGATCGCCAGGACGATCCTCGCCGGGGCCGCCGTTGCGATTGTGGGAGTTCCAGTCGTCTACGCCCTGTTTCAGATCGGGTTCTTCACCCTGATACTTTCAGCGGCGGTCGGATACGGTGCTGGTACCCTCGTGCATCGCGCCGGGGGCCGCAACGGTGGACCTCCCGCGATGGCCGTCTCGGGCATCGCGGTAACCATAGCGTTTGCTCCGCTCCTGACCCAGCAGTTTCTCGCTGGCGGGCCTTTCCCCTTTATCAGGCTTGTTGCGGCGATCATTGCCATCGGCTTCGCCGTCTATAACAGCCGCTGAAGCGGAATTGTTGCGCCTCTGGATGGCGCAGCTACAGTTTCCAAGCTGGTGTGACCAGTCAGGGGCTATGGTAAATTAGGAAACCGTGTAGCGAGGCCGGAGACCCGGCGCTGAAGGGTGGATCTTGTACCTGGGGAACCTTTCCCAAGAAGCCAGGGAAGTCATGGATACGGCGCATCAGGTAGTGCGGGGCGGCCGCTCGAACCTGCTCGGCACGGAGCACGTCCTGTTCGCGCTCCTGGCCCAGCAAGACGGCGCGGTTCGGCGGGTCTTTTTGGAGCTGGACCTGAACCTCGGCATGGCAGAGACCAAGGTCAAGGACGCCATCCGGCGCCTGGAACTCTCGCGGCCCGTGTCGGCGGAGGGGCGGGTCTACCCGACCCAGCGTACCAAGCAGGCGATGACCCTCGCGGTGGAGGAGGCGCGACGTCTCAACGAGGAGGAGGTGGGGCCGGAGCATCTGCTGCTCGGGTTGCTCCGTCTCGGAGAGGGGGCGGCCTTCGGTGTGCTCAAGGCCGTGAACTTCACCGAGGAGGATACGCGGCGGTTCCTGGAGCGGGCCGGTGGGGAGATGGGGGAGCTATCCGCCAACCCGGACAGCATGCTCGCCAAGCACACCATCAACCTCACGGAGCTTGCCCGCGACGGCAAGCTCGACGCTGTGGTTGGGAGGGACGGTGAGATCCGTCGCCTCGTCCAGATCCTGGGCCGCCGCACCAAGAACACGCCGGTTCTGATCGGGGAGCCCGGCGTCGGTAAGACGAGCATCGCCGAGGGACTGGCACAGAAGATAGTGGTAGGTCGGGTGCCCGAGTTTCTGAAGGACCGTCACATCCTGGCGCTGGATATGGGCTCCCTGATGGCGGGTGCCAAGTTCCGCGGCGACTTCGAGGAGCGCCTGCGGGCCACCCTGAACGAGGTGAAGAACTCCGACGGACGTTTCATCCTGTTCATAGACGACCTGCACAACGTCGCCAGGATGGGCTCGGCGGGCGGCGGCATGGCGGGGGACATCCTCAAGCCGGCGCTGGCGCGGGGCAACGTCCGCGTCATTGGCGCCACGACGATTGATGAGTACCGCAAGCTCATAGAGCCCGACGCCGCTTTGGAGCGGCGCTTCCAGTGCATCACGGTCGAGGAGCCTTCCGAGGCGGACACGGTTCGTATCCTGCGCGGTCTTAGGGAGCGCTACGAGCAACATCACAAAGTCGAGATCACAGACGAAGCCCTCCAGGCCGCCTCCAGCCTGGCCCACCGCTATATCGCCGACCGTTTCCTGCCGGACAAGGCCGTTGACCTCCTCGACGAAGCCGCCAGCCAGGTGCGCATAGACGCCACCATGCCGGACGAACCGGACGGTGAACAGGAAGTTCCTTCGCCGGACGGAAACGGCGCTCTGAAAGATAGTCATGGGACGCTCGATGGCCGGATCGTCAGAAAGGATCACCAGAAAGCGGCGGTGAACCGCGAGGAGATCGCACGCGTCGTCAGCGCGTGGACCGGCATCCCCGTAACGCGGATGCTCAAGGACGAGGCCGAGCGGCTGCTCTCCATGGAGGAGGCGTTGCACCGGCGTGTAATCGGGCAGGTGCCAGCGGTGGACGCGGTCTCGGAGGCCGTGCGGAGGGCGCGGGCTGGACTCGCAGCCCCGAACCGTCCCATAGGGAGCTTCATCTTCCTCGGGCCGACCGGCGTCGGCAAGACCGAGCTGGCGCGTGCGCTCGCCGAGTACCTCTTCGACAACGAGGACGCCATGATCCGTCTCGACATGTCCGAGTACATGGAGGCCCACGCCGTGAGCCGGCTGGTTGGTTCCCCGCCCGGATACGTCGGCTACGATGAGGGTGGACAACTAACGGAGGCCGTGCGGCGACGCCCGTATTCTGTGCTGCTTCTCGATGAGATCGAGAAGGCCCATCCCGACGTGTTCAACATGCTGCTCCAGATCCTGGAGGATGGCCGCCTCACGGACAACAAAGGCAGAACCGCCTCGTTCGAAAACGCCGTCATAATCATGACATCCAACGTGGGCGCTGAGTTGATACCTGGCTCCCGCGAGATGCTCGACTCGTACGAGAAGATCCACGGCCGATTGGTGCAGAAGTTACACGCCTTCTTCCGCCCCGAGTTCCTGAACCGGGTTGACGAGGTGATCGTGTTCCACGCCCTGGGTGAAGAGGAGCTAATCCAGATCGCCGACCTTCTGCTAGAGCGCGTGCGGCTCCTGGCGGCGAGGCAGGGCATCGCGCTCGATTTCTCTCTGGCGGTCAAGCGTCGGATCTCCAGGGAAGGCGAAGACTCCATCTTTGGCGCCCGCCCGTTGCGGCGCGCGATCCAGAAGTGGATCGAATCCCCCCTCAGCAAGGAAATAATATCGAGCCGCTTCGGACCCGGCGCGACCGTCCATGTGGACGTGGATGCCCTTGGTAACATAACCTTCGAGCATGCGGATCAGGCTTCCCGCCAACCCACCACATCCAGAAACGTCTGAAACACTGCTTTAACCTTTAACAAGCCGGATTAACCTGTGGATAACTCAACGCCATTACCCCCAAAACCCATAAATAAAGGCTTCTGAGCCACGAGATCGGTCCACGCTGGGGGTGGGTTTGATTACACTTGACCCTAAGATCAAATTAGATCTGTACTTCAGGTAAAGCTCCGAAAAATACTTTCAGAAAGGCTGGCGTAGCCTGAAGATGCGTGCTAGGGTTGACCGTATGAGAGAGGACATAGAGTACATCAGCGGAGTGTTGGACGAGTTAGAGGCCATCGTTCAGGACGCTTCTAGTGTGCCGATGCGCAAGGGTCGGGCTGTAGTGGATCGGGCTGACATGCTCGTGATGCTTGATGAGTTGAGGGGATCCCTGCCCAGGGAGTTGTCGGAGGCGGAAGCGGTGCGTCGGGAGTGTGCTGCCGTGGTTGCGGCGGCCGAGGAGGAGGCACGTCGGGTAGTCGAGCTCGCGCACGAGCGCTCTGAGGCTATGGTGGTGGACACCGAGTTGTACAGGCGTTCCCAGAGGCGTGCCGACGAGACAGTGGACCGGGCTGAGCGCTACGCCGAGGAGATCTCCGGCGGCTCGGAGGTGTACCAGGATCGGGTGATGGGCCAGTTGGAGAACTGGTTCGAGGACTCCATAGTTTCGGTTGGGGAATCCCGCCGCGAACTCAATGGTTCCCCCGTGCGCCGTCCCGCCCCACAGCCAGAGCCCGAGGAAGAGAACGGTAGCGGTGAAGACTGGCGGGCAAGCTCGGCGTAGGCCGGACTTTCGTCCCAGATTCTTGCGGAGCCCCGCTTCGCAGCCTTCAATCACAGAAGGCCATACCAGTAACGTTTTCTGAAAGGCAAGCGTCCCGAAGTTGTGCGGGGCGGCGCACGCAGCACCGAATCCCTGAAGAAGAGCTTCCCGTCACCGCTCGATACGTTTAGCCCTCTCCGGCCTGGCGAGTCCTTCTTGCAGTTTCTCGTCTGTGTAAGCACGATCCGCTGAAAGACTCCACGGTGCCGTCCAGGATCGTGGGCGTGTTGGAAATGTATTCACGCAAGACGGCTCCGCAGGAAAATCGACGGTGATTGCCATGGCAGGTAATTCTCTATTTGCCTACCTACTCTTCGACGCTGTGGCGCGCAGCTACTCTCAACCTTATCCGCGGCAGAACCGTATGTTGGTGCGTTTACCGGGAAGTGAGCGGGAGGCGCGCAAGCACTTCCGCTTCCAGCGATGGGTACACCAACTCCTTCGAGACGACCAACTCGTCGACCTCGGCTGTGGCGTCGGTGCTCATGTCTTTATCGAGCTTGGCAAGGAACTTTGCCGGATCGGAGAGTGCGCCGCGATAGCGAAACAGGGTAGTGTGCACCAAATCCGCCTCGTTGCGGGTCTCAGAGGGCAGGCGCAGGCGTCCGCGGATCATCTCGCGGATGCGGTTCACTGGCCCGGTTGGCTCGGCGAGAGCGATCACGGCGGAGTCGGTGGCCACAACGTGTTCGTAGCTGACCCGAAAACCCGCGCTTTGGGCCGCGATACGGGTCAACTCAATTGTCCACTCCTCCGCGTGGCGCTCCCAGAGGGAGTCCTTGGAAACCTGATAGCTAGCATGTACGGCGAGCAGCCAGGCGATGCTCACGTGGAGGGTCTCCTGAGGACACACCAGCAGGTTGGGCTCTGTTTGCTTCAGGCTCTGCTGTATTTTCTCGAGCGATGACCTGGTACGGGGGGCGAGTTCGATCTGGACGTTGTACCCCCGGCAAGGCTGTGCCCACAGCGGACTGATTCGCACCTCGTTGCGCGCCACCTTTTCTCGGTGTACTTCCCGTAGTTTCATGGCTCGCTGCTCGTCCGAGCTACGCAAACATCGCTCCTCTCGACGGTAGCCCTGAAAGTCTGGGGCGCCTCAGGGCTCATCGGGGGATGAGAAGGTAGTTCCGAGGGCGTCGAGGCGGAGGTTCATCTCGTCGAGGTCCCGGTTGAGGTCGCCGGCGGCCCTCGCTGAGCCCTCGCTCTCTATGGAGATGCGAACCACCCTGGCGCGAAGGTTCAGGAGGCTGTCCATCATGCCGGAGATCTCGGCGTCCGCAGCCCTGAGTTCTTCTTCGAGCCGCCCGAGGTCTTTTTCCCGCTCCGGGTTGGACGTTGCGGCGTGCAGTCGGACATCCTCGAGCGCTTCGGCAGTCTGCTCCCGGTTATGCGCGACGTCTACCAGATGGCCAGCAACCGCTTGCAGCTTTGGGACCGCATCTCCAAGTACGGTCCTGGTCACGTCGTCTGACTCTTCGATGGCCGTGACCACCTTCTGGTAGATCGCGAGCGCCGCCTCGACCCGCTGGCGGGTCTCGCCCCTCGGCAGCCAGTGAACCCGGCGCTCTGGTGGTACTTCGGAGTTCTCCGAGGCGGGCGAGTTGGGCAACTGCCGCACGGCCCTGCCCCGCAGAACCCGCTCCTGAAAGCTGTTGTCGCGGAATGACAGGAACACCACAGCAGCGTACGTGATGGCGGTCAGGGGCGGCAACCACCACAGGAGGGTGATGGCGAAGATGCCTACCCCGATCACGGGTACCGTGAGGTTCATGGGGCGCAGGAGGGAGGCCCGTATCATCCGGCGCCGCTCTTCCGGGGATAGTGGGGGATGATCTGGGGTTTCGCCCTGGGTGTATCTGTCAGGCTCCGGCATCTTCCGGTCCACCCGGCGGCCGTATCCGTACCCAACCGCCCACCTTGAGTGACAGGGCCTGGGTCGCGCTTCCCTGGTTGATGGCGAGGCTCAGGCGCCAGTGGGAATCGGGGACCAGGATCAACTCTCCAGCCTTCGCCGACCCGAAGGTCTCCACGTACTTGACGGCCATGCCGCCGTCGCCAGAATCCACTGTAACCGTGGCGCCGAACCCGAAGCCTGCCCTTTCTTGCATCACGGAGAGCCTGGCGTTGCCGTAGCGGTCTATGGAGATGATGCGTGCGGAAAGCTCGGAACCGCCGCCATCGGCCTCCAGGGCGTCTGGCAGGTAAAGGCCTTGTAGGGAGGTGGGATCCATCCTCTCCCCGACATCTCCGATTTCCACTCCCGCCGCAAGGTGCGCGGCCACCGGCGCGAACACATCCCGACCGTGGAATGTGCTAGAGACAGGCTTCAGATGATAGCTGTCGTTGGTGAGCGTCACCGCCTCCACGACGCCACCCATCAAGTTCGCGGCGGGGAGGAGGAGCCCGTTATCCGGCCCAACCAGTAGGGAATCGTCGTACGTGCGGAGGGCCACGCCCAACCGTTTCGTGCCGACGCCGGGGTCAACGATCGCCAGGAAGACGGAGTCTGCTGGCATGTAGCGTGTGGCGTGCTGCAGGATCTCCGCCCCAGCCTCCACCCCGAAGTGCGGAACGTCGTGCGTCAGGTCGAGCACCTGGATGCCTGGGGAAATCGAGTACATCACGCCTTTGCACGTCCCGACGAAGTCGTCGGTGAGCCCGAAGTCCGTGAGAAAGCATATGGGCCTCATGCCGTTATTATAGCGATGGGCGTTCGTGCTGCCTTGGGTTCCGCCTATCAGCGTTTGGCGCCTATGCCAAGCGCCTGAACCATCAGGCGGAAGTCTTGCGGGCGGCTGGCGGCCTTCAGGGCCTCTTCGTACTCGATCCGCTCCTCTTCGACTAGCTTGAGCAACGCCTGGTCGAAGGTCTGCATCCCGTAATACTCGCCTTCGGAGATGGCCTCCTGTATCTGACCGGTCTGGGACGCATCCAGGATGAAGTCCTGGATGCGTCCCGTGGTGACCATTACCTCGCAGGCAGGCACCCTGCCCTTGCCGCCCTGCGTACGGATCAAACGCTGCCCGATTATGCCCCTGAGCGTACTGGCGAGCATGGTGCGCACCTGCGCCCTCTCGTGCGGCGGGAAGAGGTCGATCATGCGGTTGACGGTCTCTGTCGCGTCCAGGGTGTGCAGCGTGCTGAGTACGAGGTGCCCGGTCTCGGCGGCGGAGAGGGCTATCTGCGCGCTCTCGGCGTCCCGGATCTCCCCGATCAGGATGATGTCGGGGTCCTGGCGTAGAACACGCCTCAAAGCCCGCGCGAAAGACTCTGTGTCGGAACCTACCTCGCGCTGGTTGATGAGGCATTTATCGTCTGTATGCAGGAACTCTATGGGGTCCTCGATGGTGACTATGTGCTTGGGAACCGCGTGGTTGACGAGGTCGAGCATGGAGGCGAGCGTTGTGGATTTGCCGCTGCCCGTAGTCCCGGTGACCAGGATTATCCCACGTTCCTCGAAAGCCAGCCGCTTGATGGCCTCAGGCAACCCGAGATCCTCGAACTTGGGTATCCCGAATGGGATGAACCTCATGACTATGGAGACGTCCCCGCGCTGCCGGAAGCCGTTGACCCTGAAGCGGCCAACTCCGCCGACGGCGTAAGAGAAGTCCGCCTCTCCTTCATCTTTGAAGGTTCCGATCAGCTTCTCGGGGATGATCTCCCTCAATATCCCCTCGGTGTCCGCCGAACGCAACACTTCGTGGCCCTCCAGCACGCCGAGGTTGCCGTGTATCCGGATCATGGGCGTAGACCCAACCTTCAGATGCAGGTCGCTCCCGCCCAACTCGACCAACTCGCTCACCATCGGGTCTACTTTGCTCGTCTGAAGTTCCATCGCTACCGCTTCACCTCTCTACCTCGCGTCCCGGACTCTACCTGGATTCTACCGGCAACCCCAAATCCACACTTTAGCTTGCCCCCAACACATTGGGAAGGGCCGCATACGCCAAACCCCGCCAGAAAACGCTGAACACTGAAAAACGCAGCACTCAAGCGCTGGCTGACCCGGAGATACCAACCCCTTCAGAATGCGAATCCCTGCATGTAAACCTTAAACTTATCTCACCTTCAAGTATCGGTTTATACAGATTGCGTTAAAGGATATAAAATGCCGCACTATTCAATATGTTGTGGTTACTGTTTGGCTGGGTCGAACATGTCGTGTCTCATCCGAGCGTGATGGGAGTTTTCCGTTTACCTAAAGCGAATGGGACTGCTTGCGCCAGAAAATCCTTGATGCTAGGTTTCGCCCTGGGTAAGCTCCACGGAACCCGGGGCTCGGTTTAAATCTTGGGTTCAGGGGCGGGCCTGTTGTGGGTCTCACCGATAGGGAGGGGTGGTGGGACCCGGGTAGAGGCTCTTTGTAGGAAGGGCCACCAGCCCGGAGGTATTACGGTGTGACCGTCTTGCCTCCGGGCTTTTTTAGCATTCAGCGGTCAGTTTTCAGCCGTCAGCAAGGGCGTCGAAGGGCGTGCCCGCCGTGCGTTTGCTCGCCTCATGCGGGGTGCCAATCGCGCCCTACGAGCTCTTCTACCGGCTCTCCCCACGATAGGAACTTCTCTGGTGCGATGTAAGGCTGTGAACACCACGAGCTCAAAAAGCTGAATGCTGACGGCTGAACGCTACGAAAATATAGGGGCTGCGGTGCTGGCGTAGGCGGTGAGCCAGTGGAGGTCTACTTCCGTGAATGGTTCGGCTGAGGTTCGGGTGGCGTAGACGACGCCGACTATGCGCCCGCTGGCGGAGACGGGGATCGCGAGGGAGTTTATCCATCGTGTGTTGGTGCGGGCCTGGGGGAGACGCCTGGGGCCTGTGACGGCGAGTGTGGGTTGTTGGGTGCGGGTCACGAGCTCGACCAGGCTTAGATCTTCCTCGGTGAGATGCCTGGGCGTTGGATCGCTGATGGGGTACAGGCCGGGAACCTGAATCAGGGCCACAAGATCAGCCTTCAGTTCCCTGCGGATGTCCTCGGAGATCTGCTTCGGCGGGGCTTCGGGGTCGAGGTGTTTGGGGAGCGAGGGCCGGAAGACGAGCCGACTGGAGAGTATGAAGTTCACGCTTGTGCCAGCGATAATGCCGAGCAGGTTGAAGATCGCGTAGAACGGGAAGGCGTCTGAGACGTATTTGAGCAGCGGATAGTACACGGCGAAGTTCGCGCCTATGCCCATGATGGCAACTGGGTATGCGAGCGCGCCGCGAAGCAGGAAGTGGATGCGGCTGGAGTGGCGCACATCGCGCCAGGTGAAGGCGTTGTTCAGGAGGAAGTTGCTCATGATGGAGAGCCCAACGGCGAACATCCAGGCTATTACCTTGTGGGCGTCCACGTATTCGGCGAGGAAGATCAGGGTGACCATGTTCACCAGCACGCCTGACGCCCCGACCAGGGCGAACTTCCAGAATCGGCCAGCCGATGGTACGTACCAGAACAGGCTGGCTATGTGCGCCAGGTACTCCACGCCCTGACGGAGACCCGCTTTGGAGACGCCGTCCTCCCGCCCTCTGAAGCTGAAAGGAACCTCGACCACCCGCAGCTCCGGCGCGCAAACGAGTATCTCGAGCAACACCTTGAACCCCGTTGGGCGGAACTGGATGCCTGATACTGCCTCGTTTCTGACCAGGAAGAAGCCGGTCATCGGGTCCGTAGTCTTTCGGGCCTCTTTGAACAGGATGCGGGCAAGCCACTTGCTTCCGACGGAGACAGCCCGGCGCACAGGGCCGGAGAGCCCCTCGTAGCTGCCGCCCCGCGCATAGCGGCTCGCCACAACAACGTCAGCGTCCGAGCGTTGGGCGGTCTCAAGCATCTCGCGCACCTTCTCGGGGGGATGCTGGAGGTCGGCGTCCATCACGCAGGTAAAGATGCTCTGGCCCGACACGGCGTCGATCCCTGCCGTCACCGCCGTCGAAAGACCGCCTTCCCGATCCGGACCTTCCCGGTGTATCAAGGATAGCCTGGCGTCTTCTTCTGCGAGGCTCCGCACTATGGACGGGGTTTCGTCTGTGGAATCGTCCACGAAGATCACCCGGAAATCCACGCCAGCGAGGCTCTCCCGCAGCCTGCGTACCAGCGTGGACACGTTGGCTGCCTCGTTCCGGGTCGGCACCACCAGCGTCAGAAGCGTGAAGCCCGGCGCGGCTTCATCCACCGCCTGATGGTCCTTCACACGCCCGGTCGCCGACGTTGGATCTTCCTCTCTCATGGCCGGCTCAAGGCTAGCACACCCGGCGAAACGAACCCAGGCAGATAAACTGTTCCACGCTGGACCCAATAACATCCACGGAGGTCGAAGTGGCTACAGAAAACCACGAACGGGCACACGTACACGTCTCTGGCCGGGTGCAGGGTGTCTTCTTCAGGGATGCTACCCGCCACAAAGCGCAGGAACTCGGCCTCAGCGGCTGGGTCAGAAACCTACCAGACGGCCGCGTTGAGGCGATCTTCGAAGGTCACTCAGATGGAGTGCGTCAGGCGATCAGATGGTGCGAGGGCGGCACGCCCGAGGCTAGCGTAAAGAACGTGGACGTGGATTTCGAGGAAGCGCGCGGCGACCTGAATGGCTTCGAGGCCAGGTGAGCGCTAGATACGAGATCCCCCCGGATCTCCGCCGACTGCTGGATCAAGAGCGCGTCAAGATCGTCAGTAGCCGCGAAATCGACTACGGCACCCAGTACCGGCTCGTCCGAGGCGACGAGGCGGAAAACCTCAATGTCTATCGTACCGGCAAAATATCTACCGGAAGTAAAGCTTCAGGCTTGCGAGATTTGCTGGAAGGCTGGCGGTTATCCAGCCTCCCCCAAAAGAAAAACGGTGACGTGAACAAGTCAGGCGTACCTTCCGGACGAGGACCGGTTGTTGCCGCGACGCCCAGAACCGGGATAGACGAGGCGGGCAAGGGAGATTACTTCGGCCCATTGGTGGTGGCCGGAGTGCGTATTCTGGGCGAAAAAGCGGCAAAAGCGCTGCAAGAAATCGGAGTCCGAGACTCGAAGGCGCTCGGAGCTTCGACGGTTCGGCGGATGGCTGTCCGTATTCCCGATGCCGTGGGGCCTGAAAACCTCCGTGTCCTTGCGTTGTCTCCCCAGGAGTACGAGACACGCAGGGCCAGGGCAGGCAACATCAATCGGCTGCTCGATGAACTCGATGCCGGAATCATAGATGAACTTAAAGCTGAGGTAGAGGTAATCATCGTGGATCAATACGCGGCGTCCGCGCGGAAGAACCTGGCGCCGTTTGTACCGGAAGGGGTGAGGCTCGAGGTTCGGACGCGGGCCGAGGACGACGCTGCGGTTGCGGCGGCCTCCATTCTGGCGCGGGCAAGGTTTCTGGAGGAGATAGGGCGGCTCTCGGGGTTGGTGGGGGTCGAGTTGCCGCTCGGGGCTACGCACGTGATGGGTGCCGCGCGGCGGGTATACGGGGAGCGGGGTATGGCAGGACTGGAAGAGGTGGCGAAGGTGAGCTTTCGGACTACGAAAAAGGTAAAGGGAGGTTGAGGATGATAGATCTTCGGAGTGATACGGTGACCAGGCCGACGGATGGGATGCGGCGGGCGATGCTGGAGGCCGATGTCGGGGACGACGTGTTCGGGGAGGATCCGACGATCAACCGGCTGGAGGAGTACGTGGCGGCATTGCTCGGCAAAGAGGCCGCAATCTACGCCCCGTCCGGGACCATGACCAACCAGATCGGGGTGTTCGTAAACACGCAGAGGGGAGACGAAGTCCTGCTGCATGAGGGGGCGCACGTCTTCAACTACGAGGGCGGAGCCCCCGCCCTGCTCTCAGGCGTGCAGGTGCGGACGCTGCCCGGCGAGGGAGGTGTGATCCCACCCGATGCCTTGAGAGAAGCCATCAGGCCGGAGAACGTCCACTTTCCGCGCCAGCGGCTCCTTTGCCTGGAGAACACCCACAACCGCGCCGGGGGCAAGGTGTTCCCGCTTGAGGACTTCGCGGCTGTCTCCGAAGCGGCGAGGGATCACGGCCTCAAAGTCCATCTGGATGGCGCCCGCCTCTTCAACGCCCAGGCCGCGACCGGCATCCCGGCGCGTGAGTGGTGCGCCCACGCCGACACCGTCTCCGTCTGTTCTTCGAAGGGTCTCGGCGCACCTGTAGGGTCGCTGCTGGCCGGGGATGGGGAGACCATCCTTGGGGCGCGGAGGGCTCGCAAGGCTTTCGGGGGTGGGATGCGACAGGCTGGCATCATCGCCGCTGGCTCTCTCTACGCATTTGAGCACCACATAGGGCGTCTCCCCGAGGACCACGAACGCGCAAGCAAGCTGGCCGACGGTCTCAGGGATTCTGGCTACACCGTGGCGCCGCCGGAGACAAACATCGTGCTCGTCGAGAGCGAAGATCCGACGGGTCTCATCGAAGCCCTCGGGCGTGCTGGCGTGCTCGCGACCCTGGGAACCATGCCAGCCTCGGGCCGCCCCGGAACCGTCCGCCTGTGTACCCACCTCGACGTGGACGACGAAGCGGTGGAAGACGCAGTGGAGGCGGCAGCGCAGGTGGCGGTGGCGAACGCCAGATGACGGAGGTCTCTGCCTCGTCCGACAGGCGTCCGCGCCACGTGGTCGCAGTTACGGGGATCGTACGCGAACCGGAAGATCTCGTGCTGCTCGTTCGGAGAGAACGCCGTGGGTGGGAACCGCCCGGCGGACAGGTGGAAAAAGGCGAAGACCTCGTGACGGCGCTCGAACGCGAAGTAGCAGAGGAGAGCAACTGTGAGATCTCGGTCGGTGATCTTGCAAGCGTGGGCTCGAACCTGGGCAGGCGCGAACGAGGAGTGCCGAAACAGGTACACCTCACATTCAGGTGTAGATGGCTGTGGGGAGAGCCTCGCGCCGGTGATGAATGTGTGGACGCGGGATGGTTTTCGGTTCAGGAATCGCTGCGCCTGGTGACGACGCCGCAACAAAAGCCAGGTTGCTCGATGCGATGAGTGCAGAGGATGGGGTACGCTATCAGGCGTTCAGAACGCAGCCATACGAGCTCGTGATGGAACGAGAGCCAGGGTGAACATCCAGGTTTCTTCTGTTGCCCCGGAAGATGTGGGATCTCTGCGCGGGTTCCTCGAAGAAGCTTTGAGGGATGGCGAACCCATACCCGAAGAGTTCGTGGGGTGGCTGCGTGATGCGGTCGCGTCCGAAACAATGGAGATACTGGCCGCCAGCATAGAGGGTCGAACGGTCGGTGTTGCGGTGGTCGCTTACCGTCCCAACATCTCCGCTGCGGCGGACTTCGCCAGCATCGAGGAACTATACGTGAGTCCCTGGGCGCGGAGCCGGGGTGTTGGCCGGGCGTTGCTGGATGCTGCCGGGGAGAGGTGTGTGGATCTCGGCGTCTCATACGTTGAGGTGCAGACCGACGATGAGGCGGCGGGATTCTACGACGCGTACGGCTACGAGGAAGAGTCCGGTGTGCGGGTTATGTCCCGGTCTTTGATGATCTGTCGAGAATAACGGCAGGAAACTCTGTCAGAATTCCAGCACCTCGTAGACGGATATCTCGCGGAAACCAAGCTCGTCGTAGAACTTGCGGGCTCTGTCGTTGGCGGCGGCTACCTGGAGGGAGACGCCGCTCGCGCCTTTGTCCCCTGCCCAGACCGATACTGTAGCTACGAGGGCGCGGCCCACGCCTAGGCTGCGGTGATCCGGAGTCACAAACACGTCGTCCACCGAGGCCCAGGACCTTGGGCGGAAGGTCGGCGAGCCTTCGCGCAACTCACCTGAGATGAAACCCACGATCTCATGTTCAGAGACTGCCACGAAGAGGAATGAGTTGCCGCCCCGGGCCATCTCTGAGAGGAATCGGCGCATGGTGTGCTCCGCGCCCGGGGAGGTGTCGTAGACGGGGTCGTAGGCCGCGTGCTCTTCTGCGCTTTGCATCCAGAGCCTCGCCGCGGCAGCAGCGTCGTCCCGGCGCCCTGGCCTTATGGTGAAATCTTCTCTCTCCACCCCCCGAATCCTATCTGATGCGAAGGCGCCCGTTTCGGGGACCGGAGATGACGGCTGGGGTATGATCCATCGGACGCCAGAATCGGGGGCCACAGACGAAGCGGAACGCCGGAAATCAGGGTGAACGATTCTGGGAGGTGGACGCCGCGCGGGGGGTGACGATCCTGATGATGGCCGTCTACCATACTATGTACGACCTTGATACGTTCGGGGGCTTTGGAATCCCTTCGACCTCCGGTTTCTGGAGGTTCTTCGCGGACGCGACTGCATTCTCTTTCTTGTTCCTGGTTGGGGTCTCGCTCTTCATCAGCCACACCAGGGCGCGTGCCAGCCAGCCAGAAGGAAGCCTGTTCGTCAAATATCTGTTGCGGGGGCTCTTCGTATTCGGATGGGGGATGGTTCTGACCGTGGTGAGCCTGGCGCTCGGGATGGGCGTCATCGCCTTCGGGATACTGCACCTGATCGGGGTTTCCATCATCCTTGCCTATCCATTTCTCAACCTCAGGGTCCCGAACCTTGTGATCGGCCTCTGCATAGTTGGGATCGGGATGTATCTAATGAGCCTTGGACTCGTCTCCGAAAGCCCCTGGCTTCTGCCTTTCGGCGTCGTGCCGGAGGGTTGGGTGATGCCGGATTACCGTCCGCTGCTGCCAGGGTTCGGGGTGGTACTGATCGGGCTGTTCGCGGGAAACGTCGTCTACGGAGATGGCCGGGCGCCACTGGGACGGGGAATGGGACCGTGGGCGGCTCGGCCCCTCGGGGCTCTCGGGCGGTGGTCGCTGGTTTTCTATCTGGTCCACCAGCCGATCATCATCGCCATGCTGGCGGCGTTCGGGATAATCCAGCTCGGGGGGATATAGGGGGATCGCCCTTCCTTTCTACGGTCGTAGCGGGTATAGTGCCCGGCGCGAAGCGTTGTGAAGGCGATTTGGGGAGGACTGCTACAGGGATCACGGTATTCGACCGATAATTATCAGTAGGCTTGGCGGGATCGCTGGGGCTTGCGGGTATGGAGGACAACAGAAAGCGCCAGGACTCCGGTTCGTTTTCGCGGATCGCGGCGAAGCGGAGTTGACGAGGCAGACGTTCATCGAAGTATTCGGCGGGTGCGTCTCGGCTTCCAGGGCGGTCGTCAGGACGGCGACAAATTCCGGCGGTGACGCCGGGGACAAAGCGCCGTTCGAGCCCCGAGTAAGTTTACCCGTTCTCTTTACCTCATCCCGACCCATCCCCGCCCGTGAACGGACGAGGAGGTACGTATGTGCGGCATCGTTGGTTACGTCGGCAAGGAGCGGTGTGTGGAGGTTCTTATGGAGGGCCTGCGCCACCTGGAATACAGGGGCTACGATTCGGCTGGGCTTGCGCTCCAGACCCCAGAAGGCATCGAACCCGTTAAGCAGGTGGGGCCGCTGGAGAACCTGGCTGGCGCACTCGGCAACCGAGACGGGGACTTCTTCCGCGTGCGGGCTGGGGTGGGGCATACCCGATGGGCTACGCACGGAAGGCCCACCGAGGCCAACGCCCATCCACACATGGGCGGCGATGACGTTCCTCCAACCGTCGCCGTAGTCCACAACGGCATCATCGAGAACCACGCTGAGCTGCGGGAAGAACTCTCAGGCCGTGGATGGACTTTCCGTTCCGAGACCGACACCGAGGTAATGGCGCATCTGCTCGCCGAGCGGGTGGAGGCTGGCGAGCCGCTGCGGGACGCACTCGCCGCGACGCTCGAACGCCTCGAAGGTTCGTTCGCGGTGGCAGCGGTCAGTGCGCGGGAGCCTGAGCGGGTGGTTGCAGCCAGACGCCAGAGCCCGCTGGTGATTGGACTCGGAGATGGGGAGAACTTCCTGGCGAGCGCGGTGCAGGCTTTGCTCGGGGAGACCAGGAAATTTCTCCTGGTGGAGAACGGTGAGATCGTGGAGATCACCGAATTTTCCGTCCAGATCTTCGACTCCGCCGGCAACACCATCGAACGGGAACCCTTCGAGGTGGACTGGAGCGCGGAGGCCGTGGAGCTCGGCGGCTTCGAGGACTTCATGCTCAAGGAGATCCACGAGCAAACCGGCGCCCTCGGCGCGACCCTCCTCGGCCGTCTCGGCACGGACGGGGCCGTGGATCTTTCGGAACTGGACCTCGCTCTCTCATCCGTGGACAGGATCGTGGTCGTCGCCTGCGGCACCGCTCTGCACGCCGGACTCCTCGGCAAGCACGCCATCGAACGGTACGCCCGCATCCCGGTCGAGGTCGCTGTAGCCAGCGAGTACCGGTACGCAAATCCCATAGGCGACGACAACACGCTCGTGGTCGCCATAAGCCAGAGCGGCGAGACCACCGACACCCTGGCTGCCGTGGAGGCTGCGCGGGAGTTCGGCGGGCGGGTGCTTGCGATCACCAACACGCAGGGTTCGCTCATCACCCGCGAGGCCGACTCCGTACTGCTCACCAAAGCGGGACCGGAGATAGGCGTTGCCGCCACCAAGACGTTCGTCTCCCAGGTCGCGGCCCTCGACCTCCTCGCCCTGGAACTCGCCCGTGTCAGGGGAACCATGCGGCAGGAGGATCTGCTATCCGCCGGACGCTCTCTGCGTCTCGCCCCCGAGAAGGTCGAGGAAGCTCTGGGCCTGCTGGAGAACCGGATGGAGGCAGTCGTCGAGGTTTTCGAAGGAGCACGATGCTCGCTCTTCCTCGGGCGTGGCATCGCCTTCCCTACGGCGCTCGAAGGCGCGTTGAAGCTGAAGGAGATCTCGTACCTCCCCTCGGAAGGCTACCCATCCGGCGAGATGAAGCACGGCCCCATAGCCCTCATTGACGAGCATTGCCCCGTAGTCGCCATCCTCGGGGACGGCCTTCTGCGCGAGAAAACACTCTCCAACGTCGAGGAGACCGTTGCCCGCGGCGCCAACGTCATAATGGTGGCCCGTGAGGACGATAAGGCCGCCCACCGCGCGGCCCGCGTCGTGTTGCCGGTCCCCTATGCGCCGGATCTCCTCGGGCCAATAGTGTGGAGCGTGCCGCTGCAACTCCTCGCGTACCACGTCGCCAAGCGTCGCGGCCTCAACGTGGACAAGCCGCGCAACCTAGCCAAGAGCGTGACTGTCGAGTAGGCTCTGTTTAGATAGTTGGGAGGCGCGGGTGAGAAGGGTTTTCTGCTGTGCTGAGGGACCGGCTTGCTAGACACGGGGCTGGTCGGCCGGGTGGCGCTGGTTACCGGCGGCAACCACGGTATCGGCGCGGCGACCGCCAGAACCCTCGCCGCCGAGGGCGCGAAGGTCTTTGTCACGTATCTTCGTCTTTCACCTGGGGACTACGGCGTTTCTGATGAGGAGGCCAGGCTGGCGCGGGAGCCGGGGCTTCCCCTTTATCATTTTTGTCAGACCAGCACCGCTGACGAGGTGCTGGGTGAGATCCAATCCTCAGGAGGTTACGCTGCGGCGTGGGAGGCTGACCTCAACGATCCAGCCACGATTGTTAGCCTGTTTGACCGGGCTGAGGCCGCGTTCGGGCCTGTGGATATTCTGATCAACAACGCCGCTTACTGCGCCCCGCATTCAGACACCATCTTTGCTACTTCGGCGGAGAGCATCGACAGGCACTTCGCGGTGAATGTCCGTGCCAGCGTCTTGATGATCGCCGAGTACGTTCGCCGGTATCGGGAGCGCGGAGGAGAATGGGGGCGCGTCGTCAACGTGAGCACCGATGCGGCGCAGGTGTTTGCGGGGCAGATCTCCTACGGAGCCAGCAAGGCCGCCGTCGAAGCTTATACTCGGAGCACGGCCATGGAAGTTGGCCCGCTCGGGATCACGGTAAACGCTGTCGCGCCGGGACCTGTACAAACTGGCTACATCACAGCGGAGACCGAGTCGGAGTTGCTTTCGGAGATACCGCTGAGGCGTCTCGGGCAACCCGAAGATATCGCGGACGTGATCGCCTTCCTGACCAGCGATCAGGCGCGTTGGGTTACCGGGCAGGTGATCAAGGTCTCTGGAGGACACGCAATATAGACCAGCCGGATTGATTCTGGCTCCAGATGCGAGCTTCGGGCCTGGAATCGAGGCGTTTTCTTTCCGAGCGCCGGTTGTTGCTACAGACCGTGATCCCGCAGAAATTGTTCGATCGCATCGTTGATGCGCATGAAGGCTTCACGCGGGGGGATGTGACGACAATCTCGTAGGAGTTCGGCTGACACCAGGTTCGGGATGATCTCCCTGGCGCGTTTGAGTACGGCTTCGCCGGGAAAGAAGATGTCGTTTTCGGATGCGAAAACGAGCGTCGGGGAGTGGAAGTCCTGTAGTTCTTCGGCGGTGGCTTTGCGGGGCAGGTCGGAATCCAGCTTTACGTGGCGATAGACGGCCCCGATCTGGCGCATCAGGTCTTCGTCTTCCCCCGTCAGCAGCGGGCTGGTGGATTTGCGGAGCCGTTCGTCGTTCGGGGATATCCAGTACACGATCATCGGTAGCGCGACCTCGCGGAGCATCCTGGGGATCGAACCTCCAACGAACCCTGAAGGCGAGATGAGCGTGGCGCCCGAGACACGATCCGGAGTGCGGCCCGCAGTCCGCAGCGCGACACCCGCCCCGTACGAGATGCCCACAAAAGGCGCCCGCTGTATACCGAGTCCGTCGAGCACTTCTTCCATCCAACGCGCATGCCCATCGCCCTTCGAGGATGGGCGTGACGGCGCGCTCTTGCCAGGTTGACCTATGATATCCGGCGAGTAGACGCGCCTGTTCTCCGCGAGCGGCAGGAACCATCCCAGGCACGTCGGGTTGAGGAAGTTTCCTCCCGAGAGGACGATTAACGGGGGAGCGTCGTCAGGCCCGGTAGCCAGAACGTGGGTGTCGCCAAGGCTCGTCCCAACCGTGATCTTCTCCACTCTGGGTCCGAGACGGGACAGGGATTCGTCGTAGAGCGACATGATCTCCGCTTCGCCATCTGGGCTTCTGAAGATCGGAGAGGTCATCGCACTACCTGTCAGCGGATCACCTGCAGGGCCTGGGGTTCGATGCGGAAGGACATCGGGAGGCGGCCCCAGACCTCGCCGTCGATCTGGACGGGGACGTTGGCTCCGGGGGCGCGGGCGCGCATCTCCGTGGCGCCGAAAGAGCGCATGGAGCGGTTCAGGGGTTGGCGGGCCAGGATGCGGGCAAGGATGTCCGGGCGGAGGAGCACGCTGACGCGCTCGACCAGGATCGCCTCCAGCTCGCCGCTCGTCAGGGAGCCT
>JAABUS010002606.1_pt1 | contig 33527 bp, 24 predicted proteins | sample 5560161 | NCBI WGS metagenome assembly JAABUS01 (sample SAMN10711885, study PRJNA513376) | rock metagenome | isolation source: Antarctica rocks | place: Antarctica: Victoria Land, Trio Nunatak nord | collected 2016-01-04 | reverse complement strand
TCCATAGAAAAGTTTTCGCCCCTGACCCACATCTCCTCTTTTCAGTTTAGCCTCTGCTGCCTGCAATTGCGAAAGGCGAGCTCCATTCCGTTCACGTAATGTTGCCATAAGCGGTTCGGCCGACGTTTTTACAGATTGCGGATATTCACTGAATAATTTTTTCAAATCCTGCTCTGAAAGATTATCCAATCGATTTGCTGAGCTACGTAATGCTGCGACAAGCGCTTCACCTACTTCTGTATTACTGCTTCCTTCAAATGCACTCACCAGGTTTGGCAGAAGAAAAATATCTGTCTGCGCAACCTGTTCCTTTGCAAGTTTGAGGAGCTGTGCATTACTTAATTTCGCTGCTGCCGGCACACGTGCGGCTAATTGTCTTATGGGAGATTCATTTTTTTTATCAAGGTATTGCAATACCATCTGGAATTCCGCTTCTGAAAGTCTCGGATCGGAGTTTAGACGGGAATTGAGCGCTTTAAGTCGAAAGTCGGCAGGGGTATTTGGATTCTTAATAATCAGGTTCAACTGCTCATTTAATGCGTTGATGCTTCTTGATTCGATAAGTCCCAGTACGAGCGAACGAATTTCAGGATCTCCTCCCTGCAACAGTTTGCCCAGTTGCTGAATCCAAACCGCCGGAATTTCCTTCACTGACGAGTAATTAATAACATCTATCAATAAAGCCTTTCTTGCTGCGGGAGTTGCTGTGTTTCCAAGCTGTACACCAACGAAATTCTGCAATTGCTTATTTCCTGTGAAGGTAATCATCAGGTCACGCACTGGTGACGCCTCTGCTGCAGACAGATTAGCAAGGCTTAAACGGTTTTGAAGGAAGCTGATAACTATATCTGCCCAATCGGCATGATGTGAAGCAACCCAAATTCCGGTGTTCCGTAATTGAGGGTCTCCACTTGCAAGAAAAGGCACCAGGTTTTCCTTGTGTAAAGGCAAGCCATCCATTTGGTCCAGTGCAATAACTGCCGCCTTTCTTACATTTGATGAAGAATGAGTTAAAGCACCCATCAGGGGAGCAGGATTTTTTAGGTTGATAAGAGCATAAATTATAGAATGTTCTACAAAACGATCACTGCTATCTGCAGCAGCATTCAAAAGCGCTTCCACTGCCCTGCTATCTCCAATCTGTCCCAACGCAGTAGCTGCCTGGCGGCGAACAGGAGATTTATCCTTTTGCACTATTTCCATAAGTTTATTAACCGCTTCTTTGTTTTTTGCCAATCCTAAGACACGGGCAGCGGCTGTCCTGGCCACCACGCTGGAATCTTCGAGAGCTGTACGTACTTCCCTTAAAGCATTTGGTGAATTGATCCGGTAAAGGGCGAACACACCAGCGGAGCGGATATCCTCGTTATCGGATCCAAGTAATGAATTTTTAATTGGCGCAACAGCAGGCTCTCCTATTTCAACAAGCCGTTCAATCACATTGTCACGCACTGCATGACGCGGATCTTTCATCAGTCCTGTAAGACTTTCGGAGGAAAGAGACTTGAGGTCGAGTTTATGGCCCCAGGCATCTTCGACCTTTTCAGAACCATTTTTCTTTATGCGATATATACCGCCATGCACATCTAATTTAGCTACCCTTGACAGCGGGCATCCTGCAATAAACCATCCGCCTGTATTCAGCACCAGCATGCTTCCATCGGCATCCTCCAACACGTCGGTGGGATGTATATCGGAAACTGTTGATGTTATAAAAGGCTCATCAATCGTCCGGTAAGTAGCACCTTCAGGCGTAATCTGGTGACGCATGATTCGCCCTGTATTGAACTCAGCGCTAAAGAGGTTGCCACTATATTCTTTCCCAAAAGCAGATCCGCGGTAACGCATTAACCCTGATGGAGCTACGCGGGCCATCTTAGTCATTACAGGCATAAGGTCTCCCGTCAATTTATAATGATCCTGTTGAATAACAGAATAAGGTTTGGGGTACACCCCTCCTTCCACCCAATGCATGAGTGCATCTCTCATCCCTCCCTGGGGGTCGATGAAATAGGTCATTGTGCCAATCGTTTCACCCGAAGGCATAAACACAAGTTCGATTGCATTGTCATAACCCCCGCCTGACATAGACTCTAAGCCTGTACCATCGGGTCTGCATCGCCAGATTCGTGCACTGGTTCCTTTCAGGATTTCACCTTCTTTGGTAGTAATATCGAATCCACGCCGGGCATCAGTTAAATACATCCACCCGTCGGGTCCAAAAAATGGCCCGCCTAATAAGGCGCCATTATGATTAAGTACCCATCCGGTAAGGATGACTTCACGTTTATCTGCTACGCCATCTCCATCTGTATCAGTAAGGCGTAAAAGATCCGGCGAAGCAGTTACATAAAGGCTTCCCTTATAAAATACGCCTCCTTTTGGAAAAGAAAGGGAATCGGCAAAAATTTGACTTTTATCGAAAATTCCGTCCCCATTAGTATCTTCGAGAAGGCGGACATGATAAGGAGGCTTTTTAAGCATGTCTTCAGTTGATGGTGAACTGCCGTCGGACTCAAAAACGAAAAGCCGGCCTTCACCATCGAAGGATGCAAACATAGGATAAGTAACCATGTTTGCCGCTGCGACACGCTCGATAGAAAAGCCGGCAGGAACTTTTAATCCGTCAACCTCGGTTGTTTTGTCATTTGTTTTATCAGAATGCTTTGTGTTACAATAAACGAACGACAGGCAAATAAGTACCGATAGGATAAAACCATTGAATATTTGCTTTTGAAAATACCCCGTAAAAAATTTAAGTTTTTTCATTAAATATTTCTTATTGTGAAATAGTACTCAAATGAATTGAATACAATGAGATAATAAATTTACCAACCCTCGTTTTGTTTTAAATTCCTGTTCAAATCAAGTTCTTTCTGTGGTATGGGCCATAAATAATCGCGTTGCTGAAAACTTCTGACGAATGCCGGTTGAACAACCGTTTCTAATACTCCGTTATTTACATAGGTAAGGCCGGCAATCTGGACATTGATAACTTCAGTTGCAATACCCCAGCGACGGATATCAAAAAATCTTTGTCCTTCGAAAGCCAATTCAACCATCCGTTCATGGCGAACGGTTTCCCTTAGCTGTGCCTGTGTTTGCGGCTGGTTAATTAAAGGCATATTTACATCAGAACGTTGTCTCACCTTGTTGATAGCATCATAAACAGATGCATCCATTTGATCAAGTTCAATTTTTGCTTCAGCATAAGTTAATAAAATTTCAGCATAACGCAGCAGGATAATGTTTATTCCACTGTTTGAAAACTCAGTAATATCTTCCTTGTTAATATACTTCTTAACATTAAAGCCTGTTACAGACACCTGGTAGTTTGATCCCACTGCATCTGCAGTACCACTATTTGGTCGTGAATCATAAACCTGTCCATCAGGAAGCATGCTTCCCGGTACATAAATTGAATACAACAGCCGTGGATCGCGGTTTTTATAAGGATCAAAAGGATCAAAGCCGCTGCCAGCTTCATCAATATTCTTACCGTTAGTCATTTGGTAAGCATCAGCCATTTTTTTAAGAGGCACTACAGTTACACCATTAGATAATATCGAAAAAGGAGCAAACAGATCCAGTACATCATTAGAATAAACATTTTTTGTAAACTCCTTATTAAGGATCACCTCGCTGTTATTTTCGGCAGCATAGGAAAACAGATTTTCATAGCTTGGATAAAGGCTATAAACATTCAAATCCATAACCTGTTTTGCCAGTTGTGCGGCTTTATCATATCGTTTCGCATATAGCATAGCCCGGGCGTTCAAAGCTATCGCAGCACCTTTTATAATCCTTCCCTTTTCACCCCCCTCCGGAGGTAATTCATTTGCAGCTTCATTCAGTTCGTTGTTTATAAAATCCCAGATTTCACCGGCAGGCGCCTGAACTAAATTTTTTGCTTCATCTATGGTAAGAGACTTTGTAACAAGAGGCACATCTCCATAGATAGAAACGAGGTTTGTATAAAGGTATGCACGGATAAAATGAACTTCTCCTTTCAAATGTGTTATCAAGTCTGGGTCGACCGTCACGACTTTATCAACGTTTTCCAGGAAATAATTCGCTCCGTGAATGCCTTTGTAATCATTAGTCCATTCCTCTTCAACAACAGGGCTAAGTGCATTATATGATCCTGTTTCCATTGCCTTATAATCTCCATACTGTGTGTTTGTATGAGCTATATCAGTGAATACATCTCGGTGCAACTGATTTGTACCATCAAGAAACGTGTATAGCGCATTGGAAGCAATAACTGCATCTTTTTCCCGGTTCCAGAAAATATCTGAAGTGATACGGTCATTAGGAATGGTATGCAGCAGATCCTTTTTACACCCAATGCTTATCAGAATAATAAAAAAGCATGTATATATTTTAAATGACGGTTTCATGAAGTAGTTTTTTATTCTTTATCAAGTGATTGTACAATTAAGTTATCCGTTAAAAAGTAAGGTTAATCCCTGCAGTGTATAAAGAAAGTTGTGGATAGGTGCGTAGGCTGGTATTAAATTCAGGGTCAAATCCCCATTTATTGATTGCAGAAATAGTGAACACATTGGATGCAGCCAAATAAAATCTCAATCTTTGAATATTAAGCCGTTTAGTGAGTGCAGAGGGAAGGGTGTAACCTAACTGGATATTCTTCAATTTTAAATAACCAGTGTTAACTATCCAGAAATCGGCGTTAACCCAGTTTTTATCAGCAAATGCCTCTGGGCGCGGATACTTTGCATCAGGGTTTTCCGGGGTCCAGTAATCCTTTTGAAAATCCATTACAAAGCTTTGCCAGGGAACATTGCCTGCCCATTCACCTATCATTCCCTGGACTTTTCCAACTCCCTGGAAGAAAAGGTTCATATCAAAGTTTTTATAATCGAAATTCATATTCATACCGAATGTAAAATGGGGAATATCTGAGCCAATATAAACCATATCAGAGGAGTTCAATATTCCGTCGCCATTTACGTCCTCATACTTCAGATCTCCAGGTTTTGTTCCCGGGAATAAAGTAGGATACTTGTTTACCTCTTCTTCAGTTTTGAAGAATCCCAATGCCTTATAACCTATAAATGAATTAATGGGTAATCCTTCTTTCTGAATAGTTGTTACCCAGTAATCATTATTTATGTATGGGCCGGTCCCGGCGAGATTTGTTATTCTATTGCGAACGTTAGAGATATTAAATACAAAACCGTAATGAAAATCCTTTATTGCAGATCTGTGAGAAACAGCGAGTTCCCACCCTTTATTTTCGACATTACCCGCATTTTGAGGAGGTGCATTCAAGCCTAATGTCAAAGGAATAGGCAGCGAAAGAAGAATTCCTTCGGTCATTTTTTTATAGTAATCAAATGTAACACCGAGTTTTCCATTAAGGAAAGATGCATCAACACCTATATTTGACTGTATGGTTGTTTCCCAGGTGAGGTCTTTATTTGCAAGTGTAGCCTGGTAAAGGCCCTGAACAGGAACTCCTCCAAAATTATAATCCCTTGCTGCCAATGTTTCAAGGTAAGAATATAATCCTACGCTCTGGTTCCCGGTTTTACCCCATGATCCGCGAATCTTAAATTCATCTGCCACCGCAGATAAATTACCCCAGAATTTTTCTTTGGAAATGCGCCAGGCTCCGGAAACTGAAGGGAAGAAACTGTACCTGTTCTTTCCTGTAAACCGTGAAGACCCATCGTAGCGTGCATTCAGTTCAAGAAAGTATTTTTCGGCATAATTGTAATTAAAACGGCCAAAATAAGAGCGCAACCCCCATGCCGACTCGTATCCGCTGTTGTCTCTTGAACCTGTTGATCCCTGGGAAAGGGATTGAACATCGTTATTGTAGAAATCCTTCCGGGTGGCAGATAAGATATTATATTTATAAGCGACCTGGGAGTAACCTAACAATGTATTAAACGAATGCTTTCCTGCTGATGTCTCGTAAGTGAGCAAATTGTTAAGCGTTGACTGTTCTGAATAGTCGCGGATTTCACTAAGTGAGTTTGTTGTCACCTGTTGCCTGATAATCTCCTTATTCCAATAATCTCGTATCTCGTATGCATTTGAGAATCTTTTCTGGCTTAATCCGCCAAACGTAAGGCCATATTGGGTTTGAAATTTAAGTCCTTTTAATATCTCTATATCCGCTTTGAGATTAGCTGCTCCAAAATTATTTTTGAAATGAGATATTCCTTTAAGCTCCGCCTCGACCAAAGGGCTTATGCCATCCGAACTCATGCCATAAGTACCATCAGGATAACGGGGAACCGCAAAATTAGAACTGGCCCACATGTATTTGATCGCAGTCATTTCGTTGGTAGGAGACCTGTAATTTTTTATACGGTAGTTGAAATCCCCTGATATATTGATTCTTTCTGAAACCTTAAAATCCGTATTGAGACGAATGCCTGGTTGCTGGGAATGAGAATTTGGAATGATACCGTCCTGGTCCAAATAATTTACCGACAAAAGTGTCTTCATTCTATCAGTACCACCGGACACCGTTAATGTATGATTTTGCTGAGGAGCTGGACTGAACATTACATTTATCCAGTCATTGACAAGCGGATACTTTACCCGGTCTTTAGTAGTGAGCCAGGTTTGGATCTGTTCCTCTGTAAAAGGAGCCGCAGCACCCGCATTTGTATAGGCAACATTCTGCAAACGCATGTAATCCTCCATTCCGATTTGTTTGGGATTGTAGATAACTTTCTGGATCGCGTAATAACTATTAAGATTTACTGATAATTTGCCTGCCTTTGCCCTTTTAGTAGTTACCAGCACTACCCCGTTTGCGGCCCTGGATCCATATATCGCTGTAGATGCGGCATCTTTAAGAACAGTAAGCCGTTCAATATCGTTTGGATTAATATCTTTTAAAGGTTGTTCAATACCGTCCACCATAACGAGGGGATCATTACCGCTTAATGTTGTTATACCCCGAACACGAATTGTTACATCTGATTTTCCGGGACCTCCTCCTGCATCCAGGACCGTTACGCCTGGCGCCAGTCCCTGCAATGCCTGAGTAACATCTGCCACTGATCGTTTATTCATGTCCTCTCCTTTTATATCAGCTACTGCGCTTGTAAGACTCGTTTTCTTTTGTGTTCCATAACCTACTACAGTTACTTCGTTCAATGAAGTAATTCCTGAGATTAATACAACGTTAATGGAAGTTTGTCCGTTTACCTTAATCTCCTGTTGTATATAACTAATATGGCTGAAAACGAGAACACCCTTGGTTGGAAAATTGAGGCTATATTTTCCGTTTTGGTCAGTAATAGTTCCAATTAAAGTTTGTTTAAGGTTAACACTTACGCCTGGTATTGCTTCGCCTTTATCATTTTTAACCACCCCTGAAACCTTAGTTTGAGCAAAAGCGCCAAAACAAAGAACCTGGAGAAAAAGGAAAATATATGGTATTCTTTTAGACAGAATCGTCCCTTTGAGCGGGGAGCATGAAGACGCCTTTTTTTGATCACCAATAAAAATAGATTTCATACATTAAGTTTTAATTTATGATTGCTTTTCATTATTTTAAGAAGAAATAATTACAGTTATTCGCATTATATTCAACTTCGCATCCTTACAATAAATCGCGTATATATGACTTGAAATGTTAGTTCAAAAAGAAAATTGAAGATTTAATCCCTGTTCTTTTTTTATAATCCTATTTCGAGGAAAAGGTGTATTCAAAAGTAACTTTCATCCGCGGATCAATTTGATACTTTTATTTACATTAATAATACTATTTTTCAGAAACTTTTTATTGCAATAGCTTTCCATAAATCTGTTACTATATTCTTTTCAACAACAATTGCTTTATTGTGCAATGCAACAGTAGGAGATAAATGTTCCGGAACTCCATATAGTACATTCCCAAAAGTATTTTCGCTTCTGGAATCAAGGCGCATTTAAATATCCCAATGCCCGCTTTCATCATCCTGAATACTTTTAATATTTGGTTGTCTATACATCCAAAGCCGATATTGGTTCTTTATTACCGAGAGGGCTTGATGATATTTTGCTTGATCCGTTTTTTTGTAAAGCGCAAGCGAGAGGAGGACGTCGTATCTAAATAATTGAAACCACAGCAATGGGAAAGTATCCGGAATTGATTTATATGAAGTTACCTTTAAGCCCAGGCTCTCTTTAAAAAACGCAACCAGTTCTTATAAAAGATATTTTCAATGTCCAAAAATGAATAGCCCCTGTTTGCGAGTATTCCTCTTAAATTCTGCAGATCAGAAATATCTTCCAGATCGTAAGGAGATTGTTCTTTGCCATAAGCTCCATCCAGGTCGCTGCCTATAGCAACATGCAAACTATTACCTGCAATCTGACAGATGTGATCATAATGGTTGACCACCATCTCAAGGTTTATTCCCCTTTCTTTGGGATCATCTTTACCACGGACCCAGTTCTCACTAAGCATCCAGGTATCAAATACTCCACCGATTACCGCATCCCTTTCTATCAAAATTTTTATTTGCTCATCGGTTAATTGTCTTTGGTGGTTTACGAGTTTCCGGCAATTGTGGTGACTTGCCCATACGGCTCCTTTATAAAGAGCGATAGCTTCCGTAAAACCTTTATCGGTTAAATGAGTAACATCCAGTATCATTTTCATTCGATCCATTTCCCGGATAAGTTCCCTTCCTGCTGGGGTAAGTCCTCCTGACATTCCTGTACCAGGTGCATATCTGCCCGGGCCATAATGAGCAGGGCCGCATGCACGCAAACCATATTCATATGCTTTTTCCAGGTAAGAAATAGTAACCAGGGAATCAGCTCCTTCAAGACTTAAGATATATCCAACAGGTTTGGCATTATCCGGAACAGTTTGGTCGAACCATAGGTCAAGGTGTTTTTCCAACTGGATTAAGTTGGTAACCTGTACCATTTCTCCGAGTTCTTCCATTGCACGATACCATGCTAATTGAGCCTGAGTAATGCCCCAGGCGATCTCCGGGGAATTCCAACCCGGCAGTTCGCTGCCTGGTTCCACAAAACGTGCTATTTGAGTAGCGACCACGAGACCGATATTTCCTCTCCGGAGTTCTGGTAAAGCAACCGTACCTTTCGCACGATCCAGTTTATCGTTCATACCTATTTCCCGGCTCCGGATTTCTTTTACAGTTTTGCTGAGATCGCGGTTCCATTCAATTGCGTTCATCGCCAGGTCAAGGTGGCAGTCAATAATAATAACTGATTGATCAATCATTACAGAAGAGTAAATACAATGGTTAGTTAACGCTGCTTTTCCGGAACCTTCGCTATTGCACCGATTTCTACTTTTATTCCATGTCGCAGGCCTAATTAAACGGTGGTGCGGGCAGTTTTACTTTCTTAAAATAACTCGCATAAACAGAATTATACCAGTCGAATCTTTCATGTCACTTAAATGGGTGCATTTTACAATATCTTCCAGTGTGCATCCTGCTTCTTCACATATCAGCTGAATATTGTGCATGGTAAGATGTGTTTCATCCTCAATTTCACCCAATTGAAACGGTACTCAATATAACTTGTACGGCTTTATATTATAACTTCTTCTTCTTTCAGTTTCCTTTTTACAACATCAAGAGGATATTTCAACGCCAGGTTCCTGATTTCATAGCTGAAAGCGGTGAACGTCTCTTCCCACAATCTCGCCTCTTCATCGGTATAAGAATAAAATCCGTGTCCATTAGCTACACCCTTGCCTCCGGCCTTAACGATATCATCAATCAATTTAGGCATTTCAGTACTATTGCAGAGATTGGGAAACAAATCTTTTATAACATTATGATAGGCAGCAACGCCGGTCAAATCCATCCAGCGGAAGAGACCTACCAAAGTCATCCAGTAACCCGCATTATTACGGCATGCCCTGTCTATATCCTCAACAGTTGCATATCCATTTTCAACAAGGTAAAATGCTTCGCGGTACATAGCATACATTATACGGTTAGAGATAAATCCACGGATATCCTTTCTTACAAGGGTGGGTTCTTTACCCCATAAATGAGAAAGTTCATACAGGTACTGACCTTTTTCAGTGTCACTCAGCTCTCCGCATATCACTTCAAGAAACCGTGTGGTATGTGAAGGCTCTGCCCAGTGCAAGCCGAAAAACCTTTCAGGTCGGGTGGTAAGTTTTTGAAGAATACTTATCGGAATGGCCGAAGTATTACTGGTCATAAGGGCATCATCACCAATCACCGATTCAACTTTTGAGTATACCGATTTCTTAATAGACTCGTTCTCAATAGTACATTCGATAACCAGCTTACAGTTCTTCAGCAGTGAATAATCTTCTGTGATGACCAAATTCTTCAAATAATATTCAGGGGCTTCATTTACAAGGCCCTGTTCCCTGGAATTTAAAAAATGATTACGCACCCGAGATTCAGCATGTTTCAAATCATCACTGATCGGTGCAACTGCTATCACAGGGTGTCCGGCGATAAGCAGGCAAGTCGCTATACTGCAACCCATCAGGCCCAGACCGACAACCCCAACCGGGATTTCTTTAGTTCTAATTGACATAATATTAAACTTCTATTTATTATTTGCATAATCATTACGCTATAAGATTTTTAGCCTAAACCCTTATCTTATACCAATGACACAACCTTTCCGGTTCTTACTGATTCATCACAAGCAAAAGCTATCCGCAGGCTGTTTACTGCATCTTCTGCATGGGCAGAAAGGTCTATATCTTCTGCTATTGATTTGAGAAAATATCGTTGTTCCCTGTTGCACAATTCCTGGTGGTCAGGCTCATCTTCGAGATTGATCCAGGTATCTTCTTTAGCGAATTTTTCATTTTTATCTAAGTCAGCATGATGAAACCTCAATGCTTCCGTTTTCGTATGCGCCTCAATGGAAGAAGATTTTCCTGAACCGCCGGCTTCTTTTGCTACTATTGATACAGAACCTTTGGGCCCGAATACGTCTTTCACAAAAAATGCTGTCTCACTTACCATAGGTCCCCAGCCGGCTTCATACCATCCAACAGACCCGTCCTCAAAACGTATTTGGAGCTGCCCATAATTATAATTGCCGGCAGGAATTTCTTCCGTGAGTCTTGCCCCTATTGCATATACCTGCAGAGGTTTTGAACGCGTCATTTGGCACATTACGTCAATATAGTGCACGCCACAATCAACGATGGGGCTTAAGCTATTCATCAGGTTGCGATGAAGAGTCCACATGCTCCCATCGCTTTGCTGATTCAGGTTCATCCTCATTACTAATGGTTTGCCGAGTTCGTGCGACAATTCAACAAATCGTTCCCATGAAGGATGATGACGTAATATATACCCCACCACCAATTTTTTACCAGCCTTTTTTGCAGCTTCAGCAACACGTTCTGCACCTTCGACAGAATCGGCTAAAGGCTTTTCTATGAATACATCGCATCCATTCTCAAATGCTTTTATGGCAAATTCTTCATGGGTGTCAGGATAAGTTGAAATACAGACTGCATCCGGCTGGGTAGCTTTCATTGCTTCATCCATGTCATTAAACAATGCATAACTATTTCCCAGTTTAGCATTCAACACCTCTTTGGACTTACCTTTGGAGACGAGTCCGCAAATTTCGAAACCTTCAATAGTATGATAAGCTATGGCATGAGAAGATCCCATATTTCCACAACCAACTACAAGGACGCGAAAAGTCTTTCTTTGATTTTGCATACATTAAATATTCAGATTAGCAGTTGCTAAATTATATTAATAATTGTTTCATTTCTTTGATCATGATATTTTTCCACTTTACTTAAATGCCTCCTCAGGCCTACATCTGCAGAGCGGTAACTCCTTCTCCTTACCAATCAACTCGTATCCATATTCTTTATAGGGAAACTCTTTGCGATAGCTCACCGTTTTTCGCATTACCATTTTTCTGTTTCGTCTATCTTCCAACCTGTAAAATCCTTATTGGATAAGGGTACATACTGCTGAGAGTAAGTAAGGTTACTTAAAACAAAAAAATAGCGTATAAACAATAAATGTCTATCATGTTTTTAATAAAAAGTGTTTTCAAAAATAACTTTCATACTTCGATCAAACTGATACTTTTGTTTACATTGATAGTACTATTTTTCAAAGAAATTTAATCAAACAGTTTTGCCAACTTCATGTAACACCTATTATTCAAGGCCAGAGTCGACCCTCCCAAAAAGTATCCATCGTTTAGCAGGCTAAATCATTTTAGCTTGCTTTGACTAAACGCCAGCTATCTGTATTAATTTAACAGGCATCCAGGGGTATAGATAAAGAATGAATACGATATCCTAATGATTTTAATGGCGCTATGGACGGCTTAGTTATTGCGTAAAAACTGTTTAGAGAGAGTATGCAACAAGCAGTAACTATTTAATCTTTTTTTAAACATGAAGCAATACATCCAGGTGTTAGTGGTAACAGTATTTTTTTTTATATTTTCCGGCACTAAAGCACAACGGGTAAATCAATGTGGTATCATCATTCCTCCCCGTTCGATGCAATCACAATTTCAGTCGGTATATGAAGCAGGGGAGTATATCCATACTATGCTTGACAGCATTAACTGGAAAGAAAATTTTAATATTCAGGAACAGAACGGTATTAATAATGCCTATGCCACCATTATTAATAATAAGCGTTATATTGTTTATGATAATGATTTTTTGGAAAACCTTGATGGGTATGCAGGTACAAAATGGGCATCTCTAAGTGTACTTGCACATGAAATGGGACACCACTACCGCAACCACACTTTAGACAGGAGGGGAAGTACACCTCCAAAAGAAATTGAGGCAGACTATTTTTCCGGATATGTGATGGCTAAGCTGGGAGCAAGCCAGGGGGAAGCGCGTGCAGCAATGGAAAAAATTGCCTCTCCAGGTGCAAGCGCTACTCACCCAGCAAAAGCTGACCGCCTGACTGCTATTACCAATGGATGGAATTATGCTCTCGGAAATGCGGCAGGAAACACCACGTCTCCTGCTTCGCAACCTCAGCAAAACCCGCCTCCTGCCAATAATGATGCAAGCTGGATATACCTTTCATTGTATAGTAATAACGAAATGAATGTTTACCTGTCGGATAACGGCAGAGATTATAATTCTGCCCCTTTAAAAACCGACCAGCCTTTTGTATTTAAGTTTGAAGTATACAATTATGGCTGGCTTCGTTTCAGCAACAATAACCGTTCACGTACCTATAAGCTTTTGCACGGGAAGGATTATGCTATTATCTGGAGCCGCCGAAGGAATAACTGGACGGTTATTGAGGTTCCGTGATATAAATTTATAATTGTTATTGTTTTTTGAGCGCGGTTCTATCCGGATATAGTGCGGTATTATTTTCTTATACCTCCGATACCAAACTGATCCCCTGCCCGTACAGCTTTATTCCCTGCAAAATCTATTTCCAGCATTTTCTCGCTTGCAACATTATTGTAAAACTCATCCTGAAGTATTGTAACGATTTTACGGGTTTTAACATCAATTACTTCCCCGCTTGAGGGATATGCATATTTCCCGTCTATACTAAAAGTAATCCATCCCGGCATGTCTTGTACAGGAATAGTGGTTAATTGCCGGTAAGGCTTTGCTGCACTAAAAACATGCATACGCATGTTATGTCCGTCGCATACCCATAATTCCTTTTCATTTGGGGTGAGACCAATGCCATGGCTGGGATTGCCGTGTCTTCTTACCGGACCCATATTCCATCCTTCTACAACAACACGATCAAGTTTTTTTCCGGTCTTAAGGTCACCTACTTCAAATCCAAGAAGGCTATCAACAGTGGCATAAACAAGTGTTTCTTTACCATTAATAGTAAAGGGGCGAATGAAGTTTCCAAATGGGCCGACCTTACTAACAAGAATGTGAGTTTTTGAATCTGATACATACAACCAGGGCGATGCTATATCATCGAGGTAAACATGATCTCCTAAAGAGCCAAAAATTGTATTATGTGCCCTTTTGAAAACATCAATTTTTTTAATGATATCGCCGGTATTGCAATCAACTACATTCCAAAAGCCTTTTTCTAAAGAAGGGAGATACATGGTTTTACCATCAGGCGAAATGGACATCCGGTCACATCCTCCTTCAAAAGGTTTCTCCCACACAACTTTTTCTGTTGTCAGATCTATACGTTGCAGTGATTCAAGGGTGCTTATGTAAATGCTGTTAAGAGGCATGCTTACAGCAATTCCTTTAACATTCGAAGGAGTTTTATTGGGATGAAGACCTTGTGTAGAAATTCGCTTTATGAACCTATGATTATTATCCATATCAAAAACCAGGATGCCATGACCGCCATATCCTAAGTAATCGCGAATTCCCGGCACTGCTGCATATAAATATCTTTTTACAGGGGCAGGACCAGCAAAAGCCGAAGCAGGATTATGATTGAGCCCAGGTACTGCTGCTAATATAAACAACATAACTAACCCGGATAGCAAAAGAAAAATGGCAGTTTTAGTTTTCATAAATTATAACGGTTTTTATACCCACCGGCGTACTCTTTTTTTATAGGCTTTATATTCTTCGTCGAATTTATTTTCAAGATGAGGTTCTTCAATAAAAACCACAACAAGATGAAATATTACAAACAGCAATACAGCGTAACGCAGCAAAAGACTATACCCAAAAAATAAACTTTCTCCAAATACAGTTAGGATCACACCTAAATACATTGGGTTACGGGAATAGTCATACAATCCTGAAGAAACCATTTTAACAGGTTCCTCACCAATTATAAAACCAATTACTTTCGTAAACCAGATGGCAGGTGTGCCTTTTCCCTTTACCAAAAACGAAATAGCTGTAATTAAATAAATCATTATTCCTGCAATCATCACAGGTAAGCCACCCCATTTAAATATTCCCCGGGTTATATCAGGCGATCTATTTTGGATAAGCCAGTAAGGGATAAAACCCCGCTACAGAACCAGGTACAAGAATTGTAAAAATTAATCCTCTTATCCACAGCATAAGTAAAGTTACCTCTTTTGCTCAAATCTTGCAGGGACCCTCACCTTTCGCAGGTAGATAAAGAAGATCTCTATAGAAAATTCTGTTTCAATAACAAGGCCCGTAGGCAATATTAAAAAAATACCTGCAAAAGAATTATGGTCTTTCTTCTATACCCGTTAAAATTCATTTTGTTTTAATTACTTCGGCAAACAAGGTACTGAGAATAACATCCGCCTCGCCTGCAACTTGTATAATTTCTGCAATATTAACAGGCTTAAGATTATCAGGGTCACATTCATCAGTAATAACACTAACAGCGGCACATTTTACACCGATATGATTGGCCACAATCACTTCCGGTACAGTACTCATTCCTACCATATCTGCACCTATCGTTCTGATATAACGATACTCTGCTCTTGTTTCCAGGTTGGATCCGGCCACAGATGCGTATACTCCTTTTTTTAGGTTTATATTCAGCTCTTGCGCTTTGTTGAATAATGTTTCGTTTAAAGCAGGACTATAAGGTTGGCTCATATCTACAAAACGGTTTCCAAACTCCGGAGCATTCAGTCCTCTTAACGGGTTTTCCGGCAGCAGGTTTATATGGTCATCAATTAACACCAGGTCTCTTCTTCTATAATCAGCATTAATTCCTCCCGCTGCATTGCTTAGGAGAAGTTGTTTAATTCCCAGTTGTTTCATAACTCTTACGGGAAATGTAATTTCCTGCATACTGTATCCCTCGTAATAATGAAACCGGCCCTGCATTACCACAACCTTTTTGTCACCAACATAGCCGGTTATTAATTGACCTTTATGAAACTCAACAGTTGCCACGGGAAAGTATGGAATGTCATGATAAGAAATGCTTTTGCTTTTTGCAACCATATTTATAAAAGCACCTAACCCTGTGCCTAAGACTATACCAACTTCGCAGTGTTCAAAACCATTATCTTTTAAAAAGGAAGCCGCTTCTGAAATTTTTAGTAACATATTTTCCATTACTTATTGTTTTTAGTTAGGTTTACTTCAAACCATAGAGACACTTTATGCCATACAGTTTCACAGATTAATTCGCAATCCTCCGTGTTTCGCCGGTGTTCCCGATCACATATCGGGATGACTCTGTGGTTCCATTTTTTTAAATTTAAACAGCTTCAAAGAAAATAAATCCTTTTTTAATGATAAACCGTAATTTTTACTATGAAACCCGGTGCTTCTGCTATTATATTATTAGCTTTTATGATTAATATTTCCTCAGCTTATACTAACTTTAATAAAAACAGCACTGATATAAGCACAATTGAAACTTCACAACAGTTATTACTTCAGGCTAAAACGCATGAACCAACAGATTCTCTTGTTAATGCTGTAAAAAATATTTCTAAAGAAACATTAATTCAACAATTAAAAACAGATAATTACAAAAAAGCTTTCTGGATAAATTTATACAATGCATATACACAGATCATTCTTTCAAAAAATCCTGATAAATATAAAAAAAGAAGTTCCTTTTTTGGAGATAAACAAATTAGTATTGCAGGAAAGCAATTAAGTCTTGATGATATTGAACAGGGCATTTTACGACATTCAAAAATCAAATGGAGTCTGGGGTATCTGAACAAATGGTTCCCTTCGGCGTTTGAGAAAGAACAAAGAGCAGATACAGCAGATTATCGTATTCATTTTGCTTTGAATTGCGGAGCCAGAAGCTGTCCGCCAATTGCTTTTTATAAGCCTGAACAAATAGACAGACAACTGGATCTGGCAACAAAAGTTCATTTACACGGTGAGGCTGAATATATTGAAGCTGAAAATAAAGTTGCATTACCTGCGATAATGGGATGGTTCAGGGGAGATTTCGGAGGAAAGAAGAACATGATTAAATTGTTGCATCGTCTACAAATTGTACCAACAGGAAAAAATTCAACTATAAAATTTAAAAAGTATAACTGGAACTTATTTTTAGAAAATTACAAATCAGAATAAATATGTCAGACCATTATTACAATGCGGAAGATTTAAAAAAGTTTGGAGCAATAAGTAATTACCAGAAAGAACTTGGAGATAAGTTTTTTTCATGGTATGGAGAAGTTTTTAAAGACAGTGCACTTTCGGCCAAAGAAAAATCGTTGATAGCTTTAGCCGTAGCTCATGCAGTGCAGTGTCCATACTGCATAGATGCTTACAGCAGCGATGCTTTTGAAAAAGGATGGAGCGAAGCCCAAATGATGGAAGCCCTGCATGTAACTGCTGCTATCAGAGGCGGCGCATCTTTGGTTCATGGTGTACAGATGATGAACAAGGTGAATGAAATAGCAATGTAAATCCCTCCAACCCCTAAAGGGGAGTCTTTTAGAGGAATGGAGGTAAAAGTCATTTAAGAAAAATTATTAAAAATAAATTTTATAAACTCTCTTAAGCCCCTTTAGGGGTTTGGGGCTTAAGGTTTGGAGGTGGTTATGAAGTCATTAAAAGCGGAAGGAAATATTTTAGCGGATGCACAATACCAGGTTGAATTGTTGGAGACAGATAATCACAATGCATATCGTCTTGTGCCGTTTCAGCAAAATCTGGAAAGGGCAGGATTGTTTCCGTTACGGCCCACGCATCTGGAGATTTTCCAGGTGAATGTCGGTAAAATGTGTAACCAGGTTTGCAAGCACTGTCATGTAGATGCAGGGCCCGATAGAAAAGAAATTATGACACGTGAAACAATGCGGCAATGTTTGGATGCGTTGGCAAATAATCCTTCTATCGGTATTGTAGATTTAACAGGCGGCGCACCAGAACTTAATCCTGATTTTCGTTGGTTTGTTGAAAACATTAAAGCATTAGGCAGACACATCATTGTCCGTTGCAATCTTACCATCATTCTTGCCAACAAACGCTTTCATGATCTTCCTGATTTTTTCAGGCATCATAATGTAGAAGTCGTATCTTCTCTTCCTTTTTATACTAAGGACAGAACAGACCGGCAACGGGGCAACGGAGTTTTTGAAGATTCGATTAAAGCATTGCAAATGCTGAATGCCGTGGGATATGGAATGCCAGGAACAGGTTTAACGCTAAATCTTGTTTACAATCCGGCCGGAGCTTTTCTTCCGCCTGACCAGTCTGTTTTAGAAAAGGAATATAAAGATGCTCTCGCAAAAGATTTCGGTATTCAGTTCAACCATCTCTTTACAATTACCAACCTTCCTATAAGCCGTTATCTCGATTACCTGTTGAACAGCGGTAATTATGAAAAGTACATGGAAAAGCTTATTAACGCATTCAATCCTGTTGCCGCTGCCAATGTTATGTGCCGGAATACTATTTCAATTAGTTGGGATGGTTACCTGTATGATTGCGACTTCAATCAAATGCTTGACATGAAAGTAAGCAGCAGCGGAAAACATATATCTCAATTTAAAACTTTAGAATTAGTTAATCGTGAAATTGTAGTGAACCAGCATTGTTATGGGTGTACTGCGGGGGCGGGGAGTAGTTGTGGCGGAGCAGTAGTGTAAAAGGACATTAGCATTACTACGTTCTTGGATCACAATTTATTCACTGCTTCATTGTATAGGTAATGTGGTTCAAAAAGTTGATGGTAATTATATAACATACCAATTTAAATTATACCAGACTCTATAAAAAGAGTCGTATTAACTATCAATATATTCCTTTCTTTTTTTTCAATAGCAGAATGCATTTAGTGCTGATTTTTCCGGCAGGTGTTCTTCACCTGCAAATCTTTCCAGATGAAAAAACCTAAAATTATTCATTTTTAAAACACTTAATTTTCAACTCCCCATAAAAAAATGAGCTAACTAAATGACATTGCCATTTTACTAATTTAAAACAAAAATTATAAGAATTTGTACCTTTATAAAACTATGTCGCAAGCTGCAATAAAATTTACACCAGAGGCTGAATATCTGTCTTTTGAAAGAGAATCACGGGAAAGGCATGAATATTATAAAGGCGAAATCTTTTTAATGAGTGGCGCTTCTTTTAAGCACAATGTTATTGAAGATAATCTCAGAGGCATGCTTCATGCATTTTTAAAAGGTAAAAAATGCCGCTCATTTGGCAGCAACCTGCGGATTCATATCCCTAAAAATACTTTATATACTTATCCCGATATTTTGATTGTTTGTGATAAGCCAGAATTTTTGGACAACGAATTTGATACCTTACTCAATCCATCAGTTATTATTGAAATCTTATCACTTTCTACAGGAAATTATGACCGCGGGGCTAAGTTCGATCTGTATCGTGAAATTGAAACATTAAAGGAATATATTTTAATAGATTCTGCAACTACTCATTGTATCCACTATATAAAAAATGCCGACTTCACCTGGACTTTGTCTGAAGCTAAAAATCTAACCGATACTTTTGTAATAACAACTATTGGCTTGCAATTACAATTGTCAGATGTGTATAATGGAATTGAGTAAAAATGTGAAACAGTAGTTTGCTTTTTGGGTAGTAGTTGAAAAATATTTTAATGCAGATATTCTATTGCTTACAGATTTTACCTTCTCTCATTATAAAATCAAGGGCAGCAATTTGTCATTATTTTTAAAACTGTGCTCTATATATTTGTCAAGATTATAGTAAGATTAGGACTGCTTATCTACTGCAGAAAGGTTGTCTTTACCAACAGCAATTTATTAAAAGAAAAAGGCCCGTTACTATTAGCATGCAATCATCCTAATTCTTTTTTTGATGCAATATTGTTAGGTGCTTTTTTCAAGCAACCGGTTCACTTTCTAGCAAGAGGTGATGCCTTTAAAAATCCCTTGGCTGCTAAAATTCTTTCTGCCTTAAAATTAATTCCTATTTACCGGCTAAAGGAAGGTAAAGAATACCTTGCTCTTAATGATGCCACTTTCGAACGTTGCAAGCAAATTTTAAAAGAAGGTGGCATTGTACTCATTTTTTCTGAAGGTCTTTGTGAGAATCAATGGAAGCTCCGTCCTTTTAAAAAAGGTACTGCCCGTATCGCATTAAATACCTGGAAGCATTTTGATATGATCCATCAATTCAGAATTTTGCCGGTAAGTCTTAATTACAACTCTTTCAGACGTTTTAGCAAACATGTAGTTATTGCCTTTGGTGAACCAATAATTTATAATGATATTCCCTTGGAAATAAATGAAGCAGAGCAAATTGTAATACTCAATAAACTCTTGTATGTAAGACTTGAAAAAAAGACTTTAATCGAAAAAGGGAATTCAGATATAATTCAATTTCTCATAACCAATTTACAGCTTATTAAAAACCAAATCCATAATGCTATAGCTGTTCTTAAAGAAAAGCAATCTCTTCTTTTAACCAGCGATTATAAAACAATTATCAGCAGATTAGCCAAAAACAAAAAAATTACTTTTATTAATACAACTATTTTTAGTGACCTTTTATTACTTGTCATCCTGTTTATTCCTGCCTTAATTGGGTTACTTATCCATTTGCCTCTTTATTTACCTTTAAATAATTTTATAAAAAAGAAAACCAATGGAACTGTGTTTTATCACTCTGCATTATTTGGTGCATTAATAATTCTTTATCCCATATATGTATTGCTGATATTATTGTTGTTAACTGTTATCTTTAAAAATCCGGTTTACTTTCTTTTAATATTAATAATGCCTTTATTGGCTTTATTGCATTTGGTTTGGAAAGATTGTTTTGAAAGCATAACAAACTACTTTAAGCTTTCAGGAAAGGAAATAATAAAATTGAAACAGTTATTGCAACAATGATAGTGATTATTTTAGATCATTGCGACGATGATAATAATTATTTGAATTACGTATTTTATCCCAGCAAGCAATTCATCGCTCTGCTGAAGCATCATGTTTACAGCAAGGTTTAATAAGAATAAAATATGGATAAAAAGTATGATGCACGATTTAGAATAATCTTTTACCACTTATCATAGTTTAGATAATCCGTTTCCCACCAATCCCATAAATCCAAAAAATCCCAGTTCAGAGAGTGTTTATAAACTTCAAATTCCTTTTTATCCCTTCAAACTTTCTTCTTTTAAGAGGTGAGTTTTTGAATATCTGTTTAAAACTTTCTTCGGTTAAATCTTCCCAATCCTGTATAGTAAAATTTAAAATTTGTGGGAGAGGAGTAAAGTTTGTTTCGTTATGTGGTTTGCTAAACCTGTTCCAGGGACAAACATCCTGGCAAACATCGCAGCCGAACATCCAATCAGAGAATTGATTTTTGAGGTGGTCGGGGAGAAGAGCATCTTTTAATTCAATTGTAAAGTAACTTATACATTTACTTCCGTCAACTACTTTGTTTTCTAATATCGCACCAGTAGGGCAAGCTTCTATACATCTGCGGCAAGTGCCGCAATAATCTTTGGCAAAAGGATCGTCATATACCAATTCTATGTCTACAATTAAAGTGGCAATAAAAAAGAATGATCCTGCTTGTTTGTTTAAAAGATTTCCATTTTTGCCAATCCAGCCAAGGCCGCTTTTGGTGGCCCATGATCTTTCAAGCACGGGTGCGCTGTCTACAAATCCCCGTCCGTTTATTTCTCCTATTTCTTCTTTCATCATTGCCAATAACTCCTTTAGCTTTTCACGGATTACTTCGTGATAATCCTGGCCATAAGCATATTTTGAAATTTTAGGAGCATCCCGCTTTTGCGACTCTTTAGGAAAATAATTTATCAATACAGTGATAACACTTTTAGCGCCAGGTACAAGCTTAGCAGGATCTGTGCGTAAATCAAAATAATTTTCCATGTACTGCATTTTTCCATGCATCCCCTTCAATAGCCAGTTTTCTAAACGGCGTGCATCATCATCGAGTTTTTCTGCCCGTGCAATTCCGCAGAAATCAAAGCCGAGTTGCCTGCATTTTTCTTTAAGCCATATCGTATGCTTTTCTTTCAATCCTTTTTTTGCAAAGGTATAATAAGTTATTTACTAAGTAGGTTAGCTGCCTTGCAGGGATTAATTTCTTTACTTCAGAAATATTCTTATTTTATAGAGTATGTCAAAGTAGTATAATAAAATGCCCCTATTTGTGGCCCTCCTAAAATTGAATGGTAGTAATTGTTGAAAACGTTAGTAGCTCCAAGTTTTATAGTAAGTGATTGTTTTGTAAAATAATAATTAACCATGCAATCCGCATTGAAAAGAGAAGGTACGTTTCCATTTATTAAAAAGGACTGCCAGTAAAAACTGTTTTGATATTTCAGCGTTACACCAAAACCTAATTTCTTATAAATATCGGTACCATTTATTCCTGCATTTCCTATCCATTTTGGCGTATTAAATCCATCTTCCAGGCCATCATCTTTACTTGTTCTTTTTAGAGTTTGATAACTCCCATTTGCGAATAACGAATATTTATTGTTCACCGTATAACGGATATCTAACTCAGTTCCATAATTATATACTACTGTTTTTGAATTTGTCCAAAGCCTGTAACGGTTCTGCTTGTTTCTATCATATAAGTATGCAAGTATTTGTGTTTGATCTTCAGTGTTTGGTACGCTTGCTTCTATTTGAGCAATAAAATTTGAATAGGCATTATAATATAAATCAGCATCAATAAACAACTTATTATCTGATAAGATAGTTCTATATCCCAATTCAAAAGAATGCATTTGTTCGGGCTTTAGATAAGTGTATAAATTGCGTTGTAAAATGGCTTTATTCTTATTAATAGATTCTGATTGCGATATACCCAGTGTATTTACATCTTTATTTACGGCAGCCTGAAAAGCATCAATAGAACTTTTTAGCCAAGAATTTTCAAAAATTCCGTTTGACATTATTTTTAATCCGCCCACTCTTTTTACACCTCCGCTGTTGATGTTTGAAAAGCCTTCAAATATGCTGGGAAACCTGTACCCGTTTTGATATGAAAACCGGATGAAATTTGATTTTGAAAGTGCATATACTGCAGTAAGCCGGGGATTCCATTTTATATTAAAGTATTCATAACTGCTTGCACGAAGTGTTCCGCTCAGCAATAATTTTTCGCGTATAAAATTTTTAGAAATATGGGCAAAAATACCGAAGCTTCTATAATTTAAATTATTCGCGGAGTCTTTTGGATTAATAAAATAATTACCATCGGGTACAATAATATAATCTCTGAAATCTGCACCTATCTGTAAAGTATATTTAGTATGAAGAAGCTTGCCCGCATCAAGCATTCCTTCTGTATGTACTAAGTTTGCTTTTACTTTCAGTGCTGCCCCTATATCCCAATTATTAATTTCCTGCAATTGTTTTAATTTGTTATTGAAGACTTCTGTCCCTGGTTGCAATCTCCCGTTGTCAGCACCTTCTCTGGCAATATGATGAGCCATAGCAACATCATTTTCAACCGCGGCATTATTAAAGGCATTGGTATAATCGGCATACCATTTTGTGTTGCTTTTAAAACTAACGTCTATATTTTCTGCCATAGAACGCAGGTTATAAGAGTTGCCGGTATTTTCAGAATTTATATACGCCCTTACTTCAACAAAGGGGCTTTTATACTGGATGATATGTTGCTGTAATAAATAATTTTTTAAGCGGAAACGGTTAGCTCTCTGGTATACATTATTTTAAAAAGCAGTTCTGTAAGTATAAGAAAAATTTGTTTTGTCATTAGGCTTATAATAAACGTTTATATCACCTTTTAAATTCTGTAAATGATAATCCGTCACATCCCTTTCTGAATAACCTGTTCTTGCCACCACATAATTTTTGCCGCCTAGTGTAAGAGTCTTACGGTCCGACGATTCGTTACCATAACCATTTACAGCATCATAAGCAGGATTGTTTTCTCCTGTTAAGTTGGTACTTGCATTTGCTGTTGGATTTAAATCTGTTTTATCATCTGCAATCCAATCATACCCTTTATTAACCCCGGCATTTATTTTTAATGCCCATTTTTTTGAAAATACTTTTGCAAACCTGATATTTGTTTCAATATATACATGTGCTGCAACATTGTTCGGGTCTTTTATATGATTTACTGCAGTTTTCTGCTGAATGCTGAAGCCAGGCGTAATAAACGGGTCTTTGGTTGTAAAATTTGCCAGACCATTTGTTGCATTCATTCCATACAACGCCGATGCTACTCCCTGAATAATTTCTACGTTGTCTATATCTAAATCACCTGGACACAAGGCATTAGCAATTGGTGCTCCTATATGCGGTGATTGATTATCAATATTATCTACCAATTGAACAAAGCGAACATTGGTGGTATTAGAAAATCCCCTCGTATTTAAAACCTGGAAACCCAGGCCTGGTACTATTACCTGCACTCCCTTCATGTTTCCGATTGTACCGAAAAAAGAAGGTGATGCGGATTGTTGTATCTGTTTATTGGAAAGTTTAGAAACACTTACAGGTGCAGCAATTAATTTTTCTGCGACCCGTGAAGCTGATACAACTACCTCCTGCAACATATGCGGTTTGGCCACTGTGTCAATTACCTCCTGTTTGTCCTGACCAAAGGATGCGATGCAAAATGCAGTAAAAAAATAAAATGTGTATAATTTTTTCATTAGAATTAATATTATGAAGTAAAGTAAAACTACTTAAATTGGCTCGTCTGTAAGCTTAACAAGTTTAATTAAATTAATATTAAAAACACAAAAACCCGTTGTGAGAGCCAATCGATTAAAGAAGTGAATCTTTGTTACAAGCTTGCCAGGAAAGGTTAAATATAAAGAGCAAACTTAGAGTTGAGAAAAGCCATTTCAAATTATATGTCCTGCTGATTTAACATTCGTTATAATGGTTATCACTTTGTAAGATATTGCTTTCCTGTTTAAATTACTATTACTTTTAATAGTTTAAGAATATTTACCTTTCAATTTTGTGAATTGACTTCCCCTTATTGCATGGCAAAATATTTACTGATAAAGAAAGTAACGTTTAAACTGAATGTGAATGAATATGCCTCTAAACCTGCAGATTATATATCTTTTTTTGCTATCGCTTCCCATTGCATGTATTGCCTGGACGGTAACACATGAAGAAGTATTCAGGGAACCAAGAGACTTTTGTGCAGATAAAAGCAAAAGTTGCAACTCTTTGTTACAAAGGAAATTTTTTTACCTGTTTACATGTGAATATTGTTTCAGTCATTATGTAACTGTTTTCATCTTGCTCATTACGCGTTATCATTTAATTTTTAGCGATTGGAGAGGTTATCTGATAGGAGGATTCTCACTAGTCTGGATTGCAAATATTTATATGGGTGTGTTTGGACGTTTAAGAATTGATATTAAAAAAGAAAAGCTTGACTCGAATTTAAAAGAGGAAGAATTGAAAAAAACTACGGAAGAAAACGTAGTGTCAAGTGAGAAGGCAGAAGGCAGAAGAACACAAAAAGAAATAGCTGCAAAACAATCGTAATTTTAACCTCTGACCTTCAACCCTTACACCTTTCGCCTTTTGACGTTCCACAATTGATTACATTCCTTACTTTTGCGCCTCAAATTATAACTTAAGGATGATTAGTGTAAAAAATGTAACACTCGCGTATGGCAAAAGAGTGTTGTTTGATGAGGTTAACCTGAATTTTATAAAGGGTAACTGCTATGGTGTGATTGGAGCAAACGGAGCAGGAAAATCTACTTTTCTAAAAATCTTAAGTGGCGAAATAGAGCCAAATAAAGGAACTGTCGAAATTACTCCCGGGGAACGGATGGCTATTTTAAAACAAAACCAATTTGCTTATGAAGAAGATACTGTATTGAATACTGTGATGATGGGACATAGTAAAATGTGGGAAATAATGCATGAAAGGGAAACAATTTATGCAAAAGCAGATTTTACCGAAGAAGACGGTATGCGTGCAGGCGAGCTCGAAGGCGAATTTGGTGAAATGGGGGGTTATGAGGCTGAAAGCAGTGCAGGTACATTATTAAGCAGCCTGGATGTTAAAGAAGAATACCATTATAGTTTGATGAAGGATATTCCGGGAAACCTGAAAGTCCGTGTTTTACTTGCACAGGCTCTTTTTGGAAATCCTGATATTCTTTTATTAGATGAGCCTACCAACGGTCTTGATATAGAAACAATCGCGTGGCTGGAGAACTTTTTGGCTGATTATCAAAACATAGTATTGGTTGTAAGCCACGACCGTCACTTTTTAGATACTGTATGCACACATGTAGGAGATGTTGATCGTGCAAAAATTAAGATATTTACTGGTAACTATACTTTTTGGTACGAGAGCAGCCAGTTGATGGCCCGTCAAATGACCGATAAGAATAAAAAGAATGAAGAAAAGCGGAAAGATTTGCTTGATTTCATTGCCCGTTTCAGTGCAAATGCTTCAAAAAGTAAACAGGCAACTTCGCGTAAGAAGGCTTTGGAAAAATTAACCATTGAAGAGATCGAGCCAAGCAACAGAAAGTATCCCGGTATAATTTTTCAGCAACAGCGTGAAGTGGGTAACCAGATATTAAATGTTGAAAATTTATCTAAAGCCGTTAATGGACGTAAGCTTTTTGATAAAGTAAATTTTAGCATAAGCAAAAATGACAAGATTGCTTTTATAAGCAGAGATGCATTGGCAGTCACCGGCTTTTTTGAAATTATCAATAATGAAATGAAGCCGGACACAGGCAAATATGAATGGGGAACAACAGTAACCACGGCATATCTTCCTGTGGAGAACGATGAGTTTTTTCAAAGTGATCTTAACCTTATGGACTGGCTTCGCCAGTATGTTCCGCCTTATGTTACTGACGTTGATGAACCTTTTTTAAGAGGTTTTCTGGGTAAAATGTTATTTACCGGCGATGAGATAATGAAGAAAACAAAGGTTCTTAGCGGTGGAGAAAAAGTTCGTTGTATGATCAGCCGCATGATGCTGCAAAACCCTAACGTTATTATTCTTGACCAGCCAACCAACCATCTCGATTTGGAAAGCATTCAATCATTTAACGAAAGTTGTACTAATTTTAAAGGAATTGTATTGCTTACCAGTCATGACCATACTTTTATACAAACTGTAGCAAACCGTATTATTGAACTTACTCCCAAAGGTATAATTGACCGGTTAATGACGTTCGACGAATACCTGCAGGATGAGCGGGTTAAAGGTTTGAGAGAAGACATGTATAAATAGCAGAAGTATAGAAAACACTTAAATAAAATTATGCAAAATAGTCCTTTAAGTGTTGTTTCAAATTAATGTACAGTGCTTATAAAAACTGCCTTATGCCATCAATCATCATTCCTGGGAAAACGCCTATCCAAAGTAGCAATAACACCAGCACTATTAATGCAGCATAAGTGGCAGTATAAAAAAAGGGATGTAATGTTTTTTCTTTTGCACCTGCTGTAGGAACTTCAGCAAATAACAAGCTTATGACACGTAAGTAATAATACAATCCGAAAACACTCGTCAGTACCAATACGATTACAGGTATCCATAATTGTTTTTGAACACCCGTTACCAAAACCATGAATTTTCCTATAAAACCTGCGGTGAGTGGAATACCTGCTAATGATAACATGGCTACAGTAAGAACTGAAGCCATTACCGGGCTTCGCCAAAACAGCCCGCGATAAAATTCAAAAGACTCTGCATCCTTTTCCCGAACTGATAATAAAGTAATGATACCAAATGCAGCTAATATGGTGATAGAATAAGCGACCAGATACACAAAAACAGCTTGTACACCGGCAGCATTACCTGGCAAAAAAGCAACCAGCAAATATCCAAAATGAGCAATAGAGGAATAAGCCAAAAGCCTTTTTATATTCTTTTGCTGTAAAGCAAGGATATTGCCCGCAATCATGGAAAGGATAGCTATGGCAGCGAAAATGTAAATAGCCAATGAATAATTCTGCAAATGGGTAGCTTGCGCAAAACGAATCAGTACTGCAAATACACCAATTTTTGAAACTGTTGCAATAAAAGAAGTAACGGGAGACGGCGCTCCCTGGTACACATCTGCTGCCCAAAAATGAAAAGGCACCATCGCCAGTTTAAAACCAATGGCAACTACCATAAGCCCAATCCCTGTAATGAATAAGGCAGAAGAAGAATTTAGTTTTTGGGCAATTGCTGTAAAGTCCATGCTGCCGGTATCCATATAGATTAAAGCCATTCCAAACAAAAGGAAAGCAGATGATAAAGCTGCAAGTACCAGGTATTTGATGCCCGCTTCTACTGCATTATTACGGGTACGCAAATAAGCAATCAGAGCATACAAACTAACACTTAATATTTCCAGCCCGATAAAGAAAGAAATAAAATGCCTGCTGATAGTAAGCGTAGCTGCACCAAGCGTACTAAGAAAGAGCAATATGTAATACTCTTTAGGGTTTTCTTCCCGCTCTTCAAAATAGATAAAGGAAAACAAGCCCACTACCAACACACAAAAAATGATCAAAGCTGTAAACAGCAAGGCAAATCCATCTATTTCAAATAGTGGTAAAATAGAAACCGGCAGAAGTTCCTTCACTTTAAATAAAGAAACAGCTACTCCGGACATCAGCAAAAATCCAACAATTTGAATAACGGTATGGCTTGCCCTAAAGGCGATCAACAGTATCACTACCATAGAGGCTGCTGCCAGTAATATATAAGGAAGAAGGGCAGTAAATTGAAGCGGAGTCATACTATACTTTTTTATTTTTTTTTGTCATTTAGACACAAAAACTCTGAGTTTCGCTAAGTTTAATCTTTGTGCAGCTTGGTGTCTTAGTGCCTTCGTGGTTCAAGAAACTTAACGTTTTACCAGCACATCATTAACCACTGTCTTTGCCATATCAATTACAGGCTGGGGAAATAATCCCAACAATACAATACTTATTGTCAACACGGCCATGATAATCATTTCTCTCGTACTGAAATCCTTTAAAGGGTGATCAGCTACTGTTGGTCCGAGAAAAACTTTTTGCATCATTCGTAAGGAATACAATGCAGAAAAAACCAATCCTAATGTCGCAAATACCGTTAATAGAACGTTCACATCAAACGTTCCCATCAGGATTAAAAACTCTGCAATAAAGTTCCCGAGCAGCGGCAATCCTAAAGAAGCCATAGTAAATAATAAAGCAACTCCTCCCATTGCCGGCATAGAAGTCCATAACCCACCCATTTGCCCGATGTCTCTTGTATGCAATCGTTCTTTGATCATGCCCGCCATAACAAACAAAGCGCCTGTACTTATGCCATGTGTGATCATTTGCATTACCACACCTTGCATAGCCATTTCACGAAAAGCAAAAATGCCAAGTAATACAAAACCCATATGGCTAACAGAAGTATAAGCAATCAACCGCTTGATATCTGTTTGTGCAAAAGCAAGCATCGCCCCATACACAATCCCAATTACTCCAAATAACATCGCCCACCATGCTATTGCTGCTGCTGCTTCAGGAAACAGCGGCAATACAAAACGGATAATGCCATAAGCACCGGTTTTCAATAACAAACCCGCAAGTATTAAACTTCCTGCAGTTGGCGCTTCGCTATGTGCATCAGGTAACCAGTTGTGAAATGGGATCATAGGTAACTTGATACAAAAAGCTATCAGAAAACCTAACATGATTATTACACCTCCTGACGAATCAAGCCGGGTTTTAAGCAGATCGAAATAATCATAAGAATATATACCCGTTTGAGCACCATGAATAAAGTATAAGGCAAGTATAGATATCAGCATGAGTAAGCCGCCGACCTGCGTAAAGATGAAAAATTTATAGGCTGCATATCGCCGGTTGCTGTCACCCCAGATTCCAATAAGAAAAAACATAGGAACCAACATGACTTCCCAAAAGAAATAAAACAGGAAGAGATCCAGAGCAATAAATACACCACTGATACCTGCCAATGTCCACAAGAGATTAAAATAATAAAAGCCCACCCGTTGCTTTATCTCATTCCAGGAACATAGAACAGCCAATGTTCCCAAGAAGAAAGTAAGCAGCAATAAAACTATACTTAAGCCATCTAATGCCAGGTGAAAGGTGATGCCAAAAGCAGGAATCCAGTTTGCCCGGTAATTAATGAACCAGGTATTTGAACCGGACAATGATGCTCCGGAATGTTGCATCCAGAGATTAGCGGTAATAGCAAAATCAATCAGTACTGCCAGCAGCGCTATCCATTTTGCCAATACATTATTCCATTGGCCCACCAGCCAGCTTAACAGCCCTCCTGCCATTAAAATGGATATCATTATTGCCAGTATCATGATAACAATTGTAAGGTTAAGATGAATAGAATTCCAAAAAGGACTCCTGCTACATACCATCGTAAAGAACCATTTTGCGAGACTGAGAACATTTGATTTAACCGCTGGCTGCCAAAAGCGATTCCTTTGTACAGCCGGTCAATAAAATCAGATTTGTTAATTTGTGTTATAAATACAAAGGGTCTTACAAAAAGAAAACCATATAATTGATCAAATCCCCATCCTTTATAAAAAAAGTCGTATAAACCTATGTGATCAGGAGATTGTTGCCATTGCTCTATCATAGTTCTGTTTTTGTAATACAACACATACCCGGCATAAACCCCTGAAAGTGTAACAGCAATAGCAGTCAATTGAAAAATAACTTCTGCCGGGACATTTTCATTTACAGCCGTTACAGGCAAAACTTTATGCACCAAATCAGAGAAAAGCGTTAAGTGTATGATATTATGCGGCCATTCGATAAATCCTGCAACAACACTCAATACGGCAAGTATTATGAGCGGTAATGTCATTAGCTTGCCAGGATATTCTCCAATATGCGTTTTCATTTCGCCCCAAAAAACAACTATCATTAACCTTGCAGTATAAAAAGCAGTAATGAAAGCGCCAAGAAGAGCAACAATCCAAAGTAGAGGATTTCCATTATCAGCGCTCCATGAATACCACAGAATCAGGTCTTTGCTGTAAAAGCCTGCACTGATAAAAGGTAATGCCGCGAGGGCTGCAGAACCTGCTAAAAAAGTCCAGAATATAACCGGCATTTTATCTTTTAATCCACCCATTTTAAAGATGTTGTGTTCATGATGCAGTGATTCGATCACTGCCCCGGCAGCTAAGAATAATAAGGCTTTAAAAAATGCATGAGTGAAAAAATGAAAGATAGCAGCGCTCCATGCGCCTACACCCAAAGCAAGGAACATATACCCGATCTGGCTAATAGTGGAATAGGCAAGTATCCTTTTAATATCTGATTGTACCATCGCGCTGCAACCGGCGACGAATAAAGTAAGTGCACCCACGACAGCAGTAACATGCATTGCAATTGGTGATAATTCAAATAAAGTATGCATTCTTGCTACCAGGTAAACGCCTGCTGTAACCATAGTAGCTGCATGTATCAATGCGCTTACCGGTGAAGGACCAGCCATAGCATCAGGCAACCATGTTTGAAATGGTAATTGTGCTGACTTACCCATGCCGCCCAAGAGAAGCAACAAAGCAATGGCTGTAATGTTAGAAGAGCCTGTTGTAAAGTGCTGTGAGGATCCGTTTAGAATTTCAGGAATATTTAATGTTCCTAATTCTTTAAATAGCAGGAACAGCCCGATAGCCATAGCTGTATCACCAATCCGGGTTATATAAAATGCTTTGTTTGCAGCCCGGTTATTGGCAGGAGTTTCATACCAAAATCCAATTAATAAATAACTGCACAGACCAACTCCTTCCCAACCCAAATATAACAACAACAAGTTATCAGCCATCACCAATATCAACATAGCAAATACAAATAAATTCATGCTGGCAAAAAATCTGGCATAATCACGGTCATGGCGCATGAAGGCAGTTGAATAAATATGAATGAGTGCACCGACAAATGTGATAACAAATACAAATACCAGCGATAAGGCATCTAATCTAAAACTTATCGAGCAGGAAAAAGTTTGTGTTCTTATCCATTCCCATAAGGTTTGTACATAAGCATTACCGGCAGGAGGAGACTGCAAGAACTGAAGCCCCAAAATAATTGTAAGTAAGGCGGAAGCAGAGATTGTACCCGCACCGATCAAAGCGATGACTTTTTTAGGCAAATGTCTTCCAGCCATCGAAAGCACAAGAAAACCGATTAATGGCAGAGCAGGGATAACATATAGAAAGCGTTCCATATTATTATGATTATCGTATTAAACTTCTCCGGGAAAAAGTAACTTAATGTACTTTTCTTGCTTCCGTCTTATGATTCATTTTATACTATCCTTTCTAATATACCAGGTCTTCGCGAACATGAACGTCGGGCTGATCTCTCAGCTCCGTTAATTTATCAACATCCAATGTTTTTTTCTGGTGATTGATCTGCAGTATCAATGCAAGACCTATTGATACTTCCGCCGCAGCCATTGCCAATATAAAAAGGAACATTACCTGTCCGTCCGGTTGCCCCCACCTTGAACCTGCGGCAACAAAAGCAAGGCCTGAAGCATTCAGCATGATCTCAACAGAAATCAAGATAAAAATTATATTTTTCCTTGTAAGCACACCCACTAAACCCAATACAAAAAGAATTGCGGCAACAATCAATACAGCATGTGAGGTGTAGGACATAACTTTTTAATTAAATTCGTTGTTTTCTTTTCTTTTTAGCCCACAGCTCGCAGCTAAAAGCTCGCAGCTTCTTATATCTTTTACAAAACAGTTTCAGCCGCTTTTTCCTCATTACTTAACATGGGTACTTCAGTACTTTCGTCTATTGACTTCTGACCTGCCTGATCTTCCTGTAAAAACCTGTGCAAATGTTTTTTCTTATGTTTACCTATATGTGCTGCCCCAACAATTCCTGCCATTAACAAAAACCCGGTTAGTTCTAAAGCAAGAATATACTTTCGGTACAACGAAAGCGATATTTGTTTTATCTCCACCGGTTGAACATTCATGTTAACCGCCGTTTCTTTTGTAAGCAAAATCACTAATTGGGCCAATAAAACAAGGGCAAGCAAAGAAGGTCCTGCCCATACTTTTGGTTGCAGCCATTGTTTTTCCTGTATTGCAGTTTCTCTTCCAAGATTAAGCATCATTACTACGAAAATGAAAAGTACAATTATGGCTCCTGCATAGACAATAATTTCAAGGACAGCCATAAAAGGAGCGCCAAGTGATAAAAAAATCAAGGCCACTGCCATAAAGGAAACTACAAGGTATAATAACGCATGTATGGGTTGATAACGTGTAATTACCATTATCGTAGCGATAATCGCAACAAGAGATGATATGTAAAACAGAATAGGCATAATTAAATAGTCGTTAGGTCAATAGGTCATTGGGTCATTAAGTCATTAGGTCAATAGTTAAAAACTATGGCAACAAGCTATGTATATCTACCGGTTCATCTTCCTGGTCTCCTTCGCCTTTTGCTTTAACACCTGCATCCATACCTGCTACTTTATAAAAGTTATAGCCGGGATACTTTCCCTCGCTGTTAATCAACAGATCTTCTTTCTCAAATACCAGGTTTTGCCGGTTGTACTCAGCCATTTCAAAATCAGGAATCAGTTGAATAGCATATGTAGGGCAAGCCTCTTCACAATAACCGCAAAAGATGCATCGCGAAAAATTGATACGAAAAAATTCGGGGTAACGCCGTCC
>JAABUS010002603.1_pt1 | contig 33531 bp, 28 predicted proteins | sample 5560161 | NCBI WGS metagenome assembly JAABUS01 (sample SAMN10711885, study PRJNA513376) | rock metagenome | isolation source: Antarctica rocks | place: Antarctica: Victoria Land, Trio Nunatak nord | collected 2016-01-04 | reverse complement strand
TCGACGACGCACAGCTCGTCGCTGCTGCGGTGGCCATGCCCGCGCGCGGTGACGCCGGGCGCAGTAGCCGGGTGGTTCCCGGTCTGGTGCACGTGTCGTCCGTGGCGACGCACCCGACGCGCTGGCGGGCCCTAGGCTCCTGGTATGGACACCCCGCAGAGCTACGGATTCGAGACGCTGGCCATCCATGCCGGCCAGATGGCCGATCCGGCCAACGGTGCGGTGATGACACCGATCTATGCCACCAGCACCTACAAGCAGGACGGCGTCGGCGGGCTCCGCAGCGGCTACGAGTACTCACGCACCGCCAACCCGACTCGGCGTGCCCTCGAGGACTGTCTGGCAGCGCTGGAGGGCGGTGCGCGCGGGGTCGCGTTCGCGTCGGGCATGGCCGCGGAGGACGCGCTGCTGCGCGTGATCTGCACTCCGGGCGACCATGTCGTGATCCCCAACGACGCGTACGGCGGGACCTACCGACTGTTCAACTCCGTCCTCAAGCCGTGGGGGCTCGACTACACGCCGGCGTCGGTGCACGACACCGCCGCGATCGCTGCCGCGGTGCAACCCGGCCGCACCAAGGCGATCTGGATCGAGACGCCCAGCAACCCGCTGCTCGGCATCGCCGACATCGCCGCGATCGCACGGGCCGCCCACGAGAGCGGTGCGCTGCTCGTGGTGGACAACACGTTCGCGACGCCCTACCTGCAACAGCCGATCGCGCTGGGGGCAGACGTCGTGGTGCACTCGACCACGAAGTACGCCGGCGGCCACAGCGACGTGGTCGGCGGTGCCTTGGTCACCGCGGACGACCAGCTGGGTGCGCAGCTCGCGACCTTCCAGAACTCCACCGGCGCGACGGCTGGGCCCTTCGACGCGTTCCTCGTGATGCGAGGGCTCAAGACGCTGGCCGTGCGGATGGAGCGCCACTGCGACAACGCCGAAAAGGTAGTGGAGTTCCTGGCCGGCCACGGCGCGGTCAGCGAGATCTTCTACCCAGGACTGCCGCAGCACCCCGCGCACGGTCTCGCCGCCGCGCAGATGAAGCGGTTCGGCGCCATGGTGTCGTTCCGGCTCCGGGCGGGCCACCAGGCGGCACTCGACGCCTGCAACCGTGCCCAGCTCTTCACCCTCGCCGAGTCGCTCGGCGGAGTCGAGTCACTGATCGAGCTGCCGGCGACCATGACCCACGCTTCGGTCGTCGGCTCCGAGCTGGCCGTGCCCGACGACCTGGTCCGGCTCTCCGTCGGCATCGAGTCGGCTGACGACCTCATCCGTGACCTGCGGCAGGCGCTCGACGCTCGGTGAGCCTCGTCTACTGCGTCGACTTCGGGTCGACGTTCACCAAGGCGGCACTGGTCGACACCGCAGATGGCGCGTTGGTCGGGACGGCCACGCATCGCACCACGATCGACACGGATGTGCTCGACGGCTGGGACGCCATCCGCGGTGAGCTCGAGCCATTGGCCGGGTCCGCCGACATCCCGGTGCTCGCCTGCTCGTCTGCGGGGGGTGGGCTGCGGGTGGGAGTCGTCGGCAACGAGGAGCTCGTCACGGCCGAGGCCGGCCGACGCGTTGCGCTGTCCAGCGGTGGCCACGTCGTCCACGTGTCGTCGGGTCGGGTTGATCTTGGCCGGCTGCGCGCCAGCGCCCCCGACGTCGTGCTGCTCGTCGGCGGCACCGACGGCGGCGACACCGACGTCGTGATCGCCAACGCCCAGGCGCTGGCTGACTGCCGGTGGCCCGGCCCGGTTGTCGTGGCCGGCAACGCCACCGCACAAGACAAGATCGGTCGGCTCCTCCAGGCGGCGGCGGTGCCGCTTGTGACGACCGAGAACGTAGTGCCGACGATCGGGATGCTGCGGCCGGCGGGTGCTCGTGCCGCCATCCGGGAGGTGTTCCTGGCCCACGTCATCGGCGGAAAGCGTCTCTCGAAGCGCGCCGACTTCACGGCAATGGTGCAGGGCGCCACTCCGGACGTCGTCCTCACCGCAGTCGAGCTGCTGGCTGCCGGGCTCGGACCTGACCTCCCCGGGGCCGGCGATGTCGTCGTCGTGGACATCGGTGGCGCCACGACCGACATTCACTCGGTGGTGGAGGTCGATCCCGAGGACGCCGGTCTGGGTCGCGAGGTTGTCGCCACCGTCCCGGTCAGCCGGACGGTCGAGGGCGACCTCGGCATGCGCTGGAGCGCGGTCACGACCATCGAGGCAGCACACGCTGCAGGCATCGGCGTGCCTGACGGGCTGCTGGCGGCTGCACGGGTGCGGCAGGCAGACCCCAGTCTCGTGCCGGGCACACCGGCAGAGACTCGCGACGACCTTCAGCTCGCCTCGGCTGCAGTGGCGCTGGCGGTACGCCGCCACAGCGGACGCCAGCGGGTCGTGTTCAGCCCCGACGGGCGGCTCGTCGAGCGCAGCGGCAAGGACCTGCGCGGGGTCAGCCTCGTGGTGGGGTCGGGCGGCGTCCTTCGGCACAACGCGGACGCGGACGCACGGCGGGTGGTCGCTGCTGGAACGGGCGACCATGTCGAGGGCGGCTGGTTGGTGCCGCGCGCCCCGCGGGTGGTCATCGACCACGACTACGTGCTGGCGGCGGCCGGGCTGCTGGCCTCAGACCACCCCCAGGCGGCGTACGCGCTTCTGACTCGGCTGCTGGGCCCACCTGACAGCGGCCTGGCGCCGCCCGGCTGACCCGGGCAGCGCCAGACCGCCGATGAGGAGGACTCAGTGCGTGAGGGCAATCTCGTCTGAGGTGGACCCCGGCTTGCCGGCCGGCTCCGCCTCACGCGCCTTGAGGGGGACCTCGCGGATGAAGAACGAGACCGCAAGCGCCACCAGCACGACCGGTATCGCCCACAGGAACACGTCATGCAGCGAGTCGGCGAAGGCCTGCAGCACCATGGTGTGCGCCGGCTCTGGGAGCTGTTGGATCTTCTCCACGTTGCCGGTGATGTCGCCACCCCCCACGGGTGCGGCGCTGCCTCCACTGCCCATCTGCTCGGCTAGGTGCGTCGCCAACCGGCTGGAGAGGATGGCGCCGAAGACGGCGGCGCCGAACGTGCCGCCCATCGACCGGAAGAACGCGACGGAGCTCGTCGCCGTGCCCATGTGCCGCTTGTCGACCGCGTTCTGCACGATCGTGACGATGATCTGCATGCTGAAGCCGAGGCCGGCACCGAACAGGTAGAACGACAAAGATGCTTGCCAGTAAGGCGAATCGACATTGAGCAGTGACAGCAGGAACAGCGACAAGATGACGGTCGCGGCACCCACGATCGGGAAGATCTTGTAGCGACCCGTCTTGCTCATGGCGATCCCGGAGGTGATCGAGGTGGAGAAGATTCCCACCACCATCGGGAGCAGCGCGAGACCGGACCGGGTCGGGCTCATGCCTTGGACGACCTGCAGGTAGACCGGCAGGAAGATGATGCCTCCGAACATCGCGAACCCGACGATGAAGCTGTAGAGGTTGCTGGTCCGGAAGACCGAGATGTTGAAGAGCTCGAGCGGGATGATCGGCTCCGCGGCCCGGGCTTCGACGAGGACGAACAGTGCGGTCAACGCGATGCCTGCGGCGACGAGGCCGAGCGCGAGCGGGGAACCCCACCCATGGTCGGGACCTGCCCAGGTGGTGAAGAGCAGGAAGGAGCTGACGCCGCCCACGATCGTGGTGGCACCGAGGTAGTCGATCGAGTGGTCGCGTCGGACGTGCTCGATCTTCAGGGCGGCCGAGGTGATCACGAGTGCAGCGAGGCCGATCGGGATATTGATGTAGAAGATCCAGCGCCAGCCGGGCCCGTCGGTGAAGAAGCCGCCGAGCACCGGGCCGAGCACGCTCGACGTACCGAAGACGGCGCCGAAGTAGCCGCCGTAACGCCCACGCTCACGCGGCGGGACGATGTCGCCCATGGTGGCCAGGGCAAGCGCGAACAAGCCGCCGCCACCGAGCCCTTGGACGGCGCGGAAGGCGATGAGCTCACCGATGCCCTGCGCAAGGCCGGCCAGCAGCGAGCCGGCGAGGAACATGATGATGGCGGCCTGGAAGATCCGCTTGCGCCCGTAGAGGTCGGAGATCTTGCCCCACAGGGGAGTCGACGCGGTCTGCGTGAGCAGGTACGCCGTCACCACCCAGGAGAGCTTGTCGAGCCCGCCGAGCTCGCTGGTGATGCGGGGGAGCGCCGTACCGACAATCGACTGGTCGAGGGCGGCCAGGAACATGCCAGCCATCAACCCGCCCATCACGATGAGGATCTGGCGGTGGGTGAGGTAGCCCTGCGAGTCAGGGATCTGTGTCTGTGTCATCTGAGCTGGCTTTCGGACGAGGTGTCGACTGCTTGCGCGTCGAGGTCATTGGCCACGCGCAGGTCTGCAGCGAGGCGGGTGAGGAGTTTCTGGAGCTGGTCGCGGTCGCGCTCGCTCCAGGGGTCGAGAGCGGCCTTGATGCGCTCACGACGGCGCCGGAAGGCGGCCTCCATGGTGGCGCGGCCGTGGTCGGTGAGCCGAACGAGGCTCGCGCGACCGTCGTCAGGGTCCGACGTACGTTCGAGGAATCCCTTGTACTCGAGCTGCTTGATCTGCCGGCTGACGGTCGACGTGTCGAGCTCTACCTGACCGGCGAGATCCGAGACGCGCATCGCGTCACCGCACATGAGCCGTTTGGCCAGCGGGAAGCAGGACGGGTCGACCTCGTCCTCCGGGTGGCGAGTGCGGAGGCGACGGCCGGCCTGCATCAGCAGCCCGATCACCGACTCCTCCGGAGAGGCTGGCGTGTCAAAAATTTGCATGGTACAAACATATAACTGGATGTATGCATCATGCAAATAATGTGAGCTGTGCCACGTTGACGTCCTGAGGGTGACCGCGGAGGGCGAGAGGGCGAGACGGCCTAGGCTGCGGACCATGGACACCAGTGACGCTGTCCCGGGCACTTCGGCCACGCAGACCAACCACACCGAGGCCGACCCCACCGAGGCCGACCCCACCAAGGCCGACCCCACCGAGGCGGCGGGGCGACCGGTGACGCTGGCGGCGATCGAGGCTGCGCGAGAGCGGCTTGCGGGCACCGCCCTCGTCACACCGATGGAGACCTCGCGCTGGCTCAGCGCACTCACAGGCGCATCGGTGTCCCTGAAGTGCGAGAACCTGCAGCGCACCGGCTCCTTCAAGATCCGCGGTGCCTACCTGCGCATCAGCAACCTCTCCGCCGCCGAGCGCGCCCGCGGCGTGGTCGCCGCCAGCGCCGGCAACCACGCACAGGGTGTGGCGCTGGCAGCACGGCTGCTCGGCATCACCTCCACGGTGTTCATGCCGAACGGCGCCCCGATCCCGAAGGAGAAGGCGACCCGCGGATACGGCGCCGACGTCGAGTTCGTCGGGCACACCATCGACGAGTGCCTGGTGGCCGCCCGAGAGTTCGAGGCCCGGACCGGAGCCGTCCTCATCCACCCCTTCGACCATGCCGACATCGTCGCCGGGCAGGGGACGTGCGGGCTCGAGATCCTCGAGCAGACGCCCGACGTGCAGACGGTCATCGTGCCAACCGGCGGGGGAGGGTTCCTGGCCGGCATTGCCACGGCGATCAAGGCCGTGCGTCCCGACGTCAGGGTCGTCGGCGTCCAAGCCGAGGCTGCGGCTGCGTACCCGGCGTCGCTCTCGGCCGGCAAGCCGGTCCCTTTGCGAAGCATGGCGACGATGGCGGACGGAATAGCCGTCGGGTGCCCCGGTCACGTGCCGTTCGCCGCGATCCAGCGGTACGTCGACGAGATCCGAACGGTCTCCGAGGAGTCCCTGTCGACGGCGGTGCTCGCGCTGCTCGAGCGCGCCAAGGTCGTGGTCGAGCCGGCAGGCGCCGCTGCCGTAGCGGCTCTTATGGATGAGCCGACCGCGTTCACCGGGCCGGTGGTGGTGATCTTGTCCGGTGGCAACATCGACCCGCTACTGCTGATGCGGGTGATCCGGCACGGGATGGCGGCGCAGGGGCGCTACCTGGCCATCCGCTGTCTGGTCCCCGACCGCCCCGGCGGCTTGGCGCGACTCCTCAACGAGCTGAGCGCCGCCGACGCGAACGTGCTGGACGTCGTGCACGAGCGGACGTCGGAGTCGTTGCCGTTGGACCAGGTCGAAGTCGTGCTGCAGATGGAGATGCGTGGCCAGAACCACAGCCAGCACGTGCTCGCCAAGCTCCGCGCCAGCGGCTACGACCCGAGGGTCAGCTGAGGGCGTTCGTCTGGTGCCCACTGCTGCAGTGGCGAGGTTCGCCGGGTTGTCGGCGGGGCCGTAGCTGGTTGTCGGGGCGTACGTCTATCGGGTGTACGCCTGCCGTCGCGTGTCGGAAGACGTCCGCGGAAGCGGGCTGTGGGCGTACGTCTGCCGTCACGTGTCGGAAGACGTACGCGGAAGCGGGCTGTGGGCGTACGTCTGCCGCCATGTGTCGGAAGACGTCCGCAACGGCCGGACTGTCAGGAGGTGAAGGGCTTGGCCGCCACGATCTCGACGGAGATGTCCTTGCCGTTGGGGGCAGTGAACGTCGCCGTGTCGCCCGGCTTCTTGCCGAGGATGGCTGATCCCATCGGCGACTGCGGCGAGTAGACGCCCACGTCGACACTGTCGTCGAGGCCGAGCATCTCGCGGGCGCCGAGCAGGAACGTCTCGGTCTCGGAGTCGTCGGCGAACTTGACGGTGACCTTCATGCCGGCTTCGACGACGCCGTCGTTGGCCGGCGTCTCACCGACCTGGGCGCGGCGGAGCATGTCTTCGAGCTGGGCGATCCGGGCCTCGGCCTTGCTCTGTTCCTCGCGCGCGGCGTGATAGCCGCCGTTCTCGCGCAGGTCACCCTCTTCACGAGCCTCGGCGATACGCCGCGAGATCTCAGCTCGGGCGGGACCCTTGAGGTGCTCTACTTCGTCGACAAGACGGTCGTGCGCCTCCTGGGTCAGCCAGATGGCGCTCTCAGCGGTGGGCTGTGTCACGGGTTGTGCTCCTAGCGTGCGGGCATGCGGAACTACACCGCCCGAATTGGGGAAAGAAAGAGGCTATCAAAGGAGTACCCCCAGACTGCAAAACGTGACGGACCGTGGGCAGTCCAGGGGAGAAAGCAGAGCACTAGGCGCCTAGGAGGTCGGCTGGCAGTTGTTGACTGCCACCGAGGTGGCTTCGCGCTCGGTGCGCAGGGTCTGTTCCTGGCTGATCGTGCCCTCCTTGCCGGCCGGGACCACGACGACCTCCTCACCCACCACCGAGAAGTCCGCTGCCTTGGCCTGCAGCGTGCACTCCACTGCGTCGCCGCTGTCTCGGCGTACGTCGAACACGACCGTTACCTGGTGTGCGGAGACGACGTCGAAAGACGTGACCTCACCGTCGACCTGCTGGCTGGCGTGCGTCCAAGCCGCCCACCCCAACCAGCTGAGGCTGACCAGGACCAGCACGGCGAGCACGATCTGGCCACTGCGGCGACCTGCCGCCGACGCGGTGCCGTACCTCTCCGCCATCGTCTGCCGGCCGGCATCCGGAGGGCGCGGACTGGTCATCGGGGAATGTGCTCCGTAGGTCGAGGTTGTATGAGGTAGGCGAAGCCAGGTCGCGGCACGTGGAGCGCGCCTGCCACCATTGTCCTCGGACCATCGTCGGGCGGCGCGCAGGGAGTGAGGGAGTGCAGTGATTGAGAGGCTGCGACTGATGCACGTCCACGCGCATCCCGACGACGAGTCGAGCAAAGGCGCGGCGTCAACAGCCAAGTACGTCGCCGAAGGAGTGGACGTGCACGTGGTCACGTGCACCGGAGGCGAGCGCGGCTCGATCCTCAACCCGAGCATGGACCGCCCGGACGTGCTGGCGAACATGACCGAGGTACGCCGGGCCGAGATGGACAAAGCACGGCAGATCCTGGGTGTGCGGCAGGACTGGCTCGGTTTCGTCGACTCGGGGTGGCCCGAGGGAGACCCGAAGCCGCCGCTGCCGGAAGGATGCTTCGCGTTGACGCCGGTCGACGAGGCCGCCGAACCGTTGGTGCGCCTGATCCGCGAGTTCCGACCGCATGTAATCACGACGTACGACGAGAACGGCGGCTACCCGCATCCCGACCACGTGATGTGTCACCTGGTCTCGATCCGGGCCTGGGAGACCGCTGGCGACCCGGACGCCTACCCCGACGCCGGCGCACCGTGGCAGCCGCTGAAGTTGTACTACCAGCACACGTTCCATCGCGACCGCATCGTGGCCATGCACGAGGCCATGCTGGCCCGGGAGCTGGAGTCGCCGTACGCCGAGCGGCTGGCGGAATGGGAGCCCAACCCCGAGCACGAGCGCCTGGTGACGACGCGTGTTCCCTGCGCCGACTACTTCGCCGTCCGTGACCAGGCACTGCTGGCCCACGCGACCCAGATCGACCCCGAGGGTCATTGGTTCGCCGTGCCGCTGGAGATCAGCCAGCAGGCGTGGCCCACCGAGGACTTCGAGCTGGTCCATTCGCTGGTCAGCTCCGACATCCCCGAGGACGACTTGTTTGCGGGCGTGCGCGACCTCGTCGCGACCTATGACGGGCAGCCCGAGAGCATCGGCGCATGACGATGCCTGGGGCCGCCATCCTCTTTGCCGCGTATGATCCCGACAAATTCGGGCCAGGCTGGATCGCCTTCGTGCTGGTGATCGCGCTGGCCGTGGCGACCTATCTGTTGTGGCGCAGCATGAACAAGCAGCTGCGCAACATCGATGTTCCCACCGCTGCAGAGCTGCGCGGCGAGCAACCCGAGCCGCACGACGGGCAACCGGAGCCGCCGACGGGGGAGCAGCCACCTGCTGACCCCGACGACGGCTCCCGGCGGCCCGGCCACCTGACCTGAGCCGGCCGGCCTCTTCTCGGGCAGGATGAGGGCATGGTGTGCGCTTCTCGGCTACCACTAGAGCCGCGGGTCCACAGGTTCCGACTCCAGCGCGAGGACGGCGAAGACGGCCTGGTGCACCCGCCAGAGCGGCTCGCCCCGGGCTACCCGCTCGAGGGACTCCAGCCCGAGGGCGTACTCGCGCAGCGCCAGCGAGCGCTTGTGGCCGAGGTTGCGTTCGCGCAGCCGGGCAAGGTTTTGCGGCTCGGTGTAGTCGGGGCCGTAAATGATGCGCAGGTACTCGCGGCCGCGGACCTTGATGCCCGGCTGGGCGAGCCCTCTACGGGTGCGGGTGAGGTTGGCCAACGGCTTGACGACCATCCCCTCGCCACCGGCCGCGGTCAGCGACGCCCACCACTCGACGGCGGCGGCCACGGACGCCGGGTCCCCGATGTCGACCAGCACCCGGCGCGTCGGCCGCACCAGGTCCGGTGCGGCCGCGCCGAGCCGGTCGGCCACGTCGAGGTGCCATTTGTGGTCCCTGTCGTGGTGCGTTCGGCCACGTGTGGCCAGCACCTGGAACGGAGCAAGGCTCACGCCTTCAAGCCCGTTGGTGGGCCAGCAGTAGCGCCGGTAGGCCGCAGTGAAAGCCTCCGCGTTGTCGGCGCGGGCCCGTGTCCGTGCCTGCAGGTCGCCCACGTCGATGCCGCGCTCGAGCGCGGCATCGAGGCCCGTGGCCGCGCTCGGCAGCGCGTGGCGGGCGGCGGCGCCGACGGCGGCGTACTGGTCGCGCAGCAGGTCGCCGGCCTTGGCCGACCACGGGAGGATCTCCGCGTCCAGGAGTAGCCAGTCGGTCTCGAGCTCCTCCCACAGGCCTGCTACGTCGGTCGCCGCGCGCACCCGATCGAGGAACCCCTCCGTGGTGTTCCGGTCGAAGAACGAGCGGCCGGTGCGGGTGTACGCCGCCCCGGACTCCCCGTCGGTCGCCCCGAAGCGCGTGGCAGCTGCCCCCTCGTCACGGCACACCAGCACGACGGCGCGCGAGCCCATGTGCTTCTCCTCGCAAACAAGCTCCCGCACGCCGACCGCGGCGAAGGCAGTGAAGGCCTCGTCGGGGTGTTCAAGCACGTCGTCCCGCTTCGAGGTCGCCGGAGGAGCCATCGTCGGTGGGAGGTACGGCACCCAGCGCGGGTGCAGGGCGAAGCGGCTCATCACCTCCAGCGCACCAGCGGCGTTCTCCTCCCGCACCGTGATGTTCCCGTGGTGGGCCGTCTCCACGACCCTCTTGCCAAGCACGTCGTCGATGTCGAGCTGGTCGCGGTCGCGTTGATCTGTTGAGGAGGACCGGCCGTGCGTGGTCGGGAACGGTTTCACCGGCTCATACCAGACCTGCTCAGCGGGGACCGAGACGGTCTCCTTCTCGGGGTAGCGCAGTGCGCTCAGCCTCCCGCCGAACACGCAACCCGTGTCGAGGCACAGGGTGTTGTTGACCCACTCCAGATCCGGGGTGGGGGTGTGGCCGTAGAGCACTATTGCCCGGCCGCGATAGTCGTCGGCCCACGGGTAGCGCACCGGCAGCCCGAACTCATCGGTCTCGCCGGTGGAGTCGCCGTACAGCGCGAAGCTGCGGACTCGGCCTGACGCCCGTCCGTGATAGGCCTCCTTGAGCCCCGCGTGCGCGACGACGAGCCGCCCGTCGTCGAGGACGAGGTGGGAGACGAGGCCGTAGCAGAACTCCGCCACCTGGGTGCGGAACTCCGGGGACTCGAGGTCCAGCTGGGCCAGGGTTTCCTGGAGGCCGTGGCTGACCTGCACCTGGCGGCCGTTGAGCGCGCGGACGAGCTTGTTCTCGTGGTTGCCCGGGACGCAGAGGGCGTGACCCTTCCCGACCATGCCCATCACCAGCCGGAGGACGCCGGGGCTGTCCGGGCCGCGGTCTACGAGGTCGCCCACGAACACCGGTCGTCGGCCCTCGGGGTGGGTGGCGTCGACCGGGCGGCCCTGATTGTCGCCGACGAGGGAGTACCCCAGCCGGTCGAGCAGGGTCTCGAGTTCCGAGCGGCAGCCGTGGACGTCGCCGATGACGTCGAAGGGACCGCGCTCATCGCGGAAGTCGTTGAGCAGCTTCTCGCGCATGACGGTCGCGGCGGCGACCTCCTCGACGCTACGGAGGACGTGGACCTTGCGGAAGCCCTCCTTGGCGAGGCCGCGCAGCGACCGGCGCAGCTGGTCGCGCTGCCGGTGCACCACCCGGGCGCCGAAGTCGCGGTCCGGCCGGTCGGCGTTGCGGGCAAGGCAGACCTGCTCGGGCAGGTCGAGCACGATCGCGACCGGGAGCACGTCGTGCGCCTTGGCCAGCTCCACCAACTGGCGGCGCGCGTCACGCTGAACGTTGGTCGCGTCCACGACGGTCAGCCGGCCGGCGGCCAGCCGCTTGCCTGCGACGAAGTGGAGGACGTCAAAGGCGTCGGCGGAGGCGGACTGGTCGTTCTCGTCGTCGGCGACGAGGCCGCGGCAGAAGTCGCTGGAGAGCACCTCGAAGGGCCCGAAGTGCTCCTGCGCAAAGGTCGACTTACCGGAGCCAGAGACTCCGACGAGGACGACCAGGCTCAGCTCGGGGATGGGCAGCGCGGTCACGAAGCCTCCCGGGCACGCTGGTCGGCGCGAGTGAAGACGGCCATCTGCGTGGGCGGCCCGACGACCGGATCATCCTCGCCGACGGGCAGGAAACGCGCGGTGTAGCCGGTGCGCTCGCCCACGCCCCTTGCCCAGTCGGCGAACTCCTGTCGGGTCCACTCGAAGCGGTGGTCGCGGTGCCGCAGAGTGCCAGCGGCCAGACGGTCGTAGCGCACGTTGTGCTCGACGTTGGGCGTCGTCACCACCACGGTCCGCGGGCGGGCATGCCCGAAAACGGTGCTCTCCAGCGCGGGGAGCCGCTCGGGGTCGAGGTGCTCGACGACCTCCATCAACACCACGGCGTCGTACCCGGCCAGGCGCTCGTCGCGGTAGGTGAGCGAGGACTGGAGCAGGCGCAGCCGGGCCCGCTGGCTGTCGGGCATCCGGTCGAGGTTCAGCCGGCGCTCGGCCAACTCCAGCGCCCGGGAGGACACGTCCATCCCGAGCACCTCGCTGAACTCGGTGTGCCGGACCAGCTCGCGCAGGAGAGCGCCCTCGCCACAGCCGAGGTCGACCACGCGCGTTGCGCCCGCGGCTCGCAGCGCGTCGAGCACCGCCTGCTTGCGCTGCACGACCAGGGGCCGCGGGGCGGTCGCCTCCTCCGCCGGCGTGTCCTCCTCCATCGCTGCGGGCGGGAGGTCATCGACCTCGGCCAGTCGGGAGACGGCCGAGGCGACGAGGTCGCGCTGGTGCGCCAGGTAGCGGCGGGTGATGAGGTCATGCGCCGGGTGCGTGGGGAGCCAGGCGCCGGCGGCGCGCACCAGCTTCTGGACCTCGTCGCCGGAGACCCAGTAGTGCTTGGAGGAGTCGAGCACCGGCAGCAGCACGTAGAGGTGGGACAGGGCCTCGGACAGCACGAAGCTCCCGATCAGGCGCAGGTCGACGTAGCGCGAGTCGCCCCACGCGGGCATCGTCTCGTCCAGAGGGAGGGCAGTGGCCTCCACCGTCCAGCCCAGCGGCTCGAACAGCTCGCGCACCATCTCGACGCCGCCGGTCGAGGGCAGCACCGGCACGCGCAACTCGAGCGGGAGCGCCTGGTGAACGAGGTCGGGACGGGCGTCGCACCGGCCGGCCATCGCGGTGCGGAATACCTTACCCAGGGCTACGGCGAGCATCGACGAGGCGGCGTACGGGCGGTCGTTGACGTACTGGCTCAGCGCGAAGGTGTCCCCGCCGTACCTCCGTCCGCGGACAAGCGCGACCGGGTCGACCTCGAGGAGCAGCGCCACGGTGCATCGCTCGTCGGTGGCCTCGGGGTAGAAGACATGCGCCACCCCCGCGGACACGTCGAACTGCTGGGCCCGCTCCGGGTGCTTGTGCAACAGGTAGCCCAGGGCGGTTGCGTCCGGTGCCGTGGAGGTGAGGGTCAGGTACACCGGCGCCATTGTCCACGAAATGCACCGGAAGGGTGACCGGATATGTCGGCACCTCCCCGCCGACCACCTGACCTGAGCCGGCTCACCCCTTCTCGGGCAGGATGAGGGTATGGCCAACCGCCTCGCATCAGCGACGAGCCCGTACCTGCAACAGCACGCCGACAACCCGGTCGACTGGTGGGAGTGGGGTCCCGACGCCTTCGCCGAGGCGCGGCGCCGCGACGTGCCGGTGCTGCTCTCGGTCGGGTACGCCGCCTGCCACTGGTGCCACGTGATGGCGCACGAGTCCTTCGAGGACGCCGCCACAGCCGACTATCTCAACGACAACTTCGTTGCCGTCAAGGTCGACCGCGAGGAGCGGCCCGACATCGACGCGGTCTACATGGAGGCCACCCAGGCGATGACCGGCCATGGTGGCTGGCCGATGACGTGCGTGCTCACCGTTGAGGGCCGGCCTTTCTTCGCCGGCACCTACTTCCCTCTCGAGCCCAAGCATGGGATGCCTGCGTTCCGTCAGGTGCTGGAGGCCCTCACCACCGCCTGGCGTGACCGCCGCGAGGAGATCGTGGGGGTGGGCGCAGACATCGCCGGGCACCTCGGTCAGCGCCACGCGATGCCTCGCCACACCGTCGACGACATCGGCGCACATGCGGTTGAGGTGCTGGGGAGGTCCTTCGACGAGACGAACGCCGGTTTCGGGGCGGCGCCGAAGTTCCCGCCCTCGATGGTGTGCGAGTTCCTGCTCCGCCGCTCCGCGCGAACCGGCGACACAGCAGCGATGCGGATGGCCGAGCGCACCTTGGAGGCGATGGCGCGCGGAGGCATCTACGACCAGCTCGGCGGCGGGTTCGCCCGCTACAGCGTCGACGCACGCTGGGACGTGCCGCACTTCGAGAAGATGCTGTACGACAACGCCCTGCTGCTGCGGACGTACGTGCACTGGTGGCGCCAGTCGGGCAGCGAGCTGGCTGCGCGGGTGGCGCGCGAGACCGCCGACTTCCTCGGTCGTGAGCTGGTGACTGCCGAGGGTGGCTTCGCGTCCGCCCTGGACGCCGACTCCGAGGGTGAGGAAGGCGTCTTCTACGTCTGGACTCCGGCGCAGCTGACCGATGCCCTGGGTGAGGACGACGGTGACTTCGCGATCACGACGTTCGGTGTCCGCCCGGGAGGCAACTTCGAGCGCGGTACGTCGACACTGCGGCTCGACGCCGATCCCGCCGACGTCGAGCGGTTCAGGTCCGTGCGTGCTCGGCTGGCGAAGGTGCGTGACAGCCGGGTGAGACCGGCGCGCGACGACAAGGTGGTGGCGGCGTGGAACGGGCTCACGATCGCCGCCCTTGCCGAGGCGGGCGTCGTCCTCGACGAGCCCCGGTTCCTGGCCAGCGCGCGGGCAGCTGCCCAGCTGCTCGCTGAGGTGCACCTCGACGATGGCGACCGGCTGCGTCGGGTGTCTCGCGACGGCGTCGTCGGCTCCCCTGCCGGAGTGCTCGAGGACTATGCCTGCGTCGCCGATGGCTTCCTCGCCCTGTTCGCCGCCACCGGGGAGGCTGCCTGGGTCGACCGGGCGACAGCACTCGTCGAGCAGATCCTGACGCGTTTCTCCGACGGCGACGGCGGCTACTTCGACACCGCCGACGACGCCGAGACGCTTCTCAAGCGGCCGCAGGACCCCGCCGACAACGCCTCCCCGTCCGGCCAGGGCATGACGCTGACGGTCCTCACGACGATGGCCGGACTGACCGGCAGCAGCAGGTACGCCGACGCAGCGGCGCAGCTCGCCGACCGGTTGTCCGGGCTCGCCGAACGCGCTCCCCGTTTCGCTGGCCAGAGCCTGGCCGCCCTGGAAGCGCTGGCAGCCGGCCCCCGTCAGGTGGCAGTCGTAGGGCCCGAAGGTGACGCGCGTGCGGAGCTGGTGAGAGCGGCCCACCGGCTGCCACACCCGGGTCAGGTCATCGCCGTCGGCGACGGCACAGCGGCCGCCGTGCCGCTGCTGGAGCACCGGAGCCTCGTCGACGGTCGTCCGGCGGCGTACCCCTGCCAGCACTTCGTGTGCGAGCTGCCGGTCACCTCCGCGGCCGCCCTGACCTGAGCTGGCTGACAGGTCCGCCGATCAGGGGGTGCGGAACTCGCCGACCATCCGCTGCTCTCCCACCCGCGTGTCCTGCTCACGCCACACGTCGCGTACCTGTCGCCGTCCTCGCTGCGCCGGTATGTCGAGATTCCGGCGCGCAAGGTTCTTGCGTGTGGGAGCACGGTCGACCGCTGCATCCGGTGCTGACGCCGTCGCACCAGCACCGTCAGCCGGTACGCCGAGATGGTTCCGACTGCGGCGAGTAGCGCTCCTTGACCAGCTCGAGGTGCGACCACGCCTCCATGTCGCGGACCCCGTCGTACCCCCGGATCTCGTCGAGCACCCGATGCATGTCGAGCCGGTTGCGAGCGATGATCGTGCCGATCACGTCGCAGCGGCCGAGTGTGCGGGCCAAGAAGTCGACGTCGCGAAGCGACGCAATCTTTTCCACCGCGGCGCTGCCCTCGCGGTCGAGGTTGACCTGGAAGCCGCACATCTGGGTAATGCCGAACGCCGTCGCGCTCGTCATGCCGGTGACGACGACGACTCCGTCGTTCAGCATCCGAAGGACGCGGGCGCGGGTGGCTCCGCGCGACAAGCCCACGTGGTCCGCGAGGTCGGCGTACGGCATCCGGGGCTCGGTCTGCAGCAGGGTCAGCAGCCGGTGGTCAACCTCGTCGAGGTCGAACTGTCGGAACGCGTGCGGACCGCCGAGCGGAAGGTGAGAGTCCTTGACGACGTCGGTGTAGAGGACGGTGTCGATCGATGCGACGCCCGCGATGTCGCGGACCTGGGCGACCCGCTCCTCCATCTGCCCGAGGTCGGATGTACGCTGCTCCGCGATCACCGAGAACCTGCCCGCCACTACAGAGACGAAGGGGGCGTTGTCGAGGCTGGCGATCTCGTCCGCAACGCTGCGGGCCGCCCTGCCATCGGTCACGATGGATACGTGTGCGAACGTCGCAAGCCCCTCGACGACGGGGTGCACGATCGCCTCGATGGTGACGACACCCGAGTCGAGGATCTTCTGCACCCGGGCACGGGCCGCTGTCCGGGAGAGGCCAACGCGCGAGCCGAGGGTCTCGAAGGGGGCGCGGCCGTCCTGCTTCAGCTCGTCGAGTAACGCCAGGTCCACGTGGTCCAGTGCCATCAGCCCCTCCTTTTCAGCGTTGGCTCCGGGACCGAGGGTAGACCTAAGGAGGGTCGACCGCCCGTACCGCGTTGGGTCAGCAGAAGGCGGTGGGCACAGAATATTCGTTGCGAAACGCTTTCGCGGACGAACAAAAATGTATTGCTAAGGCTGATACACCGCATTAACGTCGTTGTCTACGCCGATGTGCGAACAGCCGCGATCGCTTCCTGGAGGTGTCATGAGCCGCATCAACGCTGACCGTCGACAGTTCCTCAAGCTCGTCCTGGCCGGTGCAGGTATGGCGTCGATGCCCGGTCTCCTCGCCGCGTGCGGAGGGTCCTCGGTGACGTCGTGAACGACGGCCGGCTCGTCCAGATCGGCGCCCGGAGGATGTCTACCGCAAGCCGGTTGACAACTTTCTCCCCTCCTTGACCCGTTGGGTAGGTGATGAGTGAGGCTGTGTGCATGGGTGAGACGGGGGAGCCGGGGGCTGCACTCGCTGCGGCTGGCGCCGAGCCGGATTCCGATGCGGCGGCCGCGCCCAGCTTCGAGCAGTTCGTCGCCTCCCGCAGTTCCAGCCTGTGGCGCAGCGCCTGGCTGCTGACCGGTGACGCACAGAAGGCCGAGGACCTGCTGCAGACCGCGCTGCTCAAGGCGTGGCGACGCTGGGACAGCATCGCCCGTGACGGCTCCGTCGAGGGCTACGTCAGACGCTGCCTCGTCACTACTTACACCGACTGGTGGAGACGCGCCTGGAACCGCGAGCTGCCCAGTGATGCGCTACCTGAGCGGGTCCCCACCAGCGACACCGACCTGGTCGAGCTGCGGCATGACGTGCTCTCGGCGCTCGCCACCTTGACGCGCGGACAGCGCGCCGTCGTCGTGCTGAGGTACTTCGACGACCTCACCGAGGCGCAGGCTGCCGACTCTCTCGGCGTCAGCATCGGCACGGTCAAGAGCCAGACCGCTCGTGCGCTGGTGACGCTTCGCTCATCACCATTGCTGATGCCTTCCGAGGAGACGCCATGAAGGATCCGAAGCGCGACGTCGAGCGCATCCGTGCGGCGCTGGCCCGGGTGGCACCGAGCGACCCGGGTGTCGATGCCCGCGCGGCGAGGGTGGCAGCCCGTGCCCGGCGGCAGCGGGCCCGGCGGGGAACCGCCGGAGTGATAGCGGTGGCCGCCAGCGCCGCCGTACTGGTGATCGCACCGCAGGTGTTCACCTCGATGCGCACCGAAAATGTCGGGACAACGCCCAGCGCGGGCCAGCCCACCTCTACCGACGAGCAGGCGTTCGACCCGTTCGCCACCACGCCGTGCCCCGCTACGCCGTACGACCTCGGGACCGCGGCGGCGGACCAGGAGACGACCGACGAGATCCGCGGTGACGCTCTGGCGGTCCGGCTGTGTGCTGCGACGGTGGGCAGAGGGACCAACGAGCCGTGGCTGCCGCCACGCGACGCCCTGGAGCTGAGCCCCGACGACGACTTCCTGACCACGGTGCGGCAGCTTGCGCAGGCCGACCCGGACCGATGTGCCGCTATCCGCGTCATGCCTGACCCCTACACGTTCGTCGTCTCCTACTCCGGCGGGAGCGTCGAGACTGTCGCGGTCACTACACAGTGCAGCGACGTGACGGTGGACGGGCGGCGGATTGCATCCGGAGCCATGCTCGCCGCGTTTCAAGATGCGCTAGGGCAGCAGCGACAACGCTTGCAACCGGCGCCCTTGAACGCTCTTGGCGTTGACTGCCTGGGCAAGGTCGGAGGCCCAGGCTCGCTCGTCCCCGTGACGCGTGGCGTCCGGATTGACGCGGGCACCCGCTTCGCAGGGTTCGTGACGTGCGTCCGAGACGGCCCCGACCAGTCCGGGGCAGCCGCTGTGCAACTACTCAACCAGGAGTGGCCGACCTCGATTCGTGACCTGAGCACGCAGGACCCGCTGGATGTTGATCGATGCCCGACTGCGGACGTGGACGCTGGCTCCTCGTACGGCGTGACCAGCTGGGGTGATGTGGTCGAGTTCTCATTCCGCCGCTGCGGCAACTACCTCGTCAGGGGGTACGCCCCCGCCGACGTGCCAGACGCGTTCGGTTCCGCAGCCGTCCATTTCCTGCCGAGCGAGAAGCTCTCCGACGCCCTCCACCTCCCCTGACCCCCGCGAGCTGCGGGAAAGTGCAGCCCTACACGCCGGTGCGGACATGCAAAGCGGTGAGGCCCGGGCGGGCGAAGCGGGCGGGGAGGCCGGGGAAAGCCGAGAGAGCCGGGAGAGCCGGGAGAGGTCAGCGGCAGCTGTAGACGATCATCGAAACGCCGATGTAGTGGGCGACAAAAGCAGCGATCGTGAGCGAGTGGAAGACCTCGTGGAACCCGAACCAGTGCGGGATCGGGTTGGGCCGCTTGAGCCCGTAGACCACGCCGCCCACGGAATAGAGCCCGCCACCGACGATGATCAGCGTGAGCACGGCCGGGCCGGCCGTTGCCGCGAAGTCACTCAGCCAGAAGATGGCCGCCCACCCCAAGGCGATGTAGACGGGCAGGTACAGCCAGCGTGGTGCACTGATCCAGAAGATGCGAAAGGTGATGCCCAGCAGCGCCCCGCCCCAGACCAGGCTCAGCAGGATCCGCGCGTTGCGGTCGTCGAGCAGCATCATCGCGAACGGCGTGTAGGTGCCCGCGATCAGCAAGAAGATGTTCGAGTGGTCGAGCCGGCGCAGCACACCGTGCCAGCGGGGTCCCCAGTGGCCGCGGTGGAACAAGGCCGACGACCCGAACAGCATCGATGACGACAGCGCAAAGACGGCCGACGCGACTCGGGTTTTCGTGTCAGGGGCAAGGCTGATGAGCACGATGCCGGCTGCGACGCTCATCGGGAACGTGCCCAGGTGTAACCAACCGCGCAGGCGCGGCTTGATCTCCTGGGCAGCTTCCTTGAGGAGCTCCGTCGGCTGCGCGATCATGTCCCCACGGTAGAGGCCATCTCAGCGACTTTCATCCCGTAACCTGAGATGGGCATGTGACGTCACTGACGGCTGAGCCGCAGGGTCGTACGGTGAGGGAGAGGGAGGTGCCGAGGATGGGGTCGGTCTGGTCCTTGGCCTACGACGTCTATGAGCGGCGAATCCTGCGCAACCTCCCTCCCGACAAGATCCCTCATCACATCGGTGTCATGTGCGACGGCAACCGCCGTTGGGCCAAGGGTGTCGGCGAACAGGTCGAGGACGGCTACCTCGCCGGCGCCGACAAGATCGAGGATTTCCTCGGCTGGTGCGACCAGCTGCAGGTCAAGCTCGTCACCTTGTGGCTGCTGTCCACCGACAACCTCTCCCGGCCGCCAGAACAGGTGGAGCCCTTGATGCGGGTGATCGGCGACCTGGTCGACGAGCTGGCTGACACCGGCCGGTGGCGGGTCCACCCCGTCGGGGCACTCGACATGCTTCCCGCCGGCAGTGCCGCCCGGCTCAAGGCGGCCGCGGACGCCACCTCCGACGTCGACGGGATGACGGTCAACATCGCGGTGGCGTACGGCGGGCGGCGTGAGCTCGCCGACGCAGTTCGGTCGCTGCTGCACGAGCACGCAGCGCGGGGGACGACGATCGAGGAGCTTGCCGACGTCATCGACGTCGAGCACATCGCCGAGCACCTCTATACGCGCGGTCAGCCCGACCCCGACCTCGTGATCCGGACGTCGGGGGAGCAGCGTCTGGGCGGCTTCTTGCTCTGGCAGAGCGCCCACAGCGAGTTCTACTTCTGCGAGGCTCTGTGGCCGGACTTCCGGCGCACGGACTTCCTGCGCGCGATCCGCGCGTACGCCGCTCGAGAGCGCCGGTTCGGACGCTAAGCCTCGCCTCGACTCACCGATACACACTTCCCCCGGGTCCGGGCGTGTCGTCGCGGCTCGGTGCAGCGTGCGTCGTACGGTCGGACTGACGGCAGGCGGGGAAGCCAGCCGCCGCGGGAGGCCCATCGTGCAGAACTCACCAGGGCAGGCATCATGCCCTGGGGCGTGTCGTTCCCGGTCCGACTAGTCATCGGGCCGGGCGGATGATGCTCCGCGCGGTCCACAAGGGATCAACAGTGGTTGCAGCTCAGGGCAACACCTCCGGCCCATCGGCCATCGCATCACGGCGAGGCCCCAAGCGGTCCGTCCCCACCACCCGCACGTACGTGCTCGACACCAGCGTGCTGCTGGCCGACCCCGGCTCGCTGCGACGCTTCCACGAGCACCAGGTGGTGCTGCCCGTCGTCGTGATCACCGAGCTCGAAGGCAAGCGCGCTCACCCCGAGCTGGGATACTTCGCCCGGCAGGCGCTGCGGTGCCTCGACGAGCTGCGGTTACGGCACGGCCGGCTCGACTCACCTGTGCCGATCGGCGACGACGGCGGGACGTTGCGGGTCGAGCTCAACCACACCGACCCTGCTGTGCTCCCGGCGGGTTTCCGCCTCGGCGACAACGACAGCCGGATCCTCGCGGTGGCGCTCAACTTGGAGTCGGAGGGTCATCTCGTCACGCTGGTGTCCAAGGACCTGCCGCTGCGGGTCAAGGCGTCGGCTGTCGGGCTGCCGGCGGAGGAGTACCGCGCCGAACTGGCGGTCTCGACCGGGTTCACCGGCATGAGCGAGGTCGACGTGACTGCCGCAGACATCGACGCGTTGTACGCCGAGGGCACCATCGACCTCGAGCCAGCCAGCGACCTGCCCTGCCATTCCGGGCTCGTGCTCCTCTCCGACCGCGGCAGCGCGCTGGGCCGGGTCACCGCCGACAAGCAGGTGAAGCTCGTGCGGGGGGACCGCGAAGCCTTCGGGTTGCGTGGACGCTCGGCCGAGCAGCGTGTCGCCCTCGACCTCTTGCTCGACCCGGAGATAGGCATCGTCTCGCTCGGTGGTCGCGCCGGCACCGGCAAGTCAGCCCTGGCCCTGTGCGCCGGGCTCGAGGCGGTGCTGGAGCGCCGCCAGCACAAGAAGGTGGTGGTGTTCCGGCCACTCTTCGCCGTCGGCGGACAAGAGCTCGGCTACCTGCCCGGCAGCGAGTCCGAGAAGATGCAGCCGTGGGCGCAGGCGGTGTTCGACACGCTCGGCGCCGTCACGAGCAGCGACGTGATCGACGAAGTGCTGGCACGCGGGATGCTCGAGGTTCTCCCGCTCACCCACATCCGTGGCCGGTCCCTGCATGACGCGTTCGTGGTCGTCGACGAGGCACAGTCGCTTGAGCGCAACGTGCTGCTGACCGTGCTGTCGCGGGTGGGGGCGAACTCCAAGGTCGTGCTGACCCACGATGTAGCGCAACGCGACAACCTGCGGGTAGGACGACACGACGGTGTGGTGGCGGTGGTCGAGAAGCTCAAGGGGCACCCGCTGTTCGCTCACGTCACGTTGACGCGCTCCGAGCGATCGCCGATCGCGGCTCTCGTTACCGAGATGCTCGAAGACATCTCCTTGTGACCGTCTGATGTCAGCCCTGGGGTAACGCTTGGGGATCAGTGCGGTCGCGTAGGTCGCTGGCCGCGCCTCCACGCTCGTACGGCGAGAAATGTCGCCAGCGCAAAGGCAGCCAGGACCAATGCCTCGGTCAAGGCTGGTTTGCCTTGGACCTCGGCAACCAAAGTCGTCACGAACGCAGCAACGGTGAAGAATCCCAACAGTCCGATCAAGACTTCGAACCGCTGCTGTCGCGCTGTTGGTTTCACCTGCGTGTCGCTGCGGCTGGAATTCTTGGTCACCGGCGCTCGTCCCTCACGAGGCTCAGACATCAGCCCTTGACACCTCCGGCGGTCAGACCCGAGACGATGCGACGCTGGAAGAGCAGCACGACGATGATCAGCGGAATCGTGACCACGGTGCCCGCCGCCATGACCGCCGTGTAGGGCTCCTGGTGTGGCTGGGAGCCGGCGAAGCTCGCGATCGCTACTGTCACCGGCTGGGTGGAGTCGTTGGACAGCTGGCTGGCGATCAGGAACTCGTTCCATGCGGCGATGAACGCCAAGATCGCTGTCGTGAACAGACCTGGTGCCGCCAACGGCAAGATGATCAGCCGGAACGCCTGCGCAGGTGTCGCCCCGTCGATTCGGGCTGCCTCCTCGAGCTCCCACGGCATCTCCCGGAAGAACGCAGTGAGTGTGTAGACGGTCAGCGGCAGTACGAAGGAGATGTTCGGGATGATCAGTGCCTGGTACTGGCCGATCCAGCCGATGTCCGTGAAGAGGGAGAAAAGTGGGGTGACCAGAGCAACACCCGGGAACATCGAGGCTCCGAGGATGAAGCCCATCACGAGGAACTTTCCCCTGAACTTCAGCTTGGCCAGTGCGTATGCCGCGAAGATCCCGACCAGGAGGGCGATGATCGTGGTGGAGACGCCGATGATGAGGCTGTTGACGAGCGCCGAACCGAAGTGGTTGCCGCGGTCCGTTGAGAACACCGTCCTGAAGTTGTCCATGGTGACGTGCGTGGGCCAGAAATCGGTGGCAAACGTGAAGTTGACGTCACGCAGCGACGTGAGAAGCATCCAGTAGAACGGTACGAGTCCCCAGACCACGATGATGGCCACACCCAGATACGTGCGGATGGTCGCGGCCGTGCGTGATCTGGACTTCTGCGATTTCTCCGGCTCGGGGGCCTTGCGTGACTCCGGGGTTACGGTTGTGGCTGCCATGTCACTTCCCCTTCCTCTGGGCTGGGTCATCGTCCGTCACGTTCGCGCCAAGGAACTTGATGAAGACGAAGGCGATGAAGAAGATGAACAGAAACGTGATGGTCGACAGTGCCGCGGCGCTGTTGGGCGCACCGTGGAGCTCGTCCACCACCAGGATCGACAGCGTCGTCGTGCCGTTGGATCCCTGCGTGAGGATTGCAGGGAGGTCGTACATGCGGAGCACGTCGAGGGTGCGGAACAGCACCGCCACCATCAGCGCCGGGCGCACGAGCGGAAGGGTGATGTGGGTGAACCGCTGCCATGCGCTCGCACCGTCCACCTTGGCCGACTCGTAGACCTCTGTCGAGATCAGCTGCAGGCCGGCCAGGATGAGCAGCGCCATGAAGGGGGTCGTCTTCCACGTGTCGGCGACGATGATCGCCATCCGGGCCGGCCACTGCGAGCCGGTCCACAGGATGTTGACGTGCGCCAAGCTGTTGGCGATACCCTCATACGCAAAGATGAAGTACCACAGCTTCGCCGTGACGGCGGTCGGGATCGCCCACGGGATGAGGATGGCTGCACGCAGCAGGCCGCGACCTCTGATGTTCTTGTTCATGATCATCGCGAACCATAGGCCCAGGATCGTTTCGAGGATCACTGTGATCACGGTGAACATCACGGTGATCCAGACCGAGGTGTAGAACGACGCCGCGTTGTTACCGGTTGGGCAGGAGACATCTCCGCATCGCTGGAGGATCCAGTGGATGTAGTTGTCGATACCGGCGAACCCACCGGTGACGAACATGCCCGACTGCGGATCAATCATCTCATCCTGCTGGAATGACTGGTAGACCGCGCGGAAGACCGGATAGACGATGACGATCGTCAGCGTCACCAGGGTCGGGACAATCAGCAGCCACCCTCGGCGGCCCTGACCGGGATCGAGCCGGTTGCGCAGCGATTTCGGTTCTTGGTCGTCGACGCTGACCTTTTCGGTAGCGACCTCCGCTGACTTGACGGACATTGGGCCTCCTCGCGAGGGTGGGATGAGACAGCTACCAGCGGAGGCTGAGACAGGTCAGGGGGGCCAGGCGAGAGCCCGGCCCCCCTGACCTGTCTCAGCCTCCGCTGGTAGCTGTCTTGATTGCTGCTTGCATGTTTGTCAGGGCTTCGTCAACACTCACGTCACCCTTGATGGCTGCGTACCCGTTCTCCTGGATCGCCAGCGTGACGTCTGGGTAGAAGGGCGTGATCGGGCGTGGGACCGCGTTGTCGAGCGACTGCTTGAGAACGGGCAGGTATGGGAAGTCCTTCGCCAGCTGGGCGTCGTCATACAGAGCAGCAAACGAAGGAGCCGCTGAGCCCTTCGTGACGAAGAACCGTTGGCTCTCTTCGCTCTCCATGAACTTGATGAAGTCGACCGCGGTCGCCTTGTTGTCGGAGTAGGCACTGATGGCCAAGTTGTGACCACCGAGGGCCGAGGCTCCGATGCCGTCGGTGCCAGGCAGCGGAGCGACGCCGAACTTGCCCTTGACCTTGGAGCTGCCCTCGGTCGAAGCCAGGCTGTAGACGTAGGGCCAGTTCCGCAGGAAGAGGAGCTTGCCGGCCTCGAAGGCGATTCGGCCTTCCTCCTCGGTGTAGGTGATGGCCTGCTTGGGGATGTTGCCGTCCGCATAGGCGTCAGCCAGGTTGCCCAGACCCGTGGCGGCCTCGGGGGTGTCCACGGTGGGCGTGACCCCGTCGTCACCGACGATGGAGCCACTGGCGCCGTTGATCGCCTCTGCCACGTTCACCGTCAAGCCTTCGTACTTCGAGAACTGGCCGGCGTAGCAGCCCATGTTGTTGTCGTCGGCGATGGAGCACATGCCCATCATCTCGTCCCACGTCTTGGGCGGCGTTTTGACGAGGTCCTTGCGGTAGTAGAGCATCCCGCCATCGGTGAGCCAGGGGGCGCCGTACTGCTTGCCCTCGTACTGGCCGCTCGCCACAGTGGCGTCGAGGAGAGGCTCAGTGTCGATGGCGAGGTCACCTTCGAGTGGCTGTAGCCATCCCTTGGCGGCGAACTCGGTGTTCCAGATCAGGTCGACGGACACGACGTCGTAGTCGGCGTTCTGCGCCTCGAGGTTGCGGACCAGGTCCTCGCGCTGCTGGTCGGCCTCGTCGGTCTGCTCCTTGACCGTCACCTTCTCGTCAGGATGGTCCTTGTTCCACTTCGCGACGATAGGCGCGATCGTGCCGCTGTTGTCCTTGCCCTGCACATACGTGATCGGTCCTCGTGAGTCGAGATTCTCGTTTGCGGCCGGGTTGCCGCCGCTGTCGCCACCCCCACACGCCGCAAGAGTCAGCATGGAAACGGTCGCTGTCGCAATAAAGGCCTTGCGCTTATGGGGCATTACGTTCCTCCGGATACTTGATGAACCGATGTTGCCACGGTTGGCGACACCTGATGGGGACTGCTTTCGAGCACTCACGAGACGACAACCCAGACGGCTGCGTCGACGGGAAGCACTCCGGAATCGGCGCCGAACCCTGATGTGAGCAGAATCTGGCCCTGCGGAAGGGGTACGTCGGACGCGCCGGTGTTGATCCAGCACTGGACATCACCGCGGCGCAGAGCGAGAGTCCCCGCGGGCGACTCCAGCCATGTGAGGGGGTCGAGGCCGGCGAAGTACTTGCGTCTCAGACCCAGGGCCCTTCGGTACAGGTTGAGCATCGACTCGCTGTCGTGCTCCTCGACCGCTGCGGTCAGCGCGGCCCACTCCGCTGGTTGAGGAAGCCACGGGACTGAGGCGTCGTGCGCGCTGAACCCGAAAGGTGGACTGTCACCAGACCAGGGCAAGGGCACCCGGCAACCATCGCGGCCCGGGTCGGTGTGTCCGGACTGGATCCACGTAGGGTCCTGACGAAGCTCGGACGGGATGTTCTCGACCTCTGCCAACCCCAACTCCTCGCCCTGGTAGAGGTAGGCACCGCCGGGGAGGGACAGAGTCAGCATGATGGCGGCTCGCGCGCGTTTCCTGCCGAGCGAGAGGTCGGGGGACTCGGAGCCCCAGCGGGCGTGCTCCCAGTCACTGTCGGCCAGCCGAGCCGGCTGGCTGCGTGCATATCGGGTCACGTGGCGAACGACGTCGTGGTTGGACAGCACCCAGGTACTGGCCGCTCCGACGGCGGCCGCTGCGGCCGTGACGTCCTCGATGACCTGGCGCATGACGTCTGCCCGGAACGGCGCACGGAGGAAGTCGAACTGGAAGGCTGCGTGCAGCTCATCTACCCGCAGGTACTGCGCCAGTCGCTCGCTGCTCGACACCCATGCCTCTGCCACGAAGACTCGTGGGGGGTCGTAGGAGTCTGCCACCTTGCGCCACCTGCGGTAGATCTCGTGAACCTCGTCCTGGTCCCACGCCGGGTGGAACGCGTTGCCCGCGAGGGAGCCGTCCCGTGGACCGGCATCAGGCAGACCGTCAGCCTTGCTGAGCCCATGCGCCACGTCGATGCGGAACCCGTCGACGTCGCGGTCGAACCAGAAACGCAAGATGCCCTCGAACTCGTCGCCGACCTCCGGATTAGTCCAGTCGAGGTCAGGCTGCTCCGGTGCGAAAAGATGGAGGTACCACTCCCCCGCTGAACCGTCGGGGGCCGTCACACGTGTCCACGCGGGCCCACCGAAGTTGCTGGACCAGTCGTTAGGGGGGAGCTCCGCGCTGTCGCCACGGCCGGGCCGGAAGATGTACCGTGCGCGCGCGGCAGCATCTCCGCGCAGCGCTGCCTGGAACCACCGGTGCTCGGACGACGTGTGGTTCGGGACGATGTCGAGCAGGATCTTCAAGCCCAGATCATGGGCTTCACTGATCAATTCCTCGGCGGCGGTCAAAGTTCCGAAAGCCGGCTCGATGTCCCGGTAATCAGCGACGTCATAACCTCCGTCATACATCGGCGAGGGAAACCAAGGGTTGATCCACAGCGCATCGACACCGAGCTCGGCTAGGTAGGGCAGTCGCGTGCGAAGCCCGCCGATGTCACCGACTCCGTCACCATCGCTGTCAGCGAAGCTGCGAATGTAAACCTGATACACGACTGCGGTCTTCCACCACTCCTCGGGTCCGGGACCGCGTTGGAGGCGTTCGCCCAGAGAGGACACGTCTCGTGCGATCACGTGGCCTCCTCACTGCTGGAACCGTTGTGCGGCCCATCTTGACAGGAGTCGACGGTGTGAGCCAGACCACACTCGTCATCGCGACCGAACTGTGTTGCTGGTCCGAGGAAGCAGGGACCAATGTCACGGCCACCGACGAGGCTCGCCACCCGCGTCACATGGGTCACCTGTGGGTGAGAATTTGCAATGTCCCATGGCTTGTACCAGGCTGGGCCGGTCCTCGTCTGCAAGGAGTGATTCGGCGTGCCCGGTCGGCACCTCGCACCACGCCACAAAGCATCTCGCTCGCTCATGGCAGGCGACACTCAGCCGGTTTCTTGGCCGGCTGGCTGCCGATGCCGTCGGTGGGGCCCCCCGCGCAGGCATGACCGGCGCGGTCGCTGTCGTAGGTGCAGCCGCCGTCGCGACTGGCGTGGGTGTGGCCTCGCTCGAGACGCAGACCGACGCGGACACCACTGACACCGCCGCCACGGTGCCGAATGCCTCGGGCACTGACGACCGGCTCGGTCAGCGCCTGCACCGCGATGCGAGCAGCGACGCGGTCAGCCGCTCTGCGACCCGGCCCGCGCTCGCCTCCGAGCAGCGAGAGACAAAGCACAGAGCCATGTCGGTCAGCGACCAGTCGGTGACGGGTCGCGTCGTGGAGTCCGTGGCCCCCACCGACCCTCGCGAGATCGCGATGATGCTGCTGCCGGAGTACGGCTGGGACAGCACGCAGTTCTCCTGCCTCGACCAGCTCTACATCAGCGAGAGCGACTGGGACCCTTACGCGACGAACTCGTCGTCGGGCGCGTACGGGATTCCGCAGTCGCTGCCGGCGGAGAAGATGGCCACCGCGGGCGCCGACTGGCGCACCAACCCCGCCACTCAGATCGAGTGGGGGTTGGACTACATCGTGTCCAGCTACGGCACTCCCTGCTCCGCGTGGTCCTTCAAGCAAGGGAACAACTGGTACTGACCCGGTGGCAGGCGCCCGTGCGTCAGGGGTGGGTCATGCTGAGGACGTCGAGAGCGGCGTCCAAGTCTTCTTCGGTGATCTCACCGCGCTCGACGTAGCCCTGCTCGATGACCACCTCACGGATCGTCTTGCGTTCCTTGACGGCCCGCTTGGCGATGGCGGCGGCGTTCTCGTAGCCGAGGTAGCGGTTCAACGGCGTTACCACCGCAGGGGACGACTCGGCCAGTTCGAGACAACGCTCCTCATCGGCCTCGAGGCCGGCGATGCAGCGGTCGGCCAGCAGCCGGCTGGCGTTGGCCAACAGCCGCACCGACTGCAGCAGGTTCGCCGCCATCACCGGCATCATCACGTTGAGCTCGAAGTTGCCGGAGGCGCCGGCGAAGGCGACCGCCGCATCGTTGCCGATCACCTGGGCGCACACCATCGACATCGCCTCGGGCAGCACCGGGTTGACCTTGCCCGGCATGATGCTGGACCCCGGCTGTAGGTCGGGGAGTCGCAGCTCTCCCAACCCCGCTCTGGGACCGGATCCCATCCACCGCAGGTCCGTGCAGATCTTGTGCAGGCCGACGGCGACCGTGCGCAGCTGGCCGCTGGCCTCGACGAGCGCATCGCGGCTGCCCTGCGCCTCGAAGTGGTTGCGCGCCTCGGTGAGCTCCAGCCCGGTCAACTCCGACAAGACGTCGATGACGCGCCCGGGGAACCCTGGTGGGGTGTTGATGCCGGTGCCTACTGCCGTGCCACCGAGGGGCAGCTCCGCCACTCGCGGCAGGGTGTCGGTGAGGCGTTCGATGCCAATCCGCAGCATGGCGGCGTACCCACCTAGCTCCTGCCCGAGCGTGACGGGTGTCGCGTCCATCAGGTGGGTGCGGCCGGCCTTGACGACCTGGTCGAACGCCGTGGACTTCGTCTCGAAGGCCGATGCCAGCTGGTCGAGTGCAGGGATCAGGTCGCGGGTGATGGCGCTGGTCGCGGCGACATGGACGGAGGTGGGGAAGGTGTCGTTGCTCGACTGGCTGGCGTTGACGTGGTCGTTGGGGTGAACGCTGCGGCCGAGTCGCTGGCTGGCCAGGGAGGCGATCACCTCATTGACGTTCATGTTGCTCGATGTGCCCGAGCCGGTCTGGAAGACGTCGATGGGAAAGTGTTCGTCGTGCTGGCCGTCGGCGACCTCGGTGGCGGCGGCCTCGACAGCCGCGGCGATGTCGGCGTCCAGCACTCCGAGCTCGGCGTTGACGCGGGCGGCCGCGGCTTTGATCTGCGCCAGGGCGTGGATGTGCTCGGGCTCGAGCCTGCTCCCTGAGATCGGGAAGTTCTCGACCGCGCGCTGCGTCTGCGCCCGCCAGAGTGCTGAAGCAGGGACTTTGACCTCGCCCATGGTGTCGTGCTCGACGCGGAGGTCGCCGTCCTGGGCTGCGCCGTCGGCGTTCGAAGCTACGGTCGTTGCGGGGGTGGTGCTCACGGATGTTTCTCCTTCGTCCTCGTCGCGCTCAACCGTACGACCTGAGGCTGCCTGGCCGAGTTTCGCCCTGCTCACTCCTGCGGCGAGCGCCGCTTCTGCTTGAGCTGGCCACGCTGAGTCTTCGTGTCCAGGCGCCGCCGGACGGAGGACCTGGTCGGCCTCGTCGGCCGTCGGGGTGCCGCCGGTGGGGCCAGGCCTTCGCGCAGCAGCTGGGTCAGCCGGCGCTCCGCAGCCTCTCGGTTGCGCAGCTGCGTGCGGTGCTCGGAGGCAACCACCGTCACGGTCCCGTCCGTGATCCGGTGCCCGAGACGGGCCAGCAGCCGCTGCCGCTGAGACTCGGTGAACGCCGCCGAGCTGACAAGATCGAGCGTGAGCTCCACCCGGCTGTCGGTGGTGTTGACCGACTGCCCGCCGGGGCCGCTGGAACGGGAGAACCGCCACCGCAGCTCGCCCTCGGGGACGATGACGCCGTCGCGGATCTCGAGCGGCCCGACCATGTGATGAGCGTACGCCGCAGAGCTGAGGCGACCACCAGCGCCGGCTCGATCTCGGCGACGACGACGCAGACGACCCGCTCGTCGTCGAGCACGGCCGCCAGTGTGTATCCGAGACCCAGACCACCGATCATCACAATGAGGTCGTCGTGAGACGTCGCCACCGCGTCCAGCGCTTCGTGGGCCAGCAGGCGTTCGCTGCGTGTCTCGGCACTGTCCATCACGAAGACGCCGTTGACGCGCAGCTCCAAGGCGCCGTCGTCTCCGCGCCGACGCAGGACCACTTCGCCGCGCTCGCTGAGGCTGCGCGCGAGGTGCTCCGACGTCATGCCCTTCATCCTCGCAGCGCACCGCGGTGCGTGCGTCGCGCCGGAGCCGTACCGTGGGCGGATGCCCGATCGACCGCAGTTCAAGCCCCTTCGCGAGGACTGGCAGCGCGCGCTCGTAGTGGTGGCGCACCCCGACGACATGGAGTTCGGGTCGGCAGCCGCTATCGCGCGCTGGACCGACCAAGGCAAGCAGGTCACGTACTGCCTGCTGACCAGCGGCGAAGCGGGCATCGATGACATGGAGCCAGCCGAGGCCAGTCGCGTCCGTGAGGCCGAGCAGCGTGAGTCGTGCCGCATCGTGGGTGTCGAGCAGGTCGAGTTCCTTGGTCTGCCCGACGGTGTCCTCGAGTACGGGGTGGCGCTTCGTCGGGAGATCGCTGCGTCGATCCGGCGACACCGGCCAGAGATCGTGATCACCAACAACTTTCGCGACACCTGGGACGGCGTGGTGGCCCTCAACCAGGCTGATCACATCGCGGCCGGCAAGGCGACGCTGGATGCGGCGCGCGACGCCGGCAACCGCTGGGTCTTCAGCGACCAGCTCGACGGTGACCTGGAGCCGTGGGGAGGCGTGCTGCAGGTCTGGGCGGCGAGCTCGCCGGGAAGCAGACATGCCGTCGACACCACGGAGACCTTCGACCGGGGGGTGGAGTCCTTGCGCGCCCACCAGGCGTACATCGACGGCTTGGGCTGGGCGGACTTCGACCCGGCGGAGTTCCTCGAGGGCGGCGCCCGGTCGGTGGGGCAGGGCCTCGGGGTTGCGTTCGCCACGAGTTTCGAGGTGTTTCCGCTGCAGCGGGGCGCGGCTGACGACACCTGATCGGTCGCGGGGACGGCACGCTCAGCGCCGTCTACGCGTACGTCTTCCGACAGGCGTCGGGCAGGCGGCATGCTCAGCGCCGTCTACGCGTACGTCTTCCGACAGGCGTCGGCAGACGGCCCTCGCAGCACCGCCTGTTCACCGGCGGTTTCAGCATGTTGCGTTGTCTGCGCCGAGATCGTGTGGTTATCTGCGCTTACAAAGCAAAGCGGGGACATCCAGGAGGACACCGTGAAGCGACCATCCAGACTTGTCACCGCACTCACCGTCGCGGCGGCTGCCATCGCGCTGGCCTCGTGTGCTCCACCGAAGGACGACAACTCGTCGTCTCCAGACGCGAAGAACACTGGAGCATCCAGCGGACAGTCCGCAGAGGACTACCTAGCGGACCTTGTCACGAAGGCCGAGGAGGAAGGCGAGCTCAATGTCATCGCGCTGCCTCCCGACTGGGCGAACTACGGCAACGTGATCGCGGCCTTCGAAGAGAAGTACGACATCACGGTGAACTCCGACCAGCCTGACACCGACAGCCAGACCGAGATCGACACCGCCAAGCGGTTGGCGGGCAAGGACCGCGCACCCGATGTCTTCGACCTCGGGCAAGCGGTGGCGCTCGCCAACACCGACATGTTCGCGCCTTACCAGGTTCAGACCTGGGACGACATCCCCGCGGAGTTCAAGGACCCCGACGGCCTTTGGGTCAACGACTACGGCGGCTACATGTCGGTCGGCTACGACTCGGCCAAGGTGCCCGACGTCACGAGTCTGGACGACCTGCTGGGATCCGACTACAAGGGTGCGGTCGCGCTCAACGGTGACCCGACGACGGCGGGCGCGGCGTTCAGCGGCGTCATGATGGCCGCGATCGCCGGCGGCGGCTCCGCCGACGACATCGCTCCCGGCGTCGACTACTTCGGCGAGCTCAACGACGCGGGCAACTTCTTGCCGGTCGACCCGAGCGCAACGACGATCGAGTCCGGCCAGACCCCGGTCGTCGTGGACTGGGACTACCTCAACGCCGCCGAGACGTCGAAGCTGCCGACCTGGAAGGTCTTCGTCCCTGACGACGCGGTCATCGCTGGCTACTACTTCCAGGCCATCAACAAGGAGGCTCCGCACCCCAACGCCGCGCGGCTGTGGGAGGAGTTCTTGTACTCCGACGAAGCGCAGAACCTGTGGCTCCAAGGCGGAGCGCGTCCGGTTCGCGCCGAGGCCATGGTCGAGGCAGGCACCATCGACAGCGAGGCCTACGAAGCGTTACCTCCGGTGTCTGGAGAGACGGTCATCGTCACCGACGAGCAGACAGCCACTGCAGCGGAGTACCTCAGCAACAACTGGGCGAAAGCCACCGGCTGAGCATGCACCCGTTACGCGCTGAGACGCGCCTCTGCGGTGGCGGGTAGTCGCAGGATCGGCGCGAGCCTCGGGCTCGCGCCGTTCCTCGTATACGTGACCCTGTTCCTTTTCATCCCGACGATCGTCGTCGCGATCGGAGCCGTCACGGTCGACGGCAGGTTCAGTCTCGAAGGCATTACGGCTCTCAAAGAGCCGACGATGCTGCAGATCACCTACCGGACCCTGCTGCTGGCGGGGTCGACCGCGGTGATCGGAGCCCTCGTCGGTGGTCTCGTCGCCTACGTGGTCTCGACCGCCAAGCCCAACGGCATCCTGCGCAAGTCAGTCGCCAGCTTCTCCGGGGTGCTCGCCCAGTTCGGCGGGGTGACGTTGGCCTTCGCCTTCATCGCCACGGTCGGCCGCGAAGGCGTCGTGAGCCTGTGGCTCAAGAACCACGACATCGTCGACTTCACCACCAGCGGGTGGTTGTTCACCCTCAAGGGCCTCGTCCTCGTTTACACATACTTCCAGGTGCCCCTGATGGTGATCGTCTTCCTGCCGGCGCTCGACGGCATCCGGCCGCAGTGGCGCGAGGCGGCCGACAACCTCGGCGCGACGACCTGGCAGTACTGGCGCCACGTCGGGCTGCCGCTGGTCTTCCCCGCGTTCCTCGGCTCCATGCTGTTGCTGTTCGCGAACGCGTTTGCGGCGTATGCGACGGCGGCAGCGCTCGTCAACCAGGGCTCGCCGATCCTGCCGCTGCAGATCCGCAAGGCCTTGCAGAGCGAGGTGGTGCTGGGGTACCAGAACCTCGGCTACTCGATCGCCTTGGAGATGGTGGTCATCGTGACGGTGGTGATGTACGCCTACAGCCGGCTCGAGCGGCGTACGTCGGGGTGGCTGCGATGAGCACCGCGGCGCGGCGGCGACGTGGCCAGGCGGTGACCCGCTGGTTCGTGCTGCTAGCTGTCGGCTTCTTCTTCGTGCTGCCGCTGTACTCCATGTTGCTCTACAGCGGCCGAAAGAGCCCTGCGGGCGGGTCGTGGTCGGCTTGGGCAGTCCTCACCGAGGACCCGACCCTGACCGACGCGATCAAGACCTCGCTCGAGCTGGCGGCGCTGACCGCTGTTGGCATGTTGCTGCTGTTGCTGCCGACGATGGTCTGGGTGCGGCTGAAGGTGCCGAAGGCGCGCAAGGCGATGGAGTTCATCTGCCTGCTGCCGTTGACGATTCCCGCGATCGTGATCGTGGTCGGTTTCCAGAACGTGCAGCTCTGGGTCG
>JAABUS010002602.1_pt1 | contig 33540 bp, 33 predicted proteins | sample 5560161 | NCBI WGS metagenome assembly JAABUS01 (sample SAMN10711885, study PRJNA513376) | rock metagenome | isolation source: Antarctica rocks | place: Antarctica: Victoria Land, Trio Nunatak nord | collected 2016-01-04 | reverse complement strand
TTGGTGTGTGGGACGGTCGGTCTTTGACCGGTGGCCCGTGGTCGGCGCGGTTGTTGGCAGCGCGCTCACGTGTTCGTTGACGCCCGGGCGCCTGGACGAGACGATGTTGATTGATGGGACGGGGTCAAGGTGGTTGACGCAGGTCGGGTAATCCTGCTTAACGGCGCGTCGAGCTCCGGCAAGTCTTCGCTGGCCCGGCGCCTACAGGCTTCGCTGGACGTTCCGTTCCTGCATGTGAGCAGTGACCAGTGGGTGGAGGCGGGCGTCATACCGCAGCGGCGCGAGGACAAGGGGCCTTTCAACTGGGTCGACTCCATGCGGCCACGCTTCTTTGACGGCTTCCACCGCACCATCGCCGCTATGGCTGCCGCCGGCAACAACCTCATCGTCGACCTCATCATCGAGTACCCGCCGTGGCGTGCGCAGTTGGCGCAGCTGCTGACTGGGTCTGGACGTCTTCGTGGTGGCCGTTGTCTGTGATCCGCTCGAGCTGCAACGCCGCGAGCTCTATCGCGGTGACCGGCGCCCCGGTGAGGCACTGGCCCACCTGCATGAGAACCGCATCCACGAGCTGGGGCCCGTTGACTTCTCGGTCGACACGACCGCCGCGATCACGACGACGCTCACCTACACCGTCATCGCCGCGTGGGAACAGCGCAGCGGCCCCAGTGCGCTGTTCTACCCGGATGGTAGGTAAGAGCCGGCTGTCGAGCAGCGCCGGGCCGCTGTGATTCGTCGCTACCTGCCGCGACGGTCAGACTCCGGGGCGGCCCCTAGCGGCTCGCCCGCGTTGTTCCAAGGCGCATAGCGGTTGGGTTGTCGCGGTCGGACACTATGAACCGATGGCAGCCGACGCTTGGCTTCGGGTCAGTCACGGGGACCCGCTCTTATCGGTCGGTGCTGGGTCGAGGCGTGTGGATGGCAGCGGTCGCAGTGCTCCGGCGATGCCGGCGGAGACAGCGGCCAATCCCGCGACAATGAGGAGTGCCCGCTGGACCGTCAGGTGGTCACCGAGCAGCCCGATCAGCGGTGGGCCGCACAGGAAGGAGCAGTAGGCCATCGAGGCGACAACGCTGACCCGTGCCGCCGCAGCGGTCGGGTCGTCCGCGGCGGCGCTCATACCGACCGGGAAACCCAGCGATGCACCCAGCCCCCACAAAGTGACACCGAGGAACGCTAACGCCGCGGCGGGGCTGAAGATGAACAGCAGCAGCCCGGTGAACGCCGACAGGGCCAACCCTCTGAGCACCGCGACGCGGCCGTACCGGTCCAGGACCGTCGGGCCGAACCAGCGCCCAGCAGTCATCGCAGCGAGGAAGGTCGCCAGGCCCAGCGTGCCCACAGCAGCCGGCACGTGGTAGCTGTCGATGAAGGCGATGTTGATCCAGTCGTAGCCGCTGCCTTCGGCGAAGCCGATGGCCAGGACGAACAGCCCGATCAGCAGCGTCCGCGGTTCCGTCCAACGGGCCAGCAGCCTCGCCCGAACACCGCCTGCATCGCTTCGCGCCGCATCTGTCGCGGACGCGTCGGTGTCAGCGACGAAGCCGCGCACGGCCCACGGGACCAGCCCGGCGGTGAGCACAGCGACGGCAAGCAAGTGCACGGTGACCGGGACCTTCAACAGCACCGCCACCGCGCCGATCACAGCCCCACCGACCGTGCCGATGCTGTAACCGGCGTGGAAACGCGACATGACCGCCCGCCCGAGGTGGCGTTCCACGATCGCGCCCTGCACATTCATCGCCACGTTCCACGCGCCCACAGCGAAGCCGACCAGAAAGAACCCCACGATCACCGCTGCGATGCCGGCGTGATAGCCGACACACACGATCGACAGTCCACCGCCGAGCAGTACCGCCATCGCCGCGACCGTCCGCCGCGACGTGTACCGGTGCACGATCACTCCGCCACACGGCAAGGACACCAACGACCCCACAGCGATCGCCAACAACACCACACCCACCTGCGCCGGCCTCAGATGCAAACTCGCCCGAATCTGCGGGATCCGCGACGTCCAACTCGCCGACACCGCGCCGACGCTGACGAACGCTGACGCCGTCGCCCGCGCAGCAGACCTACCACGCGCGGCGAGCATCGCAGGTGTCGCAGCCGAGGTCACCAGCGGCCCTCCGGACAAGTAGTACAGCGCTCACGACACCGGTCAATATAGGCCCACCCGCCCATGGGACGGAAGCGTTTCCACCAACGCTCCTCCGCGACCTGCCATACGTCGCCGACAACGGGTGACCTGTCCGCCCACGATGTCGACGCCCAACAAGACGGAACGCCAATCGGCGTTCCGCATGCGGCACGCGGGCTCGGCGAGCACTACCGGGCCCCCGATCTTTTTTGCTCTTGGGCAATAGCCGTGAACCGAGGGAGTCCTCGATAGGGTCGGCAGCATGTTGTGGGCCGCGGTCGTGGGTTTTCTGGTCGCCATTACCCCGGTCGCGCTGACTCCGGGCGCGAGCTTCACCCTCGCTACTCAACGGACTCTGGCCGGACACCGCAACGCCACCGCCTGGGTAGTTGTCGGCACCGCGACCGGTATCTACGTTCACGCCCTGTTGGCCGCCGTCGGCCTGTCGGCAGTGGTGATGCGCTCCGCGCAGGCTTTCACCGTGGTCAAGGTGCTCGGCGGGATCTACCTAGTCAGCCTCGGAGCCTGGACGCTGTGGCAGACCGGCCACCGGCAGCAATCGAAGGCCAGCGGTGCTCCTCAGTTGCCGTGGACTGGTCGCCACAGCTATCCGCAAGCTGTGCTTGCCAATGTTCTCAACCCCAAAGCCGCCTCGGTGTACCTGACGCTCGCCCCGCAGTTCCTCACGGCGGATCAGGTGGGCGTTCTCACCATGCTGTTGCTGGCCACCGTGCACGTGGCCGTCATGGCTGTCTGGCTGACCGTGTGGACTGCAGTACTTCGCCGAGCACGGCGCGCCGCCCGCTCGGACCGCCTCACCACGACAGTCAACCGCGTCGGCGGCGCCATCCTGATTGCTTTGGGTATCCGCACCGCTAGGACTTGAGCAGGTCAACCGCAGGACACCACAACGTCCGTTCACCGTTGGACTTCCGGGATGGGCGCATCGCGGCGGCGGCGGCGGCGGTGGCGGTGGCGGTGGGGACGGGGGTGTGTGGTCGTGGACGTGGCGGGGTGGTGTGTCGAACGGTTGGGCTGCGATGTTGAGGCGGTGACGTTCGAGACCGGTCACCTGTCTCGCGTGCTGGGGCTGCGTCTGCGTGATGGCCGCGAGGTCGTGGTGAAAGTCCGGCCGTGGCAGGAGCGGTTGGTGACGTGCGTGGCAGTTCAGGAGGTCCTGGCCGGGCTTGGCTTTCCGTGTCCGAGGCCGCTGGCGGGACCGGACCGGATAGGCCAACCGGTTCAGGCCGTGCACGCCGAGCAATTGCTGCCCGGCGGGCAGATGATGCCGCCCGGCGGTGACGCGGCCGGGATGTTCGCGGCGTTGCTGGCGGACCTGGTCGCTCTCACCCCGTACGTGGCGGCGACGCAGTTGGCGTCGCTGCGCGCCTGTTCGCCGCCGTGGGTGGGCTGGGACCACACCGGCGAGCAGCTGTGGCCGGCGCGTGACACCCCGGGCCCGGCGTTGCACGAGGAGCCCGGACCCGACTGGGTCGATGAGGTGGCGGTCGCGGCACGGGCGTTACTGCTGTCGGCGAGTGACCTGCCGTTGGTGCTCGGGCACGGCGACTGGGAATCTCAGAACCTGCGCTGGATCGATCGCCGGCCCGGGCCGTGCACGATTGGGACAGCCTCATCGCCCAGCCCGAGCCTGCGGTGGTGGGCGCCGCAGCCGCGGTCTGGCCCGCCGGGGCGGGGAGCAGGCACGCCGCAACCGTGCAGGAGAGCGAGGCGTTCCTCGACGCCTACCAGCACGCCGCAGGCAGGACCTGGAAGAACCGCGACCGGCGGCTGGCCTGGGCCAGCGGGTTATGGCTGCGCACCTACAACGCCAAAAAGGACGCCGCCGACGGCGGCGGCCCGCAACTGGACCTGCTCGCAAACGAGGTCGACCAACGCCGACGACTCGCCGGCCTCTGACCCACCAGGCTCCCCCAGACGACGATCGGGCTTGCCAGACGCTGTCGAAGCAGCAGTCCCGGCCTGATGGCACGATCGGTCGGTGCCCAGGACGACCGCACCCATAGTTCCAGCGGGAAACATGGCCTCACAGGCGCAACCGACCCTGCGGGTGGATAAGTTGCTTCTTCGGCCGTGAGAACCTGCTGACGTTCCCGTACTCGTCGCCGCGTACAGCGACCCGGCCATCAACACTGGAATTTCCGGTCGATGACGCAGGCAGAAGCTGCCGACTACGTTTCCACCGCGAACACCAGCTGGACCTCGGAGACGGCCGCCAGCTGGGCCGTGACCTCGGTCGGCAACGTTGTCGGACGCATGTCACTGCGCTCGATCGACTTGATACAAGGACTGGGCTCGATCGCCTACTGGGTTACCCCGGCCGGGCGGGGCCGCGGCGTCGCCCCTCGCGTGCTGCGCGCGGTCAGCACCTGGGCACTGCGGGAGCTCGGGCTACACCGACTCGAGCTGGAACACTCCATTACCAACGACGCATCGTGCCGCGTCGCCGCTAAAGCCGGTTACACCCTGGAGAGCACGAAACGCAGCCAAGCTCTGCACGCCGACGGATGGCACGACATGCACCTTCACGTCCTACTCGACGGCGATCTCCCTGCCACAGCAACCATGAGCTTGAAGCCCGGTCAGGGTGCGGCGGATTCTGGCGGTCAGCGCAACAGGAGGTCGCCGATGAGTTCGATCGGCTTCTTGAACGGCGCGGCTGATCGTGCGACGGGTCCGCGACGCCATCCCCGAGCACGTCCACGCTCAAGGCGAACTGTTCCGGATCTGGCGCCACCACGCGATCTTCACCGATTCACCGTTGCCGATGCTCACCGCCGAGGCCGATCACCGCCGGCACGCGATCCTGAGCTCGCCCAGTCGCGCAGCGCGATCCCGCAACGGGCTCACGAGCGGCACCTGGCGACGGCTACTCGTAGTGGGTCCACATTCGCAGAACATGCACGGCGTGGCGATCCGAAAAGACCTCATAGACAAGCCGATGCTGGATGTTGATGCGTCGGGAATAGCAGCCCGCCAGGTCACCGACAAGCTTTTCATACCGTGGAGGTGTACCGAGCGGGTCCTCGGCGAGCACGTCGAGGAGCCTTCGGGCCCGCTGCTTCAAGCCCGACGATGCGATCCTTTTAGCATCCTTCTGCGCTTGGCGCGAGTAGACCAGCGTCCAGTCATTCACCAGTCGAGTTCGGTCGAGGCGGCCTCAATGCCCTCAGCCCGCGCCTGACGGATCGACTCGGCAAATCCCGGAACCGACTCCAGGAACAGGGTCTCCTGGATCGCCTGCCAGTCGGCCTCGCCGATCAATACTGCATTGCCACGCTGCCCGGTGATGGTCAGCGGTTGAGACTCCTCGTTCACTTGGTCGATCAGTCGGTACAGGTTCGAACGGGCCGACGTTGCACTCACGGCAGTCATGCCTTCCACCTCCACCAAGAGCGTACGTTACCACGTACGCGCTAGCAAGCGAATCCTGGCGGCTGGGGTACGTCCCACCCGGACACAATGTCAGTGTGTCCCGCTGGAGCAGCCCCTTGCGGCGATCGACCGATTGGCGCCTGCGCCACGTCGCCGTAGGAGGTTCCCCCACTGACGCGGGGCTGCCCGATCAGGACTGTCGACGGCGTCGAGGGCCTGACGGTTGCTCGTGTCGTCTCTGACGGGCCAGGTCGAGAAGAACGTTGCCAGCCGCGGATAGGTCGCGTTCGTCCGCCGGGACCAGGTGCAGCGCGCGGTGCGCGGCCGGCGCGACGGGGACGACGGCCAGGTCATGGACCGGATCGTCAACTAGACCGCGGCGACGAGACCTGGGGCCATGAGTACGTCGTCGACGCAGCGGCCTTGCAAGGAGGAACTCCTGGCGCAGCACGCCCTCGACGTGAAAGCGGCAGCGCTCGTACAGGCGGCGCGCGCCGGTATTGGATCCCAGGACTCGGGGCCAGAGCGTCCGCGGCTGGATGCGAACCGGTCTACAGGGCCGACGGGGGACCGGCATGATGGGGTCTGTGATTGCCTTCTCGTCCGCGGCGCTGGTGCTTGCAGTAAGACACCTCGCGGAGGCCGCCGCTCGCTACAGGCGGCTGGGATTCGCTGTAAGGGACTTCGAGGGCGGTGACTACGCCTTCGCCTCCCGCGGCGAGGTCAACCTGCACCTCGCCACCGTGGTGCGGGTCCAGCCCGAGGAATCCACCGTGGCGGTGTTCTTGTACGTCAGCGACGCCCACGCCCGGTACGACGAGTGGAGGGACGCTGCCGTCAACGGTCGTCTCGTCTCGCCGGTCGAGACCGACTACGGGCTCGTCGAGGGAGCGTACGTCGACCCCGACGGCAACCTCCTCAGGTTCGGTTCGCCGGCACCTGACCCGTCCCAGTAGTCGATCCGCTGGTGGTGCGCCAGGTGCAGGCGCAGCGCGACTACACCGTGGACTGGCGGTTCATCTCGCTGCGCTTGATCAACGCCGAGGTCGACTACGACGCGCATTTCTCACCCGAGTACGAAGCCGGCCACACCGCGGGACTACGCTGCTGCGGGTGGCCGCCCGGGCACGAGCGGAGCATGGTCGTGAGGCGATGGCGCCGTTGTACGCCGCCTTTGGGGCGCAGATCTTCGACACCGCTCCGGACCCTGAGGACCCGCGCCGTGAGGGCAAGGTGCGTGAGCGCCGCGGGACCCGCGAATTCGCGGGCAGAGTCTTGGGCCGGGCGGGCCTGCCGCTCAAGCTGGCGGACGCCGTCGATGACGACTCATGGGACCTGGAGATCCGGCAGGAGACCGACGAGGCACTCTTGCTGGCGGGAAGGGACGTGGGCACGCCCATCATCCACTTCGAGCCACCCGCCGGCGTGGCCTTCTTCGGGCCGGTGATCAGCCGGCTGCCGCACGAGGACTCGGCAGTCCAGCTGTGGGATCACGTGGTCGGCTGGCACACTTCCCGGGTTTCGCCGAGCTCAAGCGAAGTCTGCGAGAGGAGCCACAGCTTGCCGCGCTCGGAGTTGACGCCGATACGGCCGGTCAGCAGGAGGACTGGCACGGCGGTAGTCGGCGGCAGAAGAAGTGACCCGGTCTGTGAGGGTGGCAGCATGAGCGAGACGCGCATCCGCAGTCACCAGGAGTCCGTTAGGGTCCAGGCGTCGGGCGAGACGCTATACGACATGGTTTCCGACACCGCACCGGCGAATGGAGCCCGGTCTGCACGTCGTGCTGGTGGGACGAGGAAGCCTAGGCAGGCCAGGTTGGCGCTTGGTTCACCCGGCACACCGAGCTCCCGAACCGGGCCTGGGTTACCCGGTCGGAGGTGGTGGTGGTGACCGAGCGTGGTCGCGGTTTCACCTGGGTGGCAGGGTGGCAGCTTCGTCCGCTGCGGCTTCGCCGTCGCCCCAGTGGAGACGAGGACGTCGCTCACCGAGTCCTGGGGGGTCCCGCCCGGGCGGGATCGCCATGTTCGAGGACAAGTTCGATGACCAGGCGCACATTGAGACCACCGACTGCACGCAGCAGGCCCTCAACAGCATCCCGAAAACTGTTGCCGCGATCAAGCGGATCGCCGAGTCCACTGAGCAGGTCAGGAGGCCGGGGTCATGACCGTGCCGCTTGGTGAGGCCGACTTCCCTGCGCCGATTGACGACCGGTGGTTCGAGGACTACGTGCCAGGGTCTGTCTACGAGTTCGGTCACGCGAGCCTGAGCGAGACGGAGATGGTCGCGTTCGCGAGGCACTACGACCCGCAGTTGATCCACACCGACCCGGCGTGGTCGACGGCGGGACCGTTTGGCGGGTTGATTGCCAGCGGCGTGCACACGATCGCCGTCTGCATGCGTCTCTACGTCGACCACTACATCTCCCACGTGGCCAGCCTGGCGTCGCCCGGCCTCGACGAGATCCGCTGGCCGCGACCGGTACGGCCCGGTGACCGCCTGCGCATCCAGGTTACGGTAGCCGAGGCGCGTACGTCGCGCTCCAAGCCTGACCGGGGACTCGTGCACTCGGCCGTGGAGGCACTCAACCAAGACGACGACGTCGTGCTGTCGTTCACCGCGATGAACTTCTTCGCCCGACGACCCAGCTCATGAGACCGCGGCAGCCACGAGGTGCTCGACGACTTGTCGCGGGCTCGATCAGCGCCGGCCGTCGAACCGGTCCTGGCAGCCGGGTGCTGGCCGAGATCGGCGACGACGACACCCGCTTCACCACTGTCGGCGGCCCTGATCCTCTTCGATCTCTCCGCCAGTCTGACGGGAGCCAGGGCGCCCGCTCACAGATCCGCGGCCCGGGCACTCGGCCGCGGCGTGCAAGGCGAAAGGTGGTGGCCGCTTGACTTCGGTCAGAGACCGGGGCGGTGAGCGGCGGGCGAAAAGGTCGCCCATCGGTCGGCCGTGCACAGCGCGCGTTCGGGGTGCAATGGGCGGACGACGGCGTGCCCGGGCGCCGGAAGATGCGTGATCGATGCGGGTGGCAGCAGCTCCCAGTTGAAGGCGTCAGGGACGAAGCCCGAGGACACGACGACGTCGAGACCCGGTACGGCGCGGTGACGCAGGTCAAAGTACGGCGGATTGGTGGGGTCGGCGGCATTCGAGCGGGCCGCGGCCTCCGGCACGCTTGCCGGGTCGTGCCAATTCATGACGTGCAGGCCGTCGGGGCGCAGGAACATCGCGTTCAGGCTGGCGGCGCTCAGTCCGGCCTTGGCCCCACGAGAACTGGTGCGCTCGACGGCCGTGATGAGGTCGCCGCCGGAGGCGGGCAGCTCGCCCAACACTCCGTGGAAGAAGTGCTCGCTGTCGGTCGTGCCAGCCGGGCTGTGCCGAGCGCCGTCGGTGAGCAGAGCACCGAGCCGGTCGCGCGGAGCCACGGCGCCGTTGTGCGCCATCGCCTCGTCACCCACGACGAAGGGGTGCGTGTTCACCAGGCCCAGCCCGAAGCCGGGGGTGGCCCAGCGCAGGTGCACGATCGCGGTGGTCGCCCGCACCTCCTGCGACATGGCGGCGAAATCGTCGTCCTCGCGAGCCGAACGCGTCGACCTCCGGACGTGCGGCGCCTCGCCCTCACGCCAGGCGATGCCCCATCCGTCCGCGTGGAACGACGACAGCTGGACGAGGCGCTCCAGCGCTAGCTCGCCCAGCACCTCTGACAATGACACCGGCCGATCGCTGGTCCAGCCAACAAGTCGGCACATCAAACGTACTTTCCCATGCCGCCGGCGACATCGATGACCGCACCCGTGATGTAGCTCGACCGCGAGCCGGCGAGGAACGCCACGATGCCCGACACCTCCCCGACCGCGCCGAAGCGCTCGAGCGGGACCTCGCCGGCCGCCGACCCGTGCAGAAACTCGTCGAGCGGCTGCTCGAATGCGCGCCGACGGTGGATGTTCTCACACAGGGGCGTCGTGACGAAGCCGATGTTCACCCTGTTCACCGGGATGTTCCCGGCGCCGTACTGCTGCGCGAGCACCTTGGGTTCAGGCACGCTGCGCGATTGACCGTGGTGGCGAAGCACGCCGAGTCGGGGTTCTTGGCATAGACCGCGTTGATGTTCACCACCCGCGGGCCAGGACTCTGCCGCAGGTGGGGCAATGCGGCCCGGAAGCAGCGGATCTGGCCGAACAGCTTGACGTCTAGATCGCGCCGCCATGCCTCCTCGGGCAGCGTCTCCAACGTGCCGGGGTTCGCGCCGCCGGCATTGTTGACCAGCACGTCGAGGCCGCCGCCCAGCCATCCGAGATCCATCAGGCGAAAGCCTCCTCCCCCGGGACGCGGCACGATGGATGCCGGGGGCGCCTTGCGTGCGTGCTCGAGCAGGGTTGCCCTCGGCGGGCTGAACATGTCGATCTCCCGGCATCCGATGTCCCGGGTCACGGCACCGTGCGACACCCATGGCGGGACGACGGCGACGTCACCCACGCGCATCGTGCGGGTGTGCCCGTCGATCGTGAAGTCGGATTCACCCGCGACCACAACGGCGATCTGCTCCTCCCCGTGCACGTGCAGCGGTGCCTCGGTGTGCGGCTGGAAGATCACGAAGTCGGCGAGCATGCTCTCACCGAGCACGGGCTGGAACATCAGACCTGGCACGTACCCCACTGACTCCATCAGCTGCGGCGTCCCGAAACGCCCGTCGGCGGCGGGTGTGCCGGTCGGCTCGGCGGCGAAGTGGGTGTGGGTCATACGGTGTCGCCCTGTCTGATTGCGGTGATGGCAGTCGCCAGCCGGCGCACGCCCTCGTCGATGTTCGCGTCGCTCACTCAGCTGAAAGACAGACGCAGGTACTCGTTCTCGACCCACTCGGCGAAGAACGCGGCGCCGGGGAACGAGGGCGACGTCGTTCGCTCGGGCGGCGTTGGCCAGCGCGGCGGTGTCGACGCCCGGCACGTGCACCCAGGTGAACAAGCCGCCGGTCGGCTCGGTCCAGGTGACGCCGGAAGGCATGCCTGCGCGCAGCGCAGGCACCGTGGCCTCGCCTCGCCGCCGGTACAGCGCGCGTGGCCCCAGTGACCTGCGCGTTGAAGTAGAGCCACGAATGAATTCCTCGACCATACGGCTGACCAAGGGCGCCGGCGCACTGGTCGGAATTCTGCTTGGCTACGACCAACTGCGCGATGACCTCGGGCGGCCCCGCGGCGCAGCCGAGCCGGACGCCGGGGAAGAAGGTCTTGGAGAACGTGCCGATCTGTACGACTGATCCGTTGCGAGCGACCACGGGCTCGGACGGCGCTCCGCATGGTCGTGGGAAGAAGCCGAGTTCGCGATACGCGACGTTCTCGACGATCAGCACACCCGTGGCGCCTGCACAGTTCGACGGCCTGTGTCCAGCGGGCGGCGCAAAGGCTGTGCCCGCTGGGGTTCTGGTAATAGGCGATCGTGTAGAGCAGCTTGGCGCGCAGGCCACCGTCGAGCAGTTGTGCGAGCGCAGCGACATCGGGCCGGTCGGCGTCGGTGTCGACACTGTGCAGCGTGGCTTTGAAGGCTGCGAATCCTGCAACGGCACCGAGGTAGCTCGGCGTCTCAACCAGCACCACGTCGGTGAGGCCGAGCGTGCTCTTGGCGATCAGCGTGACCGCGTCGATGCCGCTGCCGCTGCCGGTGATCGTCAATGCGTCGTGGGACCGGCGGACTCGCTCCAGTTCCTGTAGGTGGTCCGAGACGGCGGCGATCGTCGTGGCGATGCCCTGGCTCGGCGCGCACTGCAGCGCGACATGCGAATGCGCGGTCGGCAACCGTTCGGTGATCCCGGCCAGCAATTCGGTCGGGAACAGCTCGGGGTCGGGGAACCCGCCCGAGAAGTTGATGACTCCCTCGGCGTTGGCGAGGGCGCGGATGCGGGTCAGCACGCCGTTGTGGCCACCGTGCGTCGGGCGAGCCGGGACGTCGGACCGGTCGCAACCGCGGGACCCGTCATGAAGACCTCCTCGGAGCAAATTTCCGCGTTCGCGGGGTTGACAGGACCTTACACTCGGACTGACACTTCTGCATCGGACCTGACGTCTAGAAGGTCATCTTGCATCTGGACGACACCATTGACAAGTGGCCGGACGAAGGTGGCGCAATGGGCGGAACCGAGTCCGGTGCCGGAAGCCGCATCCCGTGGGGCTCGATCGGCAAGTACGCTGTCGCGTCGTCTGAACCCGTCGCGTTGGACGAGACGGACCTGCGTCTGCTGCTGTGGTTGAGCAAGGACGCGCGGTTGTCGCACCGCGCGCTCGCCAGAGAGTTGGGCATGTGTGCGCCGGCGGTGGGCGAGCCGGATCGCTCGGCTCGAACGCCGGGGCGTGATCACCGGCTACCCGGCGCGTCTGGATCGGAGCGCGCTGGGTTATCCGACGACGGTCTGGCTCATGGTGGTCGCGGTGCTCGACTACGAGCGGGGCTTGATCATGCAGCCACTCGCCGAGATCGCTGAGGTCGAGGAGATCATGCTCGTCCCGGGCGACGCCGACTTGCTGGTGCTGGTGCGCGATTACACGCACTTGTGGGAGCCTCCTGCTGAACCACATCTGGCAAATCCAGGGCATTCAGCGCACCGAAGCCTGGATGACGATCGCCGAGACGCCGACATTGGACACGACGGGGCGTCTGCTCCCGGACATGGCACGACAGGAGACGACTCTCACCGGTCGCCGATGAGGGTGGAATGACCACAAAGGAGAACCGCCGCATGACAGCACCGTCGATCGGAGCCGGGATCGGACGTTCGGGATTCGTCTCGGAACACGGCCTGCACACCCCCGAGCAGCAGGCCGCGACCGAGGAAGTCCTCGCACGAATCGAGGAACTCAATCTGCAGACGGTGCGCGTGGTGGTCGTTGACCAGCATGGCGTCCCAAGGGCGAAGTTCCTGTCACCGCGAGCAGCGGCTGCCGCGTTCACCAACGGCGTGGACTTCTCCGGTGCGATCTACAGCCTCGACACCGGAAACTCCGTGTTCCCGGCGGCCTTCGCCGAGGGCGGCGGCTTTGGCATTCCCGAGTTCACGGGCTTCCCCGACGTCGTGATCGTGCCGGACCCGAGCACGTTCCGCGTTCTGCCTTGGGCAGATCGCACCGGCTGGGTGTTGTGCGACGCCTACTTCTCCTCGGGTGCGCCGGTACCGCTGGACGGCCGACGACTGCTCCGGGCCCAGCTTGACCGGCTCGCCGGCCACGGCCTGCGCTACCTGTCCGGGCTGGAGGTCGAGTTCTACATCACCCGCAGGCAGAGCTCGCTGATCGGTCTGGATCAGACCGGCGCGCCGCCCCCGGCACCGGCCGTGGACATCTTCCAGCACGGGTACCAGTACCTGTCCGAGGTACGCCTGGACGGCGTGCTCGACACCATCAATGCACTGCGCGACGGGCTCGCGGGTGTCGGCCTGATGCCACGGGCCATGGAGGATGAGTGGGGTCCGGGGCAGCTCGAGTTCAGTCTGAGCCCGCTGGAAGGCCTGGGCACCGCGGACGCGATGGTGCTCTTCCGATCTGCGGTGAAGCAGATTTGTCAGCGGCGTGGACTGGTCGCCTCGTTCATGTGTAAACCCCCGCTGCCCAACTTCTTCGCCTCAGGCTGGCATTTGCACTCCTCGCTACTCACAGGCGACGGCACGAATGCCTATGTGAGCCAGGAAACGGTGCTCTCCGATACCGGTATGCAGTACGTGGCCGGATTACTCGAACACGCCCGGGCGATGACCCTGTTCGCGACGCCAACCATCAACGGCTACACGCGTTTCGTGCCGTACTCGTTCGCGCCGGACCGGGTCAGCTGGGCCGTGGAGAACCGTGGCTCGCTCGTGCGCGTGCAAGGCGGCATCGGTGATCCCGGCACGCACCTAGAGAACAGGCTGGGTGAACCGAGCGCGAATCCGTACCTCTATCTCGCTGCCGACATCGCGGCCGGACTCGACGGCATCGAACGGTCACTGACGCCGCCCGCCGCTGTGGAGGCCGACCCCTATACCGCGCCGGCTCCGGCCCTGCCCGCGACGATGGGGCAGGCGATCGAAGCCCTCGAGGACGATCCGCTGTACCGTAAGCAGTTCGGGGACGGCTTCGTCGACTACTACCTCATGATGAAGCGGAACGAGCTCGCCCGCTATGAAGCGGCGACTCCCCAGACCTTGGACGACGCCCAAGCCGCCGCCGCGCGTGACGAATGGCAGATGCGCGAATACTTCGAGTTCTTCTGAGGTCGGAGACACCGGTGACGCTGCCACACATCGTGCTGTTCTCGTTCCCGACCGAGCTTTCCGCGGAAGACGATCCCGTGCACCCGCACTTCCTCGCGTGGGTCATGCAGCGGTCATGGACGCTGCTGGCCTTCGACTACCACCTCAGGCCGGACACCGTTGTCCGGCGGCACAGTCCGGATCGCACAGACCACTTAGGAGGGACAGCGTCATGAGCACCAATGCCACACCGGCGCCCGAGCAGCGCCTGGCCAGGGGCAGCTTGTCGATCGTCGACGCCGTCGCCATCTCCGTCTCGGTCCTCGCGCCGGGCATGGCGATGCTGCTCAATGTCTCCGGAGTCGCGGCAGCGGCCGGAGGTTCCACACCGTTAGCCTTCCTTCTCGGTGGAATTGCGTGCCTCTCGCTCGCATTCGTCGTCGTCGGCTTCACACGTCGCATGGCGTCGGCCGGTTACGCCTACACCTACGCCAGCCGAAGCCTCGGCAAGGAGACCGGTTTCATGGCCGGTTGGCTCTACGCCTTCGGGCTGCTGTGCTTCGTACCGATGACCATGGCCGGCGTCGCCTACCTTGCCTGCGACCTGCTCGGGGTGAGCCAGAGCTGGTGGTTCCCGTTCTTCTGTATCGGCATGGTGCTGCTGGTCGTCCTGTCGGTCGTACGCGTCAAGGTGACCACACGGGTGCAACTGATTGTCGCTGCGATCACGGTCGTCCTCATCGTGATCGTCGACATCGCGGTCACGTTCAAGGGCGGCCACGCCGGGAACACGCTTGCTCCCTTCACGTTCTCGCACACGCTGAAGGGCGGCTTCTCCGGCGTCTTCTACGGCATCATCTTCGGCATCACCTCCTACATTGGGTTCGAGACCGCAGCGGATTTCGGTGAGGAGACTGCCAACCCGCGTCGCGCGATCCCGATCGCCGTCATCGTCTCGGTGCTGTTCGCGATCGGTCTGTACGTGTGGACGACCTATAGCCTTACGATCGGCTTCGGCGTGAACAACGGGGCAACGCTGGCAGCTGATCCCTCAGCGCTGAAGACGATCGCCAAGCAGTTCGTCGGCGGCCCCCTCGGCACGCTGGTCGAGATCGGCGGCATGCTCTCGGCGTTCTTCGTCTGTGTCGGTTGCGCGATCGCGTCGACCCGCACGATGTACTCGATGGGACGGGAGGGCGCGCTCCCCACCTTCCTCGGTCGGACCCATCCGAAGTTCCACACGCCGGTAAACGCGACGGTCGTCGTTGCCGTGCTCGCCACCGTCTTCGCGGCGATCCTCGGCTTCGGCTTCGGTCAGGACACACTCGGTGGCCAGCCGACCACGGTGTACTACTTCTTCGCCACCATCGGCACGCTCGCGATCATCGTGGTCTACGCGGGTCTCTGCGTCGGAGGAGCGGTGTTCTTCAAGCGCACCGCGCGTCGGTGGAACCCGGTGACGCACCTGCTCGTCCCGACGGTCGGCACGGTGCTCTTCGCGGCCGCCTTGTACGGCTCGATCTTTCCTGCTCCGCCCTATCCGTTGAACTACACGCCCTACATCACCCTGCTCTGGATCGCGGTGGGCCTGATCGCGGTGATCATCCTCAAGGCTCGGCGCCCCGCAGCGGTCGATCGGATCGGCTCGATCCTCGGTGAGGAGGGTGGCGACGACGCAGCCGATCTCGACCACGTCGAGGCCCCGGCGCCGCACAGCCCCCAGATGCGGCGCTGATCCGACACCGGGCAGGCATGATCGACCATGCCCACCCGTTCGCGCTAACGACCGACCAGCGCTTGCCACGCCTTCGGCAGCATGGGCGTCATCGAGAATCATGAACTGCGCGTCTCTGAAGGCCGAGTTGCTGTTAAAGACGTGGCTGTAGACAGTGACAGCCATAGCTTGGCCGGAGGTGTATCGCGTACGGCTCGCTGCGTTGAAATTACGCGCCGTGGCGCGGGGTTCAGCGACGCCGAGATGATCGGCGCCGGCCTGGCCACCCGCGCCTCGACCGGGCGCGTCGTCGACCGCTTCCGCGATCGGCTGATGTTCCCCATTCAGGGTCGCGACGACACCGGCCGGCCCGAGGTGCTCGGCTTCGTCGGTCGGCGCAACCGGCCCAGGACGGCACCGTGGACAGCCGTAACCCGAAGTACCTCAACACCGCCCAGACGACGCTCTACACCAAGGGAGAGCACCTGTACGGGCTCGTCGAGAACACCGGCACCCTGCAACGGGGCGGCCTCGCCGTCGTCGTCGAGGGGCCGATCGACGCCTTTGCCGTCGATGTGGCCAGCGGCGGGATGCTGGCCGCCAGCCGCGCATACGAGCGGCTGACGGCGCATGGCCTCGACCCGCGCGGTGCCGCGCTGCCGGCGGGGCAGGACCCGGCCTCGACCCTGGACGTGTACGGGCCAGCCATGCTGATGGACCGGCTCACCGGCGCCGAACCGATGGGCCGGCAGCTGGTCGAACAGGCCCTCGACGGCCACGACATGACCTGGGTCCACGAACGGGTCAACGCGGCACGGATCGCTGCCGGCATCATCCTCAAAGCGCCACCGACAACCTGGGAACGCGAAATAGTCGCAGTCACCGACCGCGGCGCGCTCGGCGTGTTCGCGCTACGCGAGGCCGTCATCGACGGCATCGCAACGGACACCGATGCCCTGGGGCGACTCACTGGCCGAGACCGACGCGACGACCTCGATCGCGGCCAGCGCGTACAGGCAATCCGAGCTCAACTAGCCGCAATGAGCGGCGGCCGCACAGGAACAGTCCGCCCGGCGCACAGCCGACGGGCCGAGACCGGCCAGCCCGCGCACGCACTAGCCACGAGCCAGGCGCGGCCGCCACTAGCCGACCGCCCGTCTAACTGAGTTCGGACGCGCCCAAGCGGGGGGGATGGATCCCGGCGCCGATGACCGCCTTATGCGGCGCCATAGTTTCGACCCAATTCAGGCCACCTCGTCGGGGCTGAATCATCGCGTTAGGTGCTACAGGTGCGCTTGACGCAGCTCGTCCGGAGGTGGGGCGGGCTGCTGAACGGGACCCCGCGGCGACTGACGGGCAGCGTGAAGGCAAGAATCGCCTGAGGTACGCAAACGTAACACGCTAGGGGGTCCTCAGCTGCCTGCCGCAAAGCAATCACCCGGCGGAGCTGGTCAATCGACTTGTTCGCTGCTAGCGTCGTAGCACAACTGATCCGCGCATCGACGCCGGTTCCCGGCCCAAGAAGGAGACGTGAATGTCGACTCTTCCGTGGCTGACTCACCGGGTGGTGCGCCGCCCGGGACTGCTGGCCACCACGGGGACTGCACTGGCGGTGACCCTCGTCAGCGGCTGCACGGCCAGCAGCTCAGGACCGGTCAGCGGAAGCAGCGGCGGCTCCGGGGCGCAGAAACTGACGGTCGCCGTCTTCCAGAACCCCGACTCGCTGGACCCAGCGGTGACGGGGCTGGTGTCGGTCTCCCAGATCGACGCGGCGATCTTCGACACGCTCACCTACAAGTTCGCCGGTGACGACAAAATTTACCCGGGTCTGGCCACCAGCCACGACATTTCATCGGACGGCAAGACCTACACGTTCCAGCTGCGCAAGGGCGTGAAGTTCCAGGACGGCACGCCGTTCAACGCCGCGGCGGTCAAGGCCAATTTTGACCACATCGCCGACCCGAGCACCAAGTCGAAGTCTGCCCTCGGTGCTCTGGGCCCATACCAGGAGACGCAGGTCGTCGGCGACTACGAGGTCAAGGTCGTGTTCAAGGCGCCCAACCTTGCGTTCGAGAACGAGATGTCCCAGACCACGCTCGGCATGTCCTCGCCGACGGCACTGCAGAAGTACGGGAGCGACTACGGCAACCACCCCGTCGGTACAGGACCGTACAAGTTTGTGAGTTACCAGAACGGCCAGCAGGTCTCCGTGACGCGCAACCCCGATTACAAATGGGGCCCTGACAAGCTGGGCAGCGGGCCGGTCAAGCTCTCCGGCATCACCTTCCGGATCCTTTCCGACGCCTCAGCGCAGCGGAACGCGTTCAACACCAACGAGATCCAGGTCGCCGGGAATCTCACGCCACAGGACGTGAAGACTGTCGTCGACGCCGGCGCCAAGAAGGCGACGGCGAGCTCGACCGGCATGCCCTACGGCTACCTCATCAACGTGACCAAGTCCCCGACCAGCGACCTCGCCGTGCGGCAGGCCATCCAGCACGCCGTCGACAAGAAGTCGATCCTGAACACGCTGTTCGAGGGTCAGTTCGACCCCGCGGATAGCGTCCTGACGTCCACCACGCCCGGATACGTCACGGCCGGCGTCGACTACGACGTGAACAAGGCCAACCAGCTGCTCGACCAGGCCGGCTGGACCAAGGGCTCCGACGGCATGCGCAGCAAGGCGGGCACCCCGCTGCAGCTCAAGCTGGTCAACATCACCGGCTTCGGCTTCGATGACATGTCGACGCTGCTGCAAGCGCAGCTCAAAAAAGTCGGGATCGCGGTCACGATCTCCGACCAGGGCTTCCCGGCGGTTGCGACGACCTACAACCAGGGCCACCAGAACCTAGCCAACTGGTTCTACTACGACGCCGATCCGTTCACTCTCAACACGGTGTTCGCGTGCAACCAGGTGCGGTCCGGTTTCAACTGGGAGCACTTCTGCGATAACAGCGTGGACTCGGCGATCATCCATGCCAACGCCACGGTTAACACCGACCAGCGGGTCAAGGCCTACGAGGACATCGCGCGGAAACTCAATGCCAGCGCCTCGTTCCTGCCGATCTACCAGACAAAGACGATCCTGGTGACCAAAGGCGTCTCGGGCATCCAGTTCGGGCCGACCGGGCAGCCGTACTTCGCCGCGGCCACCCGCTGACCGTTCCCTGATGCTCACTTTCGCGTTCCGCCGGCTGCTTATCGCCCTGCCCCTGTTGGTGGGGGTCAGCCTGATGGTCTTTCTGATCCTCAGGCTGATCCCCGGAGACCCGGCGCAGATCCTGTTGTTCGGATCCAACCCGACGCCGGACACGGTGGCGGCGCTGCGCCACCAGCTCGGCCTGGACCAGTCCGGCGTCGCCCAGTACTGGATTTACCTTCAGCGCCTCCTGCGGGGCGATCTCGGCTACAGCTATGTCACCAACAGCCCCGTCATGTCCGAGATCAGCACCCGGTTGCCCTACACAATCAACCTGGCATTGGCCGCGCTAGGGGTGGCGGTCGTGCTGGGGTTCGTGACCGGCGTCCTCGCCGGCATGTGGCCCGGATCCGTGGTCGACCGGATTGCCACGGTGGTGTCGGTGCTCGGGCTGGCGGTCCCGTATTTCTGGCTCGCCCAGTTACTGGTGTTGATCTTCGCCGTGCATCTGGGGTGGTTCCCGGCCCTCGGGCTCGGGTCGCCGAAGGCGATCGTGCTACCCGCGCTCTCGCTGGGACTCGGCTTCGCGGCGATCATTACCAGGCTGCTTCGGTCCAGCCTGATAGAGGTCTACCAGCAGCCCTACCTGCTGGTGGCCCGGGCGAAGGGCATGGCGCCAGCGCGGTTGCTGGCCCGGCACGCCATGCGCAACGCCGTCGGGTCGACGGTCACGGTCATCGGGCTGCAGATCGGCAACCTGTTCGGGGGTGCGGTGGCCATCGAGATCATCTTCGGCCGGCCGGGGCTCGGCCAGTACCTGGTCTCGAGCATCCAGCAGAAGGACATTCCGGCGATCCAGGGCGTCGTGCTGTTCGTGGCGGTCGTGTACATCGGCGTCAACCTGTTGGTCGACATCACCCACGGCATCCTCGACCCGCGGGTGCGACGGGGCTGGGCGCGATGACCGTCATCGAAGGCGTCGCGGCGCCCACGCCGGTCCAGGCGCCGCGAGTAGGCCCGACCGGGAACCGCGGCGGGCGGGACGTATTCGGGCTGATCGCCTGCCTCGTCGGGATCCTGCTCGTGCTTGCTTGCGTCCTCGCACCGCTGCTGGCGCCGAGCGATCCAACGACCATCGTGGGGCAGGCCCGCGCGCACCCCAGCGCCGCGCACTGGTTCGGCACCGACGGGCTCGGCCGTGACGTGCTCAGCCGCACACTCTTCGGCGGCCGCGAGACGCTGATCATCGCGTTGCTTAGTACCTTCTTCGCCGCGCTGGTCGGCGTCCCAATCGGCATGCTCGCCGGCTACGTGGGCCAGTGGCCGGCCGCGGTGACCATGCGGATCATGGACGTCTTCCTGGCGTTCCCCGGACTGCTCCTCGCCCTGGTCATCGTCACCGTCCGCGGGCCCGGCACTGCGACCGTGGTCACCGCGGTCGCGGTGGCATTCGCGCCGGTCTTCGCCCGCGTGCTGTACGGGGCGACGCAGCGGGTGCGTGGACAGGAGTACGTCGCCGCGGCGCGTGTGGTCGGATGCGGCCGACTACGGATCCTCACCCGGCACATCTTCCCGGTGATCTTGCCCGAGCTGATAGTCGTCCTCAGCAGCGCGATCGGCTGGACAACCCTGCTCTCCGCCACCCTCAACTTCCTCGGCTTCGGCGTACGACCGCCCGCCCCGGAGTGGGGCGCGGACCTCAGCGCCGGCGTCAACTACATCTCGCAGGCCTGGTGGATTTCCACCGCGCCGGGCATCGCCATCACGCTCGTGATCTTGCTGGCCAACCTGGTCGGGGACTACCTCGGCGGCCTACTCACCCGCGCCGGCAATGGCCGGCGCTCCCGCTCCGGGCCGGCGCACCGACGCGTCCGCCTTTCCCGTCCCTGAGGCCGCAGAGATGGAGTGATGTTCGCGTGGAGATGTACATTATCCCGCTGGGCACCTGCAACTGTCCCTACGAGGTAATCGCCCCTGGTGTGCACGACGGCAATCTCGTCAAGCTGCCGGTGCCCTCGTACCTGATAAAGCTCGATGACGGCAAGAACCTACTCATCGACACGGGCATGAGCCGGCTGCACATCACTGATCCGGCCGCGACCTGGCGCGGCACCGACATGATCGACGTCCTCGTCCCGGAGATGGCACCGGAGGACAACCTCGAGACGCGGCTGGCCGACCTCGACGTGCGGCCGACCGACATCGACTACGTCATCAACACCCACCTGCACTTCGACCACGCCGGGAACAACGACCTGTTCGAGAAGGCCACCTTCTTCGTCCAGCGCGAGCACTACGACTGGGCCGCCGGCAACGAGAGGTTCCCGAACCAGTACTGGAACCTGCCGAAGCTGAAGTACGAGCTCCTCGACGGGGAGGCCGAGCTATTCCCCGGCATCGAGGTGATCCTGACACCCGGGCACGCCCCGGCCCACGAGTCAGTGATGGTCCGGTTGCCCGAGAGCGGCAACATGGTGGTCTGCGGCGACGCGGTCTACACGCAGGACAACTACGACTTCGACTCCTGGGGCGGGCAGGCCGACCCTGAGACCGCCGCGCAGTCCGGCGCCAAGCTCAAGCGCATCGCCGAGGAACAGAAAGCGTTGCTGCTGTTCGGCCACGACCCCGCACAGGCCCAACAGCTGCACCGTTCCCCCCAGAGCTACCGGTAGGAGACCCCATGACACCGAACGGCACCTCTGGCACCGACGCGTTCCTCTTGACCGGGGTCTCCGTCTTCGACGGCACCGGCACCCCGCCGGTGCGCGACCAGGCGATCGTCGTCGAAGGACGGCGGATCTCCTGGATGGGCCCGCAGTCCGACGCCCCGTCCTTCGCCTCCGAGAAGATCCACGACGGGCAGGGCGGCACCGTGATCCCCGGCATGATCAATTGCCACACGCACGTGGCCAACGACGGGGACGGCGATCTGTTCGCCCAGGTCCAGGCCGACAGCCTGCCCATCTCCACCGTGCGCGGCGTGAAGAACCTGATGATCGCGCTGCAGTCTGGCGTCACGAGCGTGCGTGACTGCGGAGCGGCGGACAACCTCGCCATCGAGCTGTCCAAGGCGGTCGAGGACGGGATGATCCCGGGCCCCCGGATCCGCGCAGCGGGGCGGGTCATCACCATGACCGGCGGCCACGGGCACTTCATCGGCCGGCAGGCCGACGGGCCGGTCGGCACCGCGCAGGCCACCCGCGCCGAGCTGGCCGCGGGAGCGCACTTCATCAAGGTGATGGCCACCGGCGGAGTGCTCACCAAGGGAGTGCACCCCAACCAGACGGCGCTCCAGGTCGACGAGCTGACCGCCGTGGCCCGCGAGGCGCACAACGCCGGCCGCCGGGTGGCCAGCCACGCCATCGGCGGCCAGGGCATCAAGAACGCCATCACGGCTGGGATCGACTCGATCGAACACGGCTTCTACCTCGACGACGAGTCGCTCGAGGCCGCCGTCTCCCAGGGGACGTTCCTGGTGCCGACGCTCATCGCGGTCAACCGCATCGTCGAGAACGGTGACAAGATCCCGCGCTGGGTCGTCGAAAAGGCGGAGTCCGAGTCGGGACACCACCGCGACAGCTTCGTCGCGGCCATCCGCTCGGGCATGAAGATCGCGGCGGGCACCGACGCCGGCACGCCGTTCAACCCGCACGGTGAGCTGCCAGCCGAACTCGAGCTGATGGTCGACTTCGGGCTCTCGCCGACCGAGGCCTTGGTGGCGGCGACGCGAAACGCCGCCGAGAACATCGACCTGCTGCACGAGGTCGGCACCCTGGAAGTCGGCAAGCTGGCCGACCTCGTCCTCCTGTCCGGCGACCCTACCGCCGACATCAGCGCGACCCGCAACGTCGTGATGGTGGTCAAGGAGGGCGTCGTCCACCGTAACGAGCTGAAGTCTGCGAGCTGAGCATGACCGCACCCGGCCCCGACGCCCTCCTGGAGCTGCGCGACCTCCGCGTCCGCTTCACCGTCCCCGGCGGAACCCTGCCCGCCGTAAGCGGCGTAGACCTTGTCGTCCGATCGGGCGAGTCGGTCGGCGTGGTGGGGGAGTCTGGGTCGGGGAAGAGCGCGACCTGCCTCGCGATCCTCGGGCTTCACCCGAGAGGCACCCGGGTCGAGGGCTCCGTGCTGTTCCAGGGCCGCGACCTGGTGCAGCTCGACGACCGAGCCATGCGGTCGGTGCGCGGCAAGCAGATCGGGCTCGTCTACCAGGATCCGATGGCGGCGCTGAACCCGGTGCGAAGCATCGGCGCGCAGCTGCGCGAGCCGCTCATGCTGCACCTGGGCATGAACCGCAAGCAGGCCAACCACCGCGCAGCGGAGCTGCTCGCGCGGGTCGGCATCTACAACCCTCGGCGCCAGCTGCGCGCGTACCCGCACGAGTTCAGCGGTGGCATGCGGCAGCGGATCGTCATCGCGATGGCGGTCGCCTGCCAGCCGCCACTGCTGCTGGCCGACGAGCCGACAACGGCGCTGGACGTCAGCGTGCAGGCGCAGGTGCTGGACCTGCTCGCTGAGCTGACCCGCGATCTCGGCATCGCGCTGGTGCTGATCAGCCACGACCTGAGCGTCGTCTCGAGCGTCGCCGACCGGGTCGCGGTCATGTACGCCGGCCGGGTGGTGGAGCAGTCGGCGGCGATCCCGCTGTTCGACGCTCCGCGACACCCCTACACCTCGCTGCTGCTGGAGAGCATCAGCGAGGTCGAGAACCTCGCGCCGGACGAGGACCTCCCGACCATCCCCGGCGCGCCGCCCGACCTGCGCTGGCTGCAGCCGGGCTGCCCGTTCGCGCCGCGCTGCCCGCGCGCCCGGGAACGCTGCGCCGCCGAGAACCCGCCCCTAGCCGCCGACCGGCCCGACCGTCAGGTGGCCTGCTGGTATCCGGTCTCGCCGGAAACCGTAGCCGACTTCGAGGCGGCGCGATGAGCACCATGGACACCGGGGACGCTGTCCAGCGGAGGAGCGGTGCGACGGGGGAGCCGGTTCTCGAAGTCTCGGACGCCGTCGTCCAGTTCAAGGGCCGGCGTGCCCTCGGCAAGCGCGCGGTGGTGCGTGCCCTCGACGGGGTGAGCCTCACGCTGCCCCGTGGCGCGACGCTCGGCATCGTGGGGGAGTCGGGGTCGGGCAAGTCGACCTTGGCCCGCAGCATCGTGGGCCTGGAGAAGCTGCAGTCCGGCTCGATCACCGTCGCGGACGTGGGCCAGACGCGTGGACGGCAGGTGCAGATGATCTTCCAGGACTCGCTCAACTCGCTGAACCCCCAGCGCAGCATCGGCTCCACGCTGGCCGAGCCGCTGCTGATCCACCGGCTGCGGCCGAGGAACCAGCTCCGCGAGCGGGTGGCCGAGCTTCTGGACACGGTCGGACTCAGCCCCGACCTGGCCACCAGGCGGCCGCTGCAGCTGTCAGGTGGGCAGCGGCAACGGGTGAACATCGCCCGCGCGCTGGCGACCGAACCGAAGATCATAATCGCCGACGAGCCGACGTCGGCCCTGGACGTCTCGCTGCGAGGACAGATCCTCAACCTGCTGCGCCGGCTGCAGCGCGAGCAGGACCTGTCCTACATCTTCATCAGCCACGACCTCGGCCTGGTCGGCCAGATCAGCGACCTGGTCGGCGTCATGTACCTGGGCCGGATCGTGGAGATCGCCGACCGGACCGAGATCTACCGCCGACCGCAGCATCCTTATACGCGGGCGCTACTGGGCGCTGCCACCACGCCGGATCCCCGCCGAGGGCGGGTGGCGCCGATCCCGGGAGAGCCGCCGAGCCCGGCCGACCCTCCTCCCGGCTGCAACTTCCACCCGCGCTGCCCACTGGCGCTGCCTTCGTGCAAGGTCGGCGAGGTACTCCTCGAGCTCGCGGGCCCGGGGCACCAGGTGGCGTGCCCGGTGGTCCTGCACTCGAACCCGGAGCAACACACCGTTGCCCAACACTGACATCGTGCTGGGGAGAGGATCCACTCCCGATACTTGACACAAGGCGCCCGCGCTCAGGTGTCGGCGAGCCGGCAGAGCGTAGCCAGCAGCACGTCGGCCCCTGCGATGACGTTCTCGTCGGTCGTGTACTCGACCGGGACATGGCTTCGGCCGTCGCGGCTGGGGACGAAGATCATCGCGGTCGGCGTCAGCAGCGCCATGTTCTGCGAGTCGTGTCCGGCGCCCGACGCGATGTTCGTCGTGCTCAGGCCGAGGTCGGTGGCGCAACCGCGAATGATGGCGCGGATGCCCTCGTCGAGCGGAACCGGGTCGACGATCTGGTCGGCGTGCCACTCGGCCGTCACCCCGTGCGCCGCGGCGGCCTCCTGCCCCGAGCGGCCGATGGCCTCCAGCATCGCCGCCACCCGTTCGCGCGAGGGATCGCGGAAGTCCAGGCTGACCTCGGCCAGTTCCGGTACCTGGTTTGAGCCACCCGGCTGAACGCGCACCCGCCCGGTGGTGATCACCGAGGCGCCCCCCGAGCCCCGGGCCAGCCCCGGCATGGCGCTAATGAACCGGGCCGCGGCGAGCAGCCCGTCGCGTCGCGCGTCCATCGGCGTGGTCGGCGCGGCCGTGGAACCGGACCAGCCCGCCACTGAGGCCGACAATCGAGGTGACGACCCCGATCCGGATGCCCTGCTGCTCCAGCTTCGGTCCCTGTTCGATGTGCAGCTCGACGAAGGCGTGCAGCCGGGTCGGGTCGACGCGGGTGTCCGTCCGGGAGCCGCGCGCCCACGTCCATCCGTGGAGCGCGTCGACCAGTCGGTCGCCGTCTCGCCCGGTCATCGCGGCGAGCTGCTCCTCGCTAAACCCGTGGCGCATCGCGGTCGAGCCGAGCAGGTGGTTGTAGTTGCCCTCCTCGTCGGAGAACACGACCGCGTGCACCGGGCGGCGGAGCTGGCGACCGGTCTCGGCGAGCCGGCGCACGCACTCCAGCGCCGCAACCGCGCCCAGCGCGCCATCGAAGGCGCCGCCGCGTGGCACAGTGTCCAGGTGCGAGCCGCTCCAGACCGCGGGCTCGTCGTCGCGGCCCGGCAGGCCGGCCACGCTGTTGCCGAGGCCGTCCAGCTCGAGCCTCAACCCGGCCTCCTCGCACTTGGCCGCGTACCACGCGCGGGCCTGGGCGTCCGCGGGTGAGAAGGACGTCCGGCTGAGTCCGCCGCCCGGATCGCGGCCGATCTCGGCCAGCTCGGCCATGTCCCGCAGCAGCCGTTCCCCGTCGACCCGCAAGCTCACGGGCGTACCCCCTCGTCGCAAAATCGGTCAGGCGGCCGCCGTCGACGACCCGCGAGCCCATCCCGGAACACGGCGGCGATGCCATCATCTCGCAGTGGTGGCCGCGGGGCTCAGCGCACCTGGTGCCGCCACGCGTAAGGGTCCTCGGTGCGGCCGTATTGCAGGTCGATCAGCGCGTTACGCAGCTCGGTCGTCACCGGACCGGGGCCGCCGTCGCCCGCGGTGACCTCGCCGCCGGACCACTTAAGCGTTCCGATTGGTGTGAGCACGGCGGCCGTGCCGCAGGCGAAGACCTCGGAAATGCGGCCAGACCGCACGCCTTCGCGCCACTCGTCAACGTCGACCCGGCGCTCCTCGACCTTCCGGCCGGAGTCGCGGGCGAGGGTGAGGACCGAGTCGCGGGTCACGCCGGCGAGGATCGCGCCGGAGAGCTCGGGCGTCACCAGCGTGCCGTCGTTGAGAACGAAGAAGATGTTACTGCCGGCGAGCTCGTCGACCCAGCGGTGCTCCACGCCGTCGACGAAGACAACCTGGTCGCACCCGTGGTCCATGGCCTCGCGTTGGGCCACCAACGAGGCGGCATAGTTGCCTCCGCACTTGGCCGCCCCGGTGCCGCCAACGGCCGCCCGGACGTACTCCTGAGTGAGCCACAGCGAGATCGGGCGCAGCGGGCCGGAGAAATAGCTGCCGGCGGGGGAGCCGATGAGCAGGAACCGGACCGACGCGCTTGGCCGCACCATCAGCCCAATCTCGTCGGCGATCACGAGCGGCCGCAGGTAGAGCGACGCGCCCTCGGTCCGCGGCACCCAGTCGGCGTCGGTCCGTGTCAGCAGCTCGCAGGCGGCGACGAAGTCCTCCACCGGCAGCTCGGGCAACGCGAGCCGGCGGCAGGAGTCGGCCAGCCGCTGGGCGTTGCGCTCCGGCCGGAACAGGGCCACGCCGCCGTGGGGCTGGCGGTAGGCCTTGAGTCCCTCGAAAGCCGACTGCGAGTAGTGCAGCACCGCCGACGCCGGGTCAAGGACGAGCGGGGCGTATGGCTCGAGCCGCGCGTCGCGCCAGCCGTGGTCCTCGGTCCAGCGGGCGCTGATCATGTGGTCGGTAAAGACTCGGCCGAAGCCCGGCGCGACCAGCGAGGCCTCCCGGGCCTCGGCGTCGACCATGCCGCCACTGGGCTGGATGTCGAACTGCATGCGGAACTCGCTCTCGGTCGTGCTGGTCGGGAGCCCCGGGGCTCAGCGGAGGTCGGCGCTGACGCGCTCCGACGGATAGACGCCGCCGTCGTGCGAACGTGTAACGGTCGTGCCGGAAGGGGTGCGCCTTGCTCAGTTCCACCGGCGGGCCCGGGGAGGCCCGACGCAGGTGCGCGAGCCCCGCCCGGGGACCACCTCGCTGGCGGCGGCGGTAAACGCCGGATCGGTGCTGGCGTTCGTCGTCGGAGTGCCGCACCTTGAGCGGGTCCCCGGGTGCCGATGACACCGGTGGCATTCGCTAGCCCCCAACCGTCGGTGTAAATGCGGGAAAGCTGGGCGAGGCCACGAATGCTCTCCTCACCGAGGACGTCGCGCAGCGAGCGTCCGTTCCGCGCGACCCAGCCGAGCAGCCGGCACATCAGCGAGCGGCCCCATTCTGTGCGCTCATACACTTGCCCATCCCGCCGGCGACGTCGATCGACGTCCCGGTGATGTAGCTGGCTCGGTTGCTCGCGAGGAAGGCGATCAGCCCGGAGGCTTCCGACACGTCGCCGAACCGGCCCAGCGGCACCTCCTCGGCTGCGAGCCCGGCGAAGAACTCGTCGTGAGAGAGCTCGGGTGGCCCGCTTGCTGCGGATGCTCTGCCACTGCGGCGTCACAACGAAGCCGATGTTGACGCTGTTGACCAGGATTCCCTCTGCCCCGTGTTGGAGGGCAAGAGCCTTGTTGAAGTTCAGGCAGGCGGCACGATTGACGGTCGTGGCGAAGAACTTCGGGTCCGGGTACTTTGCGTAGACGGCATTGCCCTTGATCACCCTTGGCGCGGAGCTCTGCCGCAGGTGAGCGAGCGCCGCTCGGGTGCAGCGGATCTGAGAGAACAGCTTGACGTCGAGGTCGCCGTGCCAGTCCTCGTCGGTGAGTGTCTCGAACGTGCCCGGGTGGGCGGCGCCGGCGTTGTTGACCAGGATGTCGATCCCGCCCAGCGTTTTCGCGGCGGCGGAAATGAAGTCAGTGACCTGGTTCGGGAGGGTCACGTCCACCACCTGGTCGTAAACCCTGGTGCCAAACACGCGCAGCTCCTTTGCGGCGCTGGCGACTCACTGTAATTGCGGGCGCAGATGACCACAAACGCGCCCTCGCGGACAAGTTCCTTTGCCACCTCCAGACCGATGCCCTTCGAGCCGCCGGTGACGACGGCGCGGCGGCCAGTGAGACCCAGTACCATCAGACTGGGTTCTCCACGTCGTCGGCCCCGCCGGACGTCTGCTGCGCCCGGGCGTGCTCGAGCAGCGTCTTGCGCGGCGGGTTGAACACGTCGACCTCGTCGCAACGGGTCTCCTTGGTCTTGGCGCCGTGCGGAACCCATGGCGGGAAGACGGCGACGTCGCCGGTGCGCATCGTCCGAACTTCGCCGTCGAGCTCGAACTCGAACTCGCCGTCGAGGACGATGACGATTTGCTCCTCTTCGTGGGCGTGCATCGGTGCCTCGGTGTTCGGCTCGAAGTGCACGAAGTTGGTCATGGTCCGCTCGCCGAGGACGGGCCGGAACTCAAGGCCGGGGACGAACTCGACTGGCTCGATCGCCTGCACGTCGACGTAGCGGCCAGGGGCGGTCGGCGTTCCGGCGGCGGGCGTGGTGAAGTGGGAGTTGCTCACGGGTACTCCTCCTAGTCGGCGGCCTCGTGGGGGCGGGCACCCGCGAAACCAACTGTAATCTCTGCTTGGTCCAGACCGAGCATACGCTAGCTTAAAGCCCGGATTTCAATGGCGCGTGGTAGGCCTTGAATGCCTTCCGCCGGGAAGAGGGCTTAAAGCGATCGACCGGTCGACACGGCCGGGGGCCGCAAACTGTGAGGTATCGTATGGGTCTACATCTCTACGTGACAAGTATGAAGGGCGGCGACCTCTCCCTTGACGGTTGACAAGGCGCCTCTGTCGGGCCTCGCCGACGTGGCCGGACGACCGCACGCGGCCGTCCGGCTGGACGCCACCGACCGGCGCATCCTCGCTCTGCTGGCCGATGACGCGCGGCTCTCCCAGCGCGCTGTCGGGCGCGAGCTGCGCATGTCGCCCCCCGCGATCGGCGAGCGGCTAAGCCGCCTGGAGCGCTCCGGAGTGATCCGCGGCTACCGCGTCGACCTCGACTGGGCCGCGCTGGGCTACGTGACCGGATACCTTGCGGTGACGGCCATGGTGGGCGCGGACCAGAGCGAAATCATGCGGTCACTGCACCTGTTTCCCGAGGTGCAGGAGGTCGCGGTGATCACCGGCTCCATGGACATGCTCGCCCGGGTGCGCGTGCGCGACTACGCGCACCTGAGGCAGTTCCTGCTTGAGCACGTCTGGCAGGTGGCGGGGGTCCAGCGCACGGAGACGTTCCTGTCCCTGGCCGAGCTCCCATCTAAGGAGTCCAGCGTCGAACTGTTGGGGGCCGACGACGAGGACCTTCCGCGGGTTCCGGACGGCCCGACCTGATCTGTCCGCCGACTTCGGGAGCACTAGTGAGTTTTCAACACATCGTCCTGTTCGGCTTTCCCGAGCACCTCAGCCCCGCGGACGACGCGCAGATGCGCCGTCACGTCGAGTCCTGGCCGACCGCAATCGGCGGGATGACGTCGATCCGGCTGGGCCGTTCCATCAACGAGGAGCGAACCCGCGGCTACCAGTACCTGCTCTACACGGAGTTCCCCGACACCGAAACGCTGGTGACCTACCAGAAGCACCCCGTGCACCAGGAGTTCCTCCGCTGGGTCCTGGACCGCAAGTGCACGCCGTTGGCCTTCGACTACCCGCTGGACGACACGACCGTCATCCTCGAGGCGCCGGCGCAGAGCCGCGACTAGGGCCGGCGTCATCGTGGACATCCCGGGTCGGCGCCTCCCGAACCCAGGCCAGGGCCGCCAAAGGCGCCAGGCCGTAGTGGGAGAAGGACAGCTCGCCGACGGGGAACCGCCGGACGACCGCCACCTTCGCCCGCAGCTTCGACGCGTCGGTCGCGTCCGGCCGCATGGGCCGCAGAGTGAGGGCGAACGGCCGCCCGTCGAGCAGCCTGCGGTAGCCCTCCAGGTCCAGGCGCGTCCACTCGGCGTCGGCGGTGTGGCCCAGGGCACCGCCGGCCGCCGCGCCCCACCCGCACCCGTTGAGCGCGCCGCACAGGACGCAGAGCCGGAGCCTCTCGGTGCCTCGGTCCGTGTACAGGAACATCGTCCAGCCGGTCGCCTCCGGCCCGCGCTCCCGGGCCGCAGCGGCGCTGACCTGAAAGGTGTCGCGCTCGCGCGGAACCGCAGCCACGCGTGGCTGCACCGCCAAGCTGCGGGAACGGGCCAGGTCGGCGTTGAAAAGGCACCGTCCCCGGCTGGGAGTAGCGCAGTCGGGGCCCGAGGTCGGCCGGGAAGACGTCACGGCTGGCGTGGTAGGCCGCGGCGATGCTGACGCCGCGCGCCTGGCCCACTCCGCGATGTTCGCGGCGACCACGTCCAGTCCCTTGCGCCAGGAAGTCCTCCACGAACGTGGCGACCGTGCTCCGCACGTCGTCCCCCGCTCCCTCGGCCGCGCGGCGCGCGGTTCCCGCCCCTGGAGCAGCGCTCGCCGAACAAAGGTTGCCGACCATGAAACTGAACCCCGCCGCAGCGGCGATGCCCTCGTCCGGAATCCGCGAGATCATGAACGCCGCGTGGGGACAGCCTGACGTGCTGCACCTCGAGGTCGGCCAGCCGGACTTTCCTACGCCGGCGCCCGTCGTCGAGGCCGCGGCGGCGGCGGCGCGGGCCGGGCACACCGGCTACACGCCCACCGCTGGCATCCCCGACCTGCGGGCCGCGCTGGCCACGAAGATCCGTGATCGGAACGGGTTCTCGGTGGAGTCCGAGCAGGTCGTGCTCGGCAACGGCGGCGCCCAAATGATCCACGCCTCCCTCGCGGTGCTCACCGAGCCCGGCGACGGCATCCTGCTGCCGGACCCCGCGTGGCCGAACTTCCTAATGATGGCCGAGCTGCTGCGGCTGGAGCGAGCGCACTACGGGCTCACCGCGGCCAACGGCTACGTGCCGGAGGTCGCCGAACTCGAGCGGCTCGTCACGCCGCGGACGCGGGTGCTGCTACTCAACTCGCCGAGCAACCCGCTGGGGTCGGTGATCGGGCGGGCGCGGATGACCGAGCTGCTGGAGTTTGCCGCCCGGCGCGACCTGTGGGTGCTCTCGGACGAGTGCTACGACCAGATCACCTTCGACGACACCGCTGTCAGTCCGGCCGCGCTGGACCGAGACGGGCGGGTGGTGACCGTATTCAGCTTCTCGAAGACCTACGCGATGACCGGCTGGCGACTCGGCTACGCCGCCGCGCCGCCGGAGGTGGCCGAGGTACTCGCCAAGGCGCAGGAGCCGCTGGTCTCCTGCATCAACACCCCCACCCAGTACACAGGCCTGGCCGCCCTCGCGTCGCCGACGGAAGTGATCGACGGCATGGTCGCGGCCTACCGCCAGCGCCGGGATACCGTGGTAGGCCGGCTGGCCGACCACGGGCTGACGGCCTTTCGCCCGGCGGGGGCGTTCTACGCCTGGGTCGATGTCGCCGAGGCGGGCCTCGGCGCCCGCCAGTTCGCCCTCCGGCTGCTCGCCGAGGAGGGGGTCGCAGCAGCCCCGGGGACGGCGTTCGGCGCGCGCGGGGAGGGCTTCCTCCGGCTGTCCCTCGCCGCGTCCGAGGCCGACCTGGTCGAGGGCAGCGACCGGCTGGCCAGGCTGTGGCGCCGGCTGCGCGCCGCCGCGCCGGTCCGATGATCGCCAAACACGACCCGGCCGGTGACGGCTCGGGCAACGTCCGCAACGGCACCCGGGCCACGACGACCAATACCGGGCCGCTTCCGACCAGGAAGGTCAGGGCGCCGCTCGACGTCGCTGTGGGCAATAGTCCCAGTAGCGGGAGGCCGTTGCGCGGGCAGGCGTTTCCTGAGGTTAGGGCGATGGGGCCGTTCACGACCGGTCACGGTGGCCCCTCGTCCAATTTTAGCGGGATGTCTCGTCCGCCGAATGGGGGTCAGGACCGGCTTTCGGTTTGCCGACCATTAGGTTCGTCGTCATGAGCAATCCCGATGGTGCAGACGTCCGACGCCGAGCCGGTTGGCTAGCCGCCGACCAGGACGCCCTGGAGGAGTGGATCGAGGGCCACCGGGAGCGGGTGGCGGCCAGGGTGACGTGCCTCTGCACCCGGTGCTGGTCGAGTTCCAACGGCTGATCGACTGCGACCCCATCGTGCGGCAGTACCTCAACCGGCTCATCGCAGAAGAGGGTGTATTCGTGCCTGAAGCCGCCGGTGTCCAGTAGTGCGCGGGTGATGTAGTTGGTGAGGTTGCGGAAGCCGAGGGCGGTGCCGCGGAGGTGTTCGAGGCGGCCGTTGAATCGCTTCGGTCGGCCCGTTGCTGGTGCCGGGCCGGTCGAAGTAGGCCAGCACGTCGGCGGCGCGGCGTTTCAAGGTGCGGCCGAGGGTCACCAGCTCGGTCAGCGTTGCCGGGACGCCGCGGCTGATCGTGTCGACGATCTTGGACAGCGTGGCCTTGGCGGCGTTGCGGTCCGGGTGGCGGTAGGCCGCCACGATGCGTTGGTAGCCACCCCAAGTCGCTTCGGCCTCGGCGTGCTGCTCGCTGGCGAACAGCACCCGCATCGCGTCCAGGCGACCCGGGTCGTTGATCAGCAGCTGTCGGCCGGCGGCCAGGACGGCGTCGTTCGCGGTGTGCCAGGAGGTGCCGAGCCCGTTGGCGACGCGGGCGATCGAGAGCCGGTTGATCACCACCGACTTCAGCGCCCAGAGCACCGCGTGGCGCGACAGCTTCGCCCGCGGCGCCGCAGCGGCCGTGGTGTCCTGACGCCAGACGTGCCCGCAGCCGATGCAGCGGTAGCGGCGCACCCGCACGTGCAGGATGGTCGGCCGCCACCCGAGCGGGACATGGGCCAGCTTTCGCCACACGGTGTCGCGCGGCGCGCCCTGACACCCACACTTGTGGCACCAGTCGTCGCGATCGAGGACCCCCCAGGCCAGCACCGCGTGGTCGTCATGGATCTGCTGCCCGATCACCGAAAGGCCGAGGCGATCCAACCGACAGAAGCTGTCGAGATCGCGGCACGAGAAAGTAGCGTTGAGCACGTCGAGGTCTTCCGGGTGGGCGGCGTAGGAACCTCCATCATCGGAAGACCTCGATCCGTACATCGCCACCGACGCGCCAGCGGCTACACCGTCAACTGCGATGAGCCCCTTAACCAGATGATCGCCGAGGTTCCCCGCACGAAGCCGTACCGCAAACGGCACCTGCACAGCGTCGGTTGCCTCCCATTGGTAGTGAGTCCATTGCGTGTCTCCGGCGTGATACTCCGGAACGTCGCCGGCGGCGTCGGCGAAGGATTCCAAGGACGGTCACCCGAACGACGTTCGGTCAAGCAAGCACGCACGCCTGCCGTGAGCCCCTACGGAGCTAAGCGGACCCCCCAGGCGGTCACCTTCGATTCGCCTGGCTTCAGGCGGGCGACGCCCCGCCCGGACTGAA
>JAABUS010002601.1_pt1 | contig 33544 bp, 32 predicted proteins | sample 5560161 | NCBI WGS metagenome assembly JAABUS01 (sample SAMN10711885, study PRJNA513376) | rock metagenome | isolation source: Antarctica rocks | place: Antarctica: Victoria Land, Trio Nunatak nord | collected 2016-01-04 | reverse complement strand
AGTATGTGCCTTGAGCGTAGATGAAACCTGGGTCAGGAAAGTTGGCGGTTATAACAGGCCCATTGGAGTATGAACGCTTTGCAAGATCCACGAGAGGGGCTTGTGAAGAGAGACGGATGAGTGAGACGGCGAGGAGGAGGGGTTGGTAAAGCATGACGGGCTATTCAATTATTGAGCAGCGGGCTGGTCTTTGCAGTATAGTAAGTTTGAAGTGAAGTGGTTTTCACCGTGAAGATTACAGCTGCTGATAAAGAGTGAGAGGGGCTCCTTTCCTTTTATGGGCCAGCCCGTGGCCATAATGCCGGTTTGACAGATATTCTCATCTTGCATTCAGGCTGCACATCAGCACGGCCTGGTGACGCCGGCTCATCTTACAATGAGCATCGGAGGATTGCCTGTAAGTAGGGCTCTAGGATGATGACTGCTCATGGTGGATTGGCGATGGAGGGCTGAGCGTGGGGTCCAATTCAATCCGGCGCCGCTTCTTGACGCAACACCGATGCTGACCCGTGGCTCTGGCATGCTTGGAGAGAAACATCAGAGAGGGGTTCAGGTAGCACAGAGGGACGGACCAATCATCAATTGGAAGTGCAAAGGATTCGAGCCGACTCGAACTGGGTCTTGGGTCAAACAGCCTACGAGTAGCAGCGTACTTTTCAATCGGACGACCCCGTTCATATGGACAAGTAGGCGCCTATCATCTCATCATGGTAGAGGCAACGAACAGCACCAAACTTTCGAAATGATGTGTTTGCGGGGAAAACTAGAATTGCAACAGGGGCTCTCGGAGAACCCTTACCGAAGTAAGGCATTTATCTGCATGACACGTAGGAGATCGCTGTACTGCGTAGAGGGGCGAAAGAACGAAGTAAGACCCACGATGTTACCTCGATCCTCGACAAAGCTTCAAGTAAAGACCAGCCTTACCCTACGCAGTACATACAAGAATCTCAATCTCTGAGAAGAGAAGAGAAGCGGTAGGTGTAACTCCGTAAGACAAAGAGGATGATGAAACAAGGCGAACCATGTGCTAGACACGGGATCTCGTCGATCAGCGAACATGTTAAGATGCAAATTCATCTACCAACCCCGCTATAAATACCGGTAATACAATCAGCCTCACTCACTCACACCGTGTAGTACGGAATACACCGATATGAGATCTGTAAACTGTCGTGGCTTTGGGGGCGGGGCTAGAATATCTGTTCTGTCACCGACGTCAGTCCCGCTGCAGCCAGGCGAAGCCATCGCAGCCTTCGGAATATTCATGTGGGGGGCCCAGAATAGATCCTACAAGGTTCCTCTCAGCCATCACATCATACATGATACATACGTGGCAGGTGAAAAATACTTGGTAAATAAGTGGGCAAGGTTGTAAGAAACGATTACCGCGGGGTGATCGACTGTTCCCGTCCTTTGCCCAAGGACGACGCCTCCGTAAGACGTGCCCACCTAACGCTTACCTATTGTATCAAACCCTCCATTGCGGCATATAACAGGTTTTATGCATCTGCGTTTGCAATTGCAGCAAATAGCTAGATTCTCTACAGATCTGCCTGCATGGGACTGCTGCACCTGCTCTGCAGACATGTCAGTCTTTCATGGCACATCTGGCTAGTGGGGTAGATTCCCAAGCCAACACACCATCAGCAGTTCTATCTGTCCAGGGACAAGCATTACAACCAAAGGGATCCCAACTTCAAGCCACTGTACCTCCATAGAGCCAAGGTGAGCTGGTTGGTTTTTTTGAAGAATCTGTGGGATAGATGCATCTGCTTGGAGGAATGAAGTTCATTCTAGTGGACTTTGGCGGGGAACCGAGCTGCTGCCTGGCGAGAAAGATATGCATACTGAGGGTTAAGGGAATCTGCGAGTCGGATTTCTAGCAGCTGTCATGGATGTCGTCCTGGAAGGAATTGTGGAATAAATTGAGATAAGCCACCAGAACAGCTAGAAGACTACCTCAACCACCTTCCAGAACTCGCTTAAGCCGGCGGCAATCCCGGGAGTTGTAGGTGTGAAAGGAATGAAAAAGTATATGTAGCCCCCCGCCCTGCTGGTCTGTCCGGCTAATTGGATCAGTTTCTGCATATATGACGGATATAAGCAAGAACCATGATGCCTGTGTACAGCCAAGAACCTGTCGGTTTCGAAGCCATATATCCATCATGCCGCATCGTGCTATGCAGTTTTTGCGTGAATACAGCCAAGGGGTAAATCTGTGGTGGTTGAACAAGCCAGAGGAGGACCGAAGAAGCATTCGAGTTGAACGATGCGGAGAAATCCCCGTGATCTCGTTAGCTATCTTACGCGACTGGGCCATTGAACTTCCAATTTTACAGCAAGAATGGTGTGGACAAACTGAAGATTAGCCTTGTAGTATATATAGGTTGGTGGTCGTACTACATAGCCATGGAGTGAAGTTCCATACCCAGTCATCGATTCCGTGCGTCCACCGTGAATTTATATAACCACACAATCCCTATCATCGATCGCAGCGTCCCAGTCTTTTTTCTTCTTTCCCGAACACCGTCTACGATGGGCGAGAGGCTATCTGAAGAGTCAACCAATCTGCCCGATCAAGGCAGTGAAATTCTTTCCTCCGGCCGTTCTTGGAGTGCTAAGTCGCAGAAAAAACGTGGTGGACGTGTGGCTGGCTCATACTGTTTCTAGCATCGGCTAGTAGGCAGGACATTTGTGAAGAGACAGTAACGTGTCTCCGAAAAAAAATTCCTGAACGACGGGGTATGCATGTAGGAGATCAGTGAATGTTGATGTACTGGAGCTTCCCCCCCTTTCAGGCTCGTGGTGAGTCCTTGCACCGACAGAGGTGGGAGGCGAGTCTCACAATGTTTGATGGTGAAGCTCGGAGCATTCACTCCGTAATTCCTACTCATTTTCAGGGTTGGCGCAAGTCCCTAGGAAAAATTGGTGACTCCGAGGTGGGTATAAGAGGGCCACCGATCTCTCTGTATACCTCTCTTTCTTTCTTAAATATACTGCTTATCTTACTACCTTATCCCCTACATCCAACAACTCTAGGACTAAGCAGTTCATCGACATTCGAGCAAATCTTTCAAAGCACCCATCATCGATCCGCAGAGCGACCATCCCAAAGCCCTTTCACTATTCGCTAGATACCAAGATGCCGTGCGCTACTGCAAATAGATGGTTCGTACCGGACCAGGAGTATGACTGCATGACGGAAGACTATGCCCTCGTAGGTGAGGCAGCGGAATATATTAGGCAAGAGATATTCGCATACGACAATGAGACCGAGCACGAGTGGGCGCAAGAAAAGCCCGAGCGCCTTGGCGATCGGCTGGCAGATTTCGAGTACTCTTCAGGCTGCTACCCGTTTGCTCAGCAGGGCAGACTTGTCTACGCTGACGTCAATCAGAAGGATCCGGCACACAAAAAGAAAGTCTACGGGATCTTAGCAAAAGAGCCACCTCTCGAGGTAAACAAAAACAAGGGGGCGGCTATTAAGGAAGTGCCCGTGGAATTCTTGATGACTCGCCTTCGACATAAGAGAGACGGTGATGACAATGAAGACAAAGATGATAGCCACGCAGCGGCGGAGGCTTGCCTTACTAGGGCCATCCACTCTTCTATGCTAAACACCCCGCTGGTAGACTTCTTCATCCAGCTCAAGGATAAAGAGGGTATGCGGGTATTATTGGAAACACTCAGCAAGCAATCCATGAGGAAGTCTCCACGTCCGGTAATGGTTCTCATTGGTATGATTGACAAAGCGAAGACGGATAAGCGAGGACTGACGGAAGGATGGGCGATCGGCTATGACCTTCTCAAAGGGGACCTAATCATCAAACCATTCGTTTCGAAGAAAGACTGTCACCCTCTCGGCGACAAATGGCATGACGAAGCCGTCAACGATGGTATTAGCTTCAAGGGCACTCCAGCAGACTTTGCCGACAGATTTGTGGCTCTGAGCAACCAGGTCGGGGGAAAGACTGAGATTGACGGACTTAAGCTGCTAGTGCACACTTCAGTCGCAGGATGGATTTTGCAGCACCGGAAAGGCTTTTCCCTTGCCGACCCAGGCAAATGGACCGATGCAAAGAAAAGGAGCATTGGAGAGGCAATGAAAAAGATCACCTCCGTTCTCAACGAACGAGAAGCCGTCATCCCCGAGAAGGCCGGCGAGCGAAAACGCCCAATGGAAGCTTTCGAGGACTTTGCGAACAAGCTGGCCGGTGGGGATCAGTGGTTCAGGTGTTCCGCTCTGGAAGCTCGCGAAAGTGGCAATGGGAAAGCTGCCCAAAACGCAGCAGAGTTCTATGACCGGCTGGCGAAGGATCTCAAGTCCTTCAACGAGAACCCGGATAACCAGTTCTAAGGGTAGCGACGGGGGCAGATGGCCTGGCTGAGGTAGCCTGGATCTTGTATGCTATTCTGATGAGTTAGTCGTTCTGTGCGTGCCAGCAAACATGCGTCCTGTCTGATTCAGGGCCCCGAATGTAACGATAAAATTTAGTTGTCATTGGCTTATGAATTCAATATGCATTTCGGTACCATTTCATTGGTGGTGAAGCTCTATATCGGTAGTACTCGAGCCTACTGATGGTTTGACCCTCATTGTCCGAATATTGTATCCAACATGAAGGGCGCCAGGCTCCTCTCACCTGGCGTGCGTACGCACCGGGAAACTCTATTTCCCCGCTGTCTGCTTAGCCATCTTCCAGTGTCGCCGGGGACTTCGTCATCTTCTCCGTTATCGTCTTCTCTCATTTTCCTGTCTCTTCGATCAACGACACACATTCCCCTAGTCCACTGGCCAGCGGTCTCGACCCTGATGTCTTCTTCTTTACGTATGACCCATTCTTCTTTCCGGGTCTCCGCCTTTAAAGCGTACCAGACACATAGTGGGTCATGTAAACTGGTAGCTGTACTGGCTCCCTCGTGACCGTGATGCAGCGTCTCCATCTTACGCAGTGTCGAGCCGATGATTGCGTTGGCCCATTCAGCTAGAGGACTACCCTCGTGAATGAGTGGCATTACCTTGGCCTCGAACTCGTCACGCCGAAGGGTATGAGGAGTCGTGATGTCCAGTGGGAAGAGGATGATATTCAACCTCCGGTCACCCAGATCATGCCTTGAAGGGTACGGTGGCAGCGTGCTAGTGTCTACCTCTTTAGATCTACCCATGTCAGTGCTTTGAGGTGGTGCAGGCGGCATTGTACTCGTAGGGTTAGGCGAGGTCAAAGCAAAGAATCGGGCAGCCGCAGTGGCGTCTGCCAATGTATTGAACTCTCCAACGGGCGTGATGTTGCCCGGGACAGAGATCGCTCCACCCATTACCAAGACAGACTTGGCACGCATCAGTACAGTTGGCGCATGCGAAGCCGCAAGAGCAAGGTTTGTAAGGGGGCCAATGGCAATAACGGTAATAGTATTCGGCGGATTCTTCTCGAGAACTCGCAAGATTTCGAGATGAGATGGCCGGTTCGAAGGCGTGAAAAGTGTGTTTGGAGATGCAGGATCGGTCTCAGCACTGTCCACCGCTGCAGAAGATATCAAATCGTCTGGAGGTGGTTTCTCAAAGAGTGTTTTCCACGTTTCCTGGGGACTGGTGTGGTGAGGGTGCTATCCTCATGTTAGAATCAGTTGACGTATATCCAAAGGTTAACATCTACGCTGATGTGAACTCCACCAAGCCCATCGGTGCCATCTGGAGGTCCACGCCCTTAGTATGATCATCGCAGGAGTTCAATCTAGGGGACAAACGGAAGTAGTCGGCCATCATGATCTGGTCATTCAATGGCTTCTCTGCACCGACTGCAACCACGGGCTTGTGTTTCCTCAAAGTGCCAAACCCTTCGAGCCGCTCAAGTTTTCTCCGCCATTGCATCTCTTTGTCTATGACATGAAACATTGAGACGACATTGCGAAGGCAGCTACGACGTTCACCAGTTAGGATTACGAACAGAGAGATGGATTGACTTTATCTGACTTCTGCACGTCTATGTTCCCATAGGTAATTGAAATTAGCAATACTTCTATATCTTCAGGATCTGAAGCAAGTGCGAGTAAAAGGGCGGCTACATCATCGACGCCCTAGTAGTATGGATACATCAGCAATGAGCGGCTTCGAAAGACGTTCAAGGAGACATGGCTCCTACAGGATCGGTGTCTATTATGACTCTTGCTTTGGGCGCCATATTCTGGAAAAAAATGTTCTCACGAGCCTATTCCTCATGCTGAGGAACGAAAGAAGGGCTCCTTGTCCAATCGAAAGAACTCGAAACAGCGTTGTGAATGACTCAGCATCTAACCTGCAAATCAGCACATTTCCCCCGAAATTAATTCATGCAGTCTCCCACATTAATCACGTCGCCATACGTCGAATTTCACTATGCAATCAGTATATGTATTAGGGACCTGCAAAAGGTAGGTTAACAGCTCTAGCTCAACAAATCATGGTCGTGCGCTACATGCAACCAGCCATCCTTGGAAAAAAGACCTTAAGAACAGCCTGAACAGGAAGCCTGCCAATGGTTTTTGTCAATCCGACCCATAGTCTAACTCCATAGATTCCGACGACAAACTTTCTCAAGAACATGTCGCCACGAAATGCATGGTTCAGGTTCTATCGGCCACCAGAATTGGTACACTTCATTTCAAGGCGGCTCTCCGTGAAGTGTTACAGAAAGGTCGTTCCGGGATTTTAACAACACTGCAAAGGGGAGAATCAATAATTCCTCAATTAGGAACAGATTCTCCCAGCTATTAGATGGAGCAATATAGCGAAATCACAAGGTAAAGGCTCAGCCAGTCAGCGATATTGGAAATGCCAACATGAAGTATGTTGTTGGCAATCTCGGCCTCCCAACGAAATACCGCATGATTAGAATTATAACGGAGAATACTATCTAGCTAATGTTCTAGTAATAAGACAAGAGCACGTATATAAGGAACATAACGCACGATTGTCGCCTCGAGCCTTTGCCCCATGTTTTCACCAGTCTGTACAAAATTGGATTCTTACACAAGCAAATGCTCAGAAATTGCAGTAATTGGTAACGGAGCAACTTGTGGCAACATGAGAAGAAGCCTTCAAGCTTTGGAAAAGAGCATGCAGGCTAGCCGGATCCTGGAACAATGGACAAGAGAATCATCGGAGCGGATTGGAGATATCAAAGATTCGGCCTAATGCCAAACCTCGTCTGCCAAAAAAGCGTTTCCATCGAGTGATTCGTCACGTGGCTCAGGATTGACAGGATCGACTTTTTCCGGGCCGCTGCGTCCTAATCATTGTCTAGGGCAGCTGAAAATCCTTCTTGAGTGATCCTACGGAGGAAGCAGTTAGAGATCAACAAGCGAGGCTGCAGAACCTCAAGCGTTTAGATGCATGCATACGGAATACTGGAGCAAACAATGCTCAGCATAGACCACAGCGTTATTGAGGGCAAACCATGCAACACAGATTGACGAACAAATGAGGTCGAAGTTTACAAGGAGTCGACACAAGTCACGGGTTTTGAGTTACTCATGGTCCTAACGTAGGGAGAAGAATGCGCCGTTATTGATGAGTTAGAAGGCGCATCACAGGCTCCACCAGACAAATCCTATGATGCAATTGGGGCGAGATCCCAAATCTGAAAGCCTAGCAAGAGCGATCATATAAGTGTTTCTACTCCGTACTGTTGATGGCATCGCTGGAATACGACGTTGTAGCAGTGGCAAAGCTCGATCAGAAATCGACAGAAATAGAAATGGAACACGAATTCCGAGTTTTTTTTAAAAGTTTCTGCAACCCGAGGGTCTTTTCGTAGTACGCGGCACTGAAGACACTAGACAGGGAATCAGCTGCATATCCCACCAATGACGGGTGGAGCTAAGACTTAGTCCTCGCTTAGCGACATTACGGTGGTAAGGAGCAGCAGCCCCCTGAATTTCCCTATATAGGAGGCCCGGGGCAACGCGTCGACCCAGCGACCCTCCCTCATCTTTTCTTCAACAACACACTCGTTATATTTTCTCTCTGTCGTCTTCTTGCGCACAGCATCACAAAAGTTTTACATTCCACATATTTAATTCCAATCTTCAAAGAACCCACACTTCTTCAAAAGACACGAATTCAGCAACCATGAAGTACTCGTTCGCCATCCTGCCATTCGCGGCCGTTGCTCTCGCCCAATCGTCAGGCAGTGCTTCATCCTCTCCATATGTGAGTATATCTCCTGCGGTCCAACGTGTCTTGCTATTTCCCTACTGAATGACCTCTCACTAACTTTCTGTTGAATAGACCAACCCATTCACGTCCTTCACCACCCAGACCAACTCCCTTGGTGTCGTGACAGGGATGCCATCACCCGTGACCACTCAGCCCGTAGCTGTTACCACCCAGCCAACCGTCGTTACATCTCAGCCAGCCGTTGCCACTAGCCCCGCCGGCACCCCGACGTACACTCCACCAGCGGCCGTCAATTCCACCCTCGTCCCTGTCGTCTCTCCTTCTACTGGAGTGGGATCTGGTTCGAGTTCGACCAACGGTACTGTGGGCAGCGGTTCTAGCACCAACGGAACGACATCAGGTGGAAGCAGCACCAACGGAACCACCAGCGGCTCCAGCGGCCCCAGCACCAGTGGCAGCAGCTCTGGTTCATCAACCACATCTGGCGGATCCGGTTCCAGCAGCAAGACTGGCAGCTCCACATCATCTGCAGCTTCATCTTCGACTTCCGCCAAGAGCGATGCTGGTGCTCTCGCACAGCCCATTGTCGGGCTTGGTCTCGCTGGTGCTCTCTTCGCTGCTTTCCTATAAAGTGTTGGCTTCGGTTTTTTCAGTACTAGCTGTTTTTGGGGCTTGATATTCTCCATGTATTGAGCATCATCGGTTAGCGTTTTAACTTCATCAGTGTCTATTGGGTTGAAATGTAACATCAACGTGGCTCGTGTCATGATTGTATGGTTGCGTGGTCAAAATACTTGGTAGCATTGGGATGGATGGGACCAATAAGTTGTAATATGGCATTTGAAGCCAGGAGAACGGAGCCTTTATTCCTTCATTAGACAGGGAAATCGAGATTGAATGTTACTACATCCGTATCGTGTCCCAACCTGTCGTAACGTGTCTATAGAATACCTGTAAAAGCAGTCCAACATCAAAGACTCCCTCATTTTAATTGCACTTTCTTGGCTTCGGTCCTGCTCGTGTATCGTCGTAGACTCGTGCTGCCAACAGATGGGCGTTACACATGAAACGCAGCTCATCACGTCTCTCGGCAGCCAATCATAAACGTTCATCTTTTCAAATTTGTAGATTAATGAGCACAAATTCACCTGATTTCTTAAGATGGAGACGTCTGTAGAAATTCGAATTATTGCTCGTGTTTTTGGGGGGGGGGGCAAGAGTATGAGGGCGCGGTGTTTTATGCACGTTTTATTCATGTTTTATGCTAGATTTGAATTAGACCAATTAGGTTATCAGCGTCATTCTTGAATGTTGGTAACAATGGAAATGTTCTGGAAAGTGCTCAATGATATTGTCGTTTGACAGAAAGTACTGAAGGTCGGTTTCGTCGAAGAAGTATTTGGACAACAAGGTAGAAGCAAAGCGATCAAAGTTCACATAAGGAAGTAGAGAAGTCGAGGAATCCAATCATTGTGCTGTTACCCCTGTCTTATCGATTATCAAGGTCGAGTCCGAAGGAATCTCCGGCCCAGCCCCATTTCTGACGACTACACTCCGGAATTCACTCCGTCAGCTCGGACCGTTACTTTAAGACGACAGGACGTCGGAAAGCTAGGGCTTATGAGACCAGGTCTACAGCTGCGAAGATTCATCCTATACACCTCTGCTATCCCATACACTCAATTGGCTACGTTAAAGCTCGCAGTCCCCTGTCAATCGCCCACTTCGCTTTACGAGTAGCTGGTCAAACAACTGCGGGGAATCGACTCCAGGGCATTGCTTTGGAGAGTCTCATGCAGTACCAAACGGAGTCTTGAATCCCTTCTGGCTGCCAAGTCTTGTATCAAGTATCGACATGCTACATTCTAGCCGCTGAAACTGGTTTCAAGCCACCAGCGCTGGACAGAATCAAAGCGCCCCCACTCTCACACTTCCCTCGATTATCTCTTTCTCCAGCAATCTCGAGGGTCTCACCCTCCTACTCGGCTCGGACACTGAGCCGTAGCTTCCAGGTATCCGCCTCCCAAGTGGATTCTCACTTTCGTCTCTAAGCCGCAACAATGTCCTGGTTCTGGCGCGGCTTCCAATCCGCAGTCTTTTACTACGTCTCTTGCGCGCCCTGCACAAAGCTCGCCTATCGCCGGAAGCGCCGAAAGGAAAACCACCGCGCGAATGCCGAAAGAGCGGCGATTGAGACGGAAGAGGGGCTTTACAGGCATCCCTCGCCGTTTAGCACGAACATATATTGGAGGGAGGAGATGATGTTGGGGCCTGGGCCGCCACCGAAGAAGGCGAATCGGGATCGGGATAAAAAGACGGACAGTACGAGGGAGTTGAGGAGTGGAGGAGTGGGGAGTAGTACGAATACCGGGACCAGTAGTGCGGATACTGTGATAGGGGATGGCGGGGGCGTAGAGGTGGACCTGGAAAGAAGAAGCGACGAGGGGTGGAACTGCCGGAGATATCAGCGAGAGGACGAGATCCTATGGGGTCTCGACGGTTCAGATGACAACTCATCGAATAGAATGCCCGGCAGGAGTCGGAAAGGCAGTACTCACTACGTTGCCCGCAACCCAGCCGTCAACGACCTGCACCCCCCAGTCGTAAGCACGCAACCAACCCACCGCTGCGAAACTCGTTGGATGCTGCAACCCCCGCCCAGCGCCAAAATCATGTCGGGCCAAGAGAAAGCCAACCGCAATCGCAGCGGCAGCAGCAGTACTTCCGGCAGCGGCAAACGAGTAGCGGACAGGAGTTTAGGCCGGAAAGTTGGGGAGCGGTTGATGGAAGAAAAGGTTAAGCGAGGCGATCACCTCCCTACTTATACGTCAGCATCGACGCGGAGTCGAGGGCTTTCGAGAGAAAGTGCGACCTCAGAAACCCCTGCTGGCCAACCCCATGACAGACAACCGCGCGCATCTAATGACTCTACACCTCCCCACGACGACCCTTCAAAGCAAGACCCCCTTTCCCCCTCGGCCACCATCTCCTCAGACCAACTCCCCCGCAAACCCCCACCAGCCACCCTCTCCCCCCTCACGCCTCCCCTCTCACGCACCCCCTCCTCCACATCCCGGCCCCTTCCCCTCCGGCCCCCATTATCCAGCGTCGTTTCCACCTCGTCCCAGAAACCCCGTCCCGCGAACATCAAACCCTTGATCCTGTCCACGCCGAGCTCGTCATCCCTGCGCGCGCTGCAGGCGGCGGATGAGTCGCAGATCAATACTAAGTACGTAACGGATGCGAAAGGCATACACCGCTCTGTTTCGCCATTAGCTGAAGCTAGGGTGAAGCTGCACGAGGCGGGGGAGCAAGAGGAGAAGGAGTTGAGGGTACCGGTAGTGGAGACGTCGTTTCCGGTTGAAGAGTTCCGGTTCCCTGCTCGAGAAGACGGGGGAAGTGTATGAGTGCCCTTTGGCGTTTATCCGTGTTGTTTCTCTATAACGAGGTTGATACTAGCGAGCGCCGGCGTTTCTGTGCATCTCATTGGCGGCATATTTGATGACTTCTTTACATCCACGTTCCGAGCGGTTTCTTGTTTCCATTTTCTGCTACAACCTCAATGATTGCAAGTTCCCTGAAGATGAGAAACCGAGCCCAGTGGGCTTTCTGCTTGACTGTATAATGTGCTATTTTAGTGGCTTGGCCAAGTACGAATATATATTCAGTCTATCATCTCGTGAACAGGAGTCTCCAGTACTTAGTATCGACTCATCATCCCACCTATCTCCTAATCCGCGTTATTATCTCCAGAAACCAAAAAAATCAAACAACATCCTCCCTTCCCCAATTTTTTGTGCGCTTCCCTCCCCCAATCCTCAAGATTTCACCCATTCCACTGCATCTCCATAATCACCCAACCCTCAAACCCTAACACCTCTCCATTTCCCACTCACCACACCCCATCCCCCATCTCCCATCCCCCCATCCCCCATCCCCCATCCCCCACCACACCCCTCCCCACCCAGGCCATCAAAATCCCACACCTCTCCGTCAAACCCCCCCATACTTCACTACCTACACATATAATCACCACACCCCACCCCATCCCATCCCACCCCACCCCATCCCATCCTCATCCATACCAAGAAACACACCAAACAATAAAACCCCAAACCCACAAAATATAAATTCACAAAACTCAAACCCAGACATTAAAGCCGCAGGAGGAGAGAGAGAGAAAAGCGGGAAAAACTGGGCTGGGGGGGGGAGGGGGGGGATGTTGGGGGTAGAGTATTATCGCAGGCTTGGAGGGTTGGGAGGTTGAGAGGTGGTGGGTGAGGCTTCAAAGGAAAGAAGGTGGGAGAGAACGATAGTTTGACTGCTTTTTTTTCTTTTTCTTTTTGTCTTCTCACCTGTCTCAGCTGTTCCCACCCACCCACCTCCCCAAATCCCCTGTGAGACCTAAATTCTCATCTTCTATACCCATTTCCCCGTCTGCGCACCCGTCTTCCTTATCCCTCGCTCTACATCCTCCTTTCTCCCCCCTACCAGAACTCCTACAAACCAAACCAAACCAAATCAACTTTTTTTATATATACAAATCTCAACAACGTCGAAAAAAGTAAAACAGGGGTTTCTTCTTGGTTCTCAGGCCTGCTTGTTTTCAATATGGACATCGTCCTGATAGATATTTTTCCTCGTATGTGCGCAAAGGATATGTCATGCTTCCGATTCTATCCACCATCCCCACCACCAGCACCAGCACCAGCACCAGCACCCATCTCCCCAGGCCTCTCCCTCTCTTCCCCCTTTAGCCTCCCACCCTCACACACCCCTCTGACCTCTAACCCACCCACCCCCTTCCCCCCTAGCAGCACCACCCCCCACCCCCCCCTCCCCCCAAACAAAAAAACTCATTCGTCGCTTCGGCATCATTGATTTATCGTAGCCGAAAGATGAAGACGGAAAATGGCTGAGTGTGGTGATGGGAAGGATGATGGGATGGGATGGGATGGGCTAGAGATGGGATGGAGATGGTTGGTGGGGAAAAGAGAGGGTAAGGAAACGAGATTGGAGGTGTGGAAAAAAAAGGGTTGGGGAGCAGCGCGGGAAAAGGTGGCAGAATTGATTTGACGATGCGATCTTGCGACTGGAATGAAGTAGGAGGTGGAAGTAGGAATTAGCTTCCGTTAGGTGAATATGGATAAGAGAAAAGGGGGGTGGAGAGGGGTTGGAAGGGAGAACTCGATGGATCCAGTTTTCTTCTGAACACCTTGGTGAATTAGACAGCCATTTCAAACTTTTCCACGTATCTATTTTCCTATCTTCATCTGATGTACACGTATGTCTTAAAAAAACTTCGTGTCCTACCTCCTCGACATCCAGACATAGACACAAAAGCGTAATAAGATTCGCTCAAACACATGCGAAGGTATGCAGGAAGGAAGGATGTGGACATTCCATATCTCCACACATTTGCTCCATAAGAATGCCAGGGTTCTAGTAAACCTTTTTCTTCTCGTCGACACTGAATTGACCGGGGCCCATGTTGACGAGGAGGAGGAGTCCGCCGCTGTTCAGGGGTGGATTGTTAGTTGTATAAGGGGGGAGGGGTAGGGGGGAGACGTACACAATGGACAGGATCTGGAAGAAGTCGTATTTGGCAAAGTCCTTGTGCGGGTGGTGTTCGTGCAGCTACACCGCGTCAGCTTCTTTCTCCCGGACACAAGCGCACGAAAGCTGGGAACACTTACCGTCCAGAAGTTATTCACCAACAAATTGAAGATGCTCAGAATCACCACCAACATAACCGCACTCCATTTGGCCTTGAACCCCACCACCACCATCACGCATGCCACGAATCCAAACAGGCTGACCACTACCCTTCCAAAGCCCCACTCTCCCGCAAACACGAACCCGACAAAGAGGAAAATCAATAGCACCCTCCCTGCAAGCTGAAAGTACATTTTGCGATCCTTCTCGTCCATCTGGGGTAATCCTGCAGGCGCGAACTTTGTACGCACCCAGCTGTCGCTGAGGACCATGAGGAGACCGCCCATGACACTAAGGTTGCGCAGGAAGAAGTTGAGGTCAAAGATGAGGCCGTAGCCGAGGGCTTGGGTGATAACGACGCCGATGAGGCCGACGACAGCGCGGTCGGAGTGTTTGCGGATGATGACAAGGATGGAGCAGGCGACCATTGCGAGGACATTGACAAGGAGGAACGTGTGAGTTAGGCCCCATGGGACTAGAGATTGGACGAATTAGGTTTGACAGAAAAATATGGAGATATTTGGGGGTCGGAGATGAGAGCATACTGTTCCTGTAGTCGTGCAGGTATAGCAGCTGATCGCTCCACTGAGTTATGATTCGAAGGGCATCTTCGAGGAAAGTGACAACGATCAAGAATCGACCAATGGCAGGTAGGTATCTGTGAGAAAAACCCGCCTCGAATCAGCAGGAATTTCTCAGGAAGAAAGGCGCTTGAAGATCGCCATAAGCGCTCCGCACACAGGAACTGGTTCCCATGAGAAGGAGCACACCGACCAGGACCGACTCACGGTTTGACAGGATCCGATAACGTATCCAACCAGTCCTCAATCTTACTCGTCTGTTCACGGATTGCATCCAGCGGACTTGGATCGTTGGTAGCATCCGAAGCACCAGGAACGCCGAAGCGGTTACCCTGAGGTCCAAGGTTGTAGCCCACCGTGCCACGAATTTGAGCCATGGTCGCTGCTCATGCAATGCACGGAAAGCTGGGCTTTGAATATTCGGACGAGTGTGTGTTAAGGCTGGAAGAGTGTGACGAGCGCCAGTGTAATGCGCACTGACGAAGGTGTTTTAGTGTCAGTGGGTAATGGACAGCTTTCAGAAGATCACAAGCAGGATCGTCATGTTAGCTCAGACACGGAGAAATAGAAAGGCCGTTCCGTCTCCCGCCGCTAAGGGCTTCCTAATTGGGAGTATGGGGAGTCAGTATGGGCGTCTGGGAGGCTATAAGTGACTGTACATGGCCTGTTTATGGTATAAATAAGATGCTCCATGGAAAACATTTCTACGAGTCGTTTACAAGATCTGCCAGCTGATGGGTTGTCAAGCTACCAATACCAATGGACAGCTCACTTGTATGCCGGGGATTAGGGGGAAAGAAATAGCGCACATAGATCGAGGCTGGAGAACGAAGGCTCTACGTAGGATTGGTTGAGTGAGCCTGGATGAAGTCATTTTGCGATGGCGAGTGATACACTAACATAGTTTGACGTTGGGGACATCTCGTCCGCTGCAAGCATAAGAGTACAAGTACAGAATTCGCTTCCGAAACCGAGGATCATCTTAGAAATACACAACGGCAATCATCCTACAGTGGCTGATACATCGAAGGAGAGCATAAGTGGCTCATGCAAAAGGACGCCAGTAGATGCTCATTGTCCGCAATGCATGTTGGAGTTTCCACTTTCATTGACAGGAAAAGAGAGCTGCGGTGATCCAATGATACGATATACGTCGTGAACATTCGAAGACCTGACAGCTGGATGTACCTACAATGATCAGCAAGCACGTCTTTATCGGTGCTCATTGGGGATTGGGAACTCACATTACAAAGGCCATAGCCGCTACACGACGGCCCATTCATCATCATCTGGATGACCTGTCAAGGCATAAGGAAGTTCTGGATCATAATCTGGGTGATTGTGGATGTTTGAGTGATTCCAAATGTTTGGGTCTATATCTTCTTTTGTGACCTTTTCCCCCTTCGGCTCATTACTAGCCAAACCAGGTTTGGGCGTGCTGGTGAGGCTGGTCAACGAAGCAGATTGCCGCTTGGCTGAAGAGTTTCCGGTCATAGTCGTGTTTCTTGTCACGCCGAGTGGCTTGTCGCTGAAAGATTTAGTCTGCTTCTCAGAGTTTACTGGAATTGCCTTTTCTGGTTCTTCCGTTTTGGCCGTCGCTTTCTTCTTGCCTTTGCCAGTCTTTTCGACGGTATTCCAACCATCATTATCCATTTCATTCAGAATCCTCATCTGCTCCTCTTCGGATGGGAGGTCACGGTTCCATGATTTCTGCGTTGCTGACGTTCCACCCGTGTATCGCTGAGCGCTGTTACTAGCGGCCGCGGTGGGTTCGTCAAAAGTGTCGAGCAGCATATCATGGCTGGAAGCTGCTTCCGGCGCCGTAGGCTTTGGGCTATCGGCTGGTTTACTCCATGCGTTGGTAGGAGGTTTGGAAGAAGCCATTCCGTTCTTCGCAGGTCTGCCTTCAGCCTCTCTAACCGCTCGTAGCTGTTTCTCGAACAACACACGCCTCTCTTTCTCAGCTTGCTCTCGAAGAAGCTTCTTCTCTTCGTTCTTCTGTCGGTTTTGCCTCTGCTTTTTTGTCTCTGGCTCCTGAGCTTGCTTCTGCGGCTTTGGTTGTCTGACTGCTTGAGTCACTGCGGGTTCGGTCAATCGAAGCACAGAAGGTCCTTTCGTTGGCGCTTCCAGCATGTCAGAGACACCACCTGCAGGTTCAGTGCTTTGAGTGGCACCAAATTCTGGAGACATTGCAGGCGATAAGTCATCGTCTGCATCTGCTCCCGTCGTGGATGACGCGGTTGACATATCCGGCGCCCCAAGGAGCCCATTGTTCTTGGACATAGCACCATTGGCGGGCTCTGACGGCATCTCATTTCGTTTGCCCTGTTTTCTGGTTCTCTTAGTCTCGTTGATGCTACTGGGTCGATTCAAAGAAGTCCCGGTCTTGAGGCTAGCTAATTGCCGCGCAAACTCTTTATTATCTATGTCGGACTCTTTGGCATTGCTAAAGTCATTGTCGGCTCCGCCCTCTTTGCGGACTTCGACCGCCGAACTCTGGGCAAGTTGACTTGGTTGTTTCTTCCCGCCTTTTCGGTTTTTCAAGCGATCAGTTCCACTGTGTGGAGCGGAAGCCGAAGACACGTCCGCAGCATCACTCACGACGTGGGACGACGTGCCCGAGTTATTCTCCCTCTTTCGTCTTCCCCTAGGTTCATCCCCTAGCAGTGAATCGGGTCTCTGGCCCTGTTGAGAAGGCACCGGTACCCGGCCTCGGCCAGACTTAGACTTATGTTGGTTGCTGTAGTACCAGTATGCCCCAACAGCGACAATGCCCACAATGCCCCAGCTCTGCCACGGCTCCATTTCTGAGATTCGGGTGATATAGGCTAGGTTTCTGGTGGGTTCTTACCAGGAAGGCTATGTATATTTGTCAGTGATGAGAAGGCGGCCGAAGTCGTTTCTTTGTTTAAGGTAAAGCTTTCAACAACTGGCACAACCGAGTAGGAGTTGAAAAGTGTCGAGATTAAATATGCCCGAGCTCAAGATCTTCGAGGTGCCCGGATCTCAGCTGTGCTTGGGCTGGAAATGATTGCGCTGCTGTTGGAAGCAAGGGGGTCGCCCGCGGAGAGGGGGGTCAATTAACGTTACAGTCCGAATGAAGCATCGAACGATGAGCGTAAGAATTCCGATATCCTTAAATCTCAAGGATACATGTACACAAAGCTGGAGGAAGAGGGTGGGTTACGCAGGCAGGATGATGGTTCGTCCAACCTGTTGGATGACTGTTGGATCGCCTCTTCAAGCCCAAAGCAGTAAAGTTGCTGGAGGGCGCTGCAAGCGGAGCTCGGAAAAGACTGATGGATCGTCGTCGTAATGGGTAAGACGGCACAACACGAACGAAGGTGATACTGTAGAAGACACGTTGTGATAGTGTTATTTACACAACGCCGATGTTAGGATGGACAGCCAAGTGCCAGGATGTCCATAAGGTACTCGAGTTGGCCTTGCATTATCCGACTGCGGGAGGGGCGCGCGGAGAGCTTTCAATGTACAGAATACTCCGTACTCTCTACCAAAACACACATACGGTAATTCCAACCCTGGCACCCTGGTAGGTTTAGTTTCCGCCTGTCAGGCCACAGGGCCGTCTAGGATACCTAAGGTAGGTACCTTACTGTAATTCATCTTTACTTTATTTACCGAAGATGACAGTTGAAGCTCACTTTGGACCGACGAGCATTAAATTGAGGTTTACTCGATTTCAATGATCGATGAGGTGGCATTTGAACATACATTTCTAAAATGCTAAAAAACTCAGTATGAACCAGCTACTTTCTGCACTTATAAGACATGTGAGGGTCGAGCCATACAATATCTGAACCGAAACCGTTATCGTACCAACCCACGAACTAGCATATTGATTTAGGTACCCTGTCGTGCTAGGTAGCCTCGACTCTCCAAGACCAAGCGTCGGCCAAATAAGCACGCTTCTCTGCGTCAGCAAAGTTCCTCCTCTGAGCACAATCGGTTGAAACTGGCGGTTTGCAGCGGCTTTGGCCAAACCATTTACGTAGCTTTATACAGCTTGATTCTCTCCCGAAATGCCCTAGCGCGCCACACAACTCCTTGTGCTGTTCATCTCCTAAGAGATGCCTACAATGCATAGGGGTTCATTGAGCGAATCGTCAGGCAACTGCACCTGTAATTAGCGACATAACTTTGGCGGTAGCTTCATTGGATTAAGACTTACGGTGGACTTTTAGTAAGGTCTGTCTTAAGGATCACCGGCACTCTGGTCATCTCCGTCACATCTTGGATGTACTCGCCACCTTCCTCCCTAAGCTTGAAAAATGCGAGATACTTCTCCTTGTTTGTAAGATTTGCTTCGGCATTCTCACCAGCGCTGGTCGCCAGCTTGGGGTCAGAGCGAGTGCGGTGAGGGGTTTGGCCAGCGGCAGTCTCAGTTCTCGTGGGCGAAGGAGGCATACTCTGGGTCGGACGATCAGCTGCTGATAGACCGAGCGACACGCCAGCCGCCATCTCGGTAACTTCCGATACAGAGTCTTCATCATCAAAGAGCGCATCGACATCATCAGTTGACATGGTTCCGGTTTCCATCTGTCGGCGCTGCGCATCGTCGCTTTCCTTTGCTTGTTGCTTCGCATTCTCAGCATAGCGTCCAGCTGCGGCAGCCGCAGCACCACTCTGATGTCGTGATCCTAATCCAGCTTTCGGACGCTCATCCTCGGGTACATAAGCAGATGATGGCACGCCTTTCTCCCAGTAAAGCTCCAAGACGCGCTCGTTCTTTCGGAACTCGGCTTTCTTCAGTGGCAGCTGATCGCAGTGGACACGCTTCTCAAAGCCGTACTCAGGGATCAAGACGTCAAAGGCCGATTCATAGACGCAAATAACAATGCCTTCACTAATGAACTCGCTACCGAGCTCGGCGCGCTTTTTGTCCATGATTCGACAGGACTCGATGTGGACGCTCTGCTCCTGAGCACTTTGTGCCGAGTCTTTCTTTGTATTGCAAGCTTCTGCTGTCTTCATGAGGCTCTCAACGTCTTCGTTGAAATCTATGGACCCATTTGATAGTGCAGCCTCGAGCTGACGATGAACGATAATATCCGCGTAGCGGCGAGACGGATTTGTAAAGTGGGTATACAATGGTAGGTTTAGAGCATAATGCGGGTACTGGTCCTGGCGCGCCCGTCCAGCAACATAATATTTGGCGCGTTGCATAGCCTTGACAAGCAACGTTTCCATACCCTAAGCCATATAAGTATGAACCTCTTACAAATTACTTGGTGGAGACAAACCTTGCGTATCTCACTATCCTGAACGTTAAAAAGACTGTTCTGTAATGTTCCACTGCTTGTAGTATCAAACTCATAACCAATTTTCGTCATCCTATCCGCCAGAGTTTGCAGTCTCCTTGGGTTAGGTGGAGCTTGACGGCGTAGAAACGCTTTCTCAGGCAATGCCGTTGCTATCTTCTTAGCAACATAGTAGTTGGCCTTATGACTAAGCTCCTCAATGATTTCGTGGGCCGGAGTGGAGTCGAAGATGTTCTGCTCAACGGGTACATTCTCGTCGTCAAGCTGGTGAAGTAAGCGAAGCGGTGGTACATTCTCAGAGTGAGATCCATAGCGTGCCTCACGGAACTTCAGCGCGATTTTCTGCCAGATATTAGCATACTTCGCAAATTGCGGGCAGAACAGATTAGGACCTTCAAAACATGGATGTCCTTCGCAGTAGCTCCTTGGAGATTGACTTCGCCATCACCATGAATGACTGCATCAACTTCATCATATGTCAGTTTGCCAGCGCTCTTAATCATGGCCTTGCCAATCCATGCTTCATCATCAACCACATTACCACTTTCAAGGTCAACCTTGAAAACCACACTGACTGTGAACCTCTCTTCCCCAGGACTTAAAGAACAAATCTCGGATGATAGCCTAGGCGGAAGCATGTTGACAGTTCGGTTCATAAGATATACGCCTGTACCACGCTTCTTGGCCTCCCGATCCACAAGCGAATTGGCTTTGATAAAATGTGCCGCATCAGCAACGTGAATGCCGATCTCAACCATGCCGCCCGCCATTTCCTTGACATGGATCGCATCGTCGAATTCATGCGTCCCGTTAGGGTCAATCGTGAAGGTGATTTCTTCGCGGAAATCGCGGCGTGAAGCAAGTGCTTCCTCATTTTCATTGCTAACCGACCATTCGTCAAACCCGATGTTTTTCAATACAGCCTCCGAAAAGTCATCAGGTCCGAAGTTATTATCTCGGAGCAGAGCATCGGTCTCAACCTTGAGGTCGCCCATCTCACCCAACAATTCTACCAGTGTTCCAAAAGGATGAAGAGATGTAATCGGCCATCGCTTGATGCAAGCAACAAAGATTCGGTTCGCGTAATCTTGATGTCTCTCAACAAAATCTCGTGGAGCTTGTTCTGTAGGGATAGCGATCAATGGCACACGCTTGTCGGTTGGCTTGAACCACACGATTTTGGGTTTATCTTGCTGACGGTCCTGCTGGTGTCGACCCGAATTACCTTCGCGCTGTTGGCGCTCAGCTTCCTGTTTTTCTTTGGTTGCTTGGCTACTAGGTCTCAGAAGGCCCAAGGTACTACAAAGGTTAGTAACTTCATCTAATTTAGGGGCGTGTATCTAAGACTCACCCAGAAAACATCTGTCCAGCCACACGCTCGATAACCGCGACAACGTGGCCTGCATACAAAGGCTTTTGCTCGTCATTGACTTCCTCTTCTTCCATCAGTAGAAGACTTTGACCTTCGACTTCTACATCGTCGTTCTTCTTTTGCGTAGGACGCTGTCTCAAACTACCTCTCCTTCTAAGCCCGCCTTCATTGCTGCCCGCTTGTCCGCCATCACCATTGGCACCGGAATCACTACGTGGGCGACCTTCGACGTTACTAGTGCTACCGGTCCGAGAATCAGTAATATCCTTGCGTTTTTTCTTCTCCTCCTTTTCGCGCTTTTGCCCCCATACTTCGTCAACATCAAGAAGCTCAACTGCTACATAGTCTCCTTCAAGTGCCCTGTTCCTATCTTTGCTTCCGCAAATGAAGATATCAGCATCAAGGTCACTGGCAGTCACATATGCATCGCTACGATTCTTTTTGTTCACCCTGAGTATACCCGCGACGAGCTGTCCATCAGACAGTAATGCTGGTAGGCTAGCTTGGGGAAGGTAAGGAGTGAAAAGGGTCTTCCGCTGTTGTTGCTGCGCAGACAGTTGCGGCTGAGCATGCTGGCCTCCTTGGAGTCCGAATTGCTGGCCACTCAACTGCGCAGCTTGCAATGCTTGCAATTGAGAGAGCTGAAGGGGGTTGACCTGCTGACCTGCAAACATCTGGGGCTGCTGAAGCATGACTTGGCCTTGTGGCAGCTGTACTAGCTGCGGCTGATTTGGGAACTGAAACGAAGGAATCGAGCCAATTGACTGGTTCATCGAGCCTCTCATTCTGTGTCCAGGCTGGAACACGTTAGCAGTAGGGTTCTGGTTCTGCGCAAAATTACCCATCAACTGCTGTTGCTGCTGGTTCTCTAGTATTTGGGGCTGAGCACTGTTTTGCTGCCGCCAGTTACTATCAAAATTTCTCGACGATGTCCGGCCGTGTCCATTTTGGCTACCACGTCGTTGAAAATCGGCTTGGAGACCTGTAGAGCTTGCTCCAGCATCATTCGTTGCCATCGGAGGAGGAAATTGGAACCCGGCTGCACCGCGACCTTGTGGAACACCGCGACCATTACCGACGGCCATGCTTTGACTTCTACCGTGGGCTCCAGCGCCACGAGTGTTACCTGCACGAACACTCAGACCAGATGGATTCGGCAAAGACTGTTGGCTTTCGGTACCTTTGTCTTCGCCCCCACCAGGGCTAATCGATCTATTGGCACTCGTCGGAGATGCACCAGAGGCTCCAGGAATAGGGAATTGAAAGCCGGACGTGGTTCGCTTTTGCTCGGCTATCTGAGCAGCTTTCTTGGCTTCGGGCAGAGCGAGCGAGTGACGACGCTGATGACCGCCGCCCGGAGGACCGCCGCCACGTCCGCCTCGTTGCGAAGTGTTCTCACGGTTCTGGCTGACAGAGTTTTGGTTGAAGTCGCCGAATGCCGATCCAGACGCACCGGATGAAGGGGCCGGAGGCGGACCCATGTTCATGTTAGGCATTGCTGATTGGTTACGGCGATGAGCTGAAGGTTGCGTCGGAGCGTTCATGGGAATTCCCATCTGCTGCTGTTGGAGCTGCTGTGGGAATTGGAAAGCATTGGCATGGGGCGACATGCCCGACATGCTCACTTGTCCCTGTGGCCCTTGTTGGGTAGGGAAGTTGACAGTGGGTAATTGCTGTTGTTGTGGAATCATCCCCATGTTCACATATTGTTGATGTGTAGCAGCTATCTGTTGCTGCTGTTGTTGAAGGAGCTCGATCTGTTGCTGTAAAGCAAGTTGTTCCACTGATACAAAATACAGGTTAGCATGTCCAAATCATAGGTAGGCCATCAGTCTTCCAAGGCTGGCAAGCTGGGGGGGCAAGTACGGCCTTGATCATGGCTAAAGCAGAGATCTAGAGATCGACTCACTTATCATTGGCGTCATCTCCGAAGGACTACGTCGATGAGCAATGTGTAGTCTCCTGCCGGTGGGGCCCGGGACTCCATTATGAGATTGTTGATCCATATCGACGACCAATAATCGCGGTGTTTGAAGGAATGTGATCAGTCAGAATGAGTGCACAACGGAATTGCCGGTTAAAGTGAAAACCGCCAAAGGCCACTCAGAACTCGCATCGACTGCCTGGAAGGCTCGAGCGTCAGAAGTGGAGGTTCAATTGTATCGGCTTGGGTGAGGCAAGTCGGACGGTATTTTAGATGGGGGCTTTGAGCCTGGCGAAGGAGAGAATAGAGAATCGGAGGCAGAGTACAAATGGTGTACCGTTGATGGCTGGGAAGCAATTCACACAACGCTTCCAGCCGATGTGACGTTCTCCCCACAAAAGGACAGAAATTGCCAAGTGCTGCGTATGCAACGCAATTGTGATCACAAAAGCGATGGGTGAAGAAGGATAGAAGGACTGACGATAGTGAAGGAAGGATTGGAGGCGCTTTCGAAGGGAACGGCGTGAATGTGGAAGGAGTGATGGTGATATGGAGAATTCAAGAGTTGTCGAAGCTAAGACTGATAGCTTTCTACCTCTTGCGCAGCCGCAGGGTTCCCATACCGACTAGGCATCTGTCATGATACGGTAAAAAGGTGTCTCAAAGTCTTTTTCATCCATCTTTCACGTTCAAGTTATTCTACATCACAGTATCTGTGTCTATGACACATTCATCGTGATATTGCGTTTGGATGGAAACTCGCCCTAGGAAGACCCTTTGAACCACAAATGAGCACGATACCACGTACTACGAATCAAGCACTTTGGGCAAGCTGTCAAATTCAAACAAATACAGAAATCGCTTTTACGACCGGCAACCACAGCTTCTCCACATGCAACATTGTATTCCGTACATCCACGTCTGTGCCATCTTAGCAGCAAAAGTATTTGTATTTGTATTCTAGTAAGATTACAGTGTAGGTATTCTTTTCACCATATGGAACGTCCCGCCTTAGCTCACGGCAACTCCCGGTTTTGGTGTTAGGTCCTGCAAACGATCCTTTCACCTTTGTTCCCCAACGCCCAAGCAATATTAACAATGGTGTTTTGGTCGTGTCACACGGACAGGGCGGGTTAGAAAGGTAGCCAGGGGTTCAGATTCTCCGCCGGCGTGATCACTCTTACGTGTCAAGTACTCAATCAGCTCCCACGCAATAGAAGAACACTCTTTGGTCCCCTGGGAGAGCTCGAGATATCTGTCGATATTGATAGCACACAATATTGACAAATTCGCATTGAAAGCCTGCTTTGACGCGACGTTTCGACAGTCTTTCTGCAACGCGTCTTTTTCGCTGTTTTGCAATGTTCAAGGAGTAAATTCATTCCAGAACGAGCTGAAAAGATTCTTCAGCAATCCCATTCGGGAAGACTCTTTAGGCACCTATTCTGGATTATGGCGACAATGGCAAGCCCGTACAAAGGAGCAAGTGACAGTCCTTCGAGGCAATTGCTGTACGAACTGAGCCGTCTGGGTGTTACATCACAAGAGAACCTATACGCTCGCCTGGACCAGGACAATCTAGAACGGGAAATCCTTCACAAGGAGGCTTTGACTCTCGCTGCAGCGGAGCATGATCGGGTCAGGGAAAGTGCAGTGGCTGTGCAAAAGCAGCTACAGCTTCAGATAGAGGCCGAGCGCAAACGGAGAGATGAGGAGGAGCACAGGACACTGGAAAGGCTGCGCCAGGAGAAAGCGGATCGGGAGATCGCTGAGAAAAGAAGGGCAATCGATCAGGCTAAAATTGAAGAGTCTAATAGGAAAAGGCTAGCAGAGGTGCGGGAAGCGGCGGCGGCAGCGCAATTGAGAAAAGCGCGGGAAGAGGAAGACGTCGAGACCGAAAGGAGATCAAGAGAAGTAGAAGGTGCAGAATCGAAAAAGCGGCAAGAGGACGAGGCAAAGCGGAAAGTCGCGGAAGCAGAGTCCAGGGCCAGAGAGGCTGCTATTGCTGCTCAGGAGCCAGTAGTGGCACCACAGCCTACGACGGGGCCCTCGTTGCAAGCTAATTTGGACCCGGGAAAAGTCGCTGAGCATCAGCGATACGTAGAAATTCATCGAAAGCTGAAAGAACTTCGGAAGGCCATGCTGGATCAGGCCAAGCAGAACAGAGCTCTGAAGGACACGATGGGAGACATCCGACGGGGTATCAGGCAAAGCGTCGGGCAGCTGACCACTGGCAAGGGCGTCAATAAAATACCAGTGAGTATAGTTATAGTTGCCCCTGTACATCTGCTGAGATTGCGAAATTAGCTCCAAAAAATTATCGGAGGGCTAAAGAGCGCCATGTCTTATGGAGGCCCTAAGATTGATATCACAACATACCTCGCCTCCCCCCCACCGAATGTGTCGGACACTGGTGTTCCAGCCCTTTTCTTATACGAAATGAATATCCTTGCCAAGGCGGTGATAGCCCAATTCATAGACGAGGCTGGAGTCTCCCCCAAGACAGCAGATCCAGTGGGGATCATCGCAAGCCACATTTTTACAATGCCAGCTTTCCGATGGAACGATATCTCATTAATAGATATTCTTACCGCAAAACTCCACGTCGTTTGCCCACTCCTCTTCGGTATCTATGGAGACGAGACCAACAATCCAGGGAAAGCCCGTATTGGATGGTGGCGGGAAGCAGGTGGTGGACCCTGGGTTTCTGAGCAAAGGCATCGCGAACGTATGACTGGTCTCGGTGCGGGATTCGCTGCACTTTCGGCGCGAAATTATTCAAAAACGGAGCTCAGGAATCCATTTCCGAATTACAAGTACTGGCAGTCGTTTTCATACATCCTAAATACGCCAGCGCAAGACATCACTCAAACGCACTTTGTGGTCCTAAAAGCTATGATCGAATACAACGAGACAAGAATGCTGGAGCTCTTTGGGAGCGCGGCGATAGTGCTTCTGAGGCAGGCTTTGGTGGAGTTTCCAAAGCGAAACCCGGCGTTAGAGAGGAGTGTGGGGGCGGTTTCATTGGGTGGTCTTGCGGATGTGCTGAAGAAAGATAAGAAGATCTATCTGTGAATGTGTAGTAAAGAGAGATACCCCAGGGGTGCATCGAAGATTGGTTGAAAGATATGCTGTCTGGCAATTGGTCGCCGATCGTGGCGATATAGTAGTGTATTAGAGGTCAGGCTGTGTAAATAGGATAGTACAATTATTACTCCGTGCTAATAGGCTCCAATAGAGTCACAGTGCGGCTCAGAAAAGCATGTTGGTTCAGATCATCATCGCTAATTGGGATATCTCGAAGCTGTCCGAAAGGAGCGATTTTTTGCCTATATCCTATCCATTCCCCCATCCCTATAAACTCCTCCCCACTTCTTCACCTTTCCATCCATATCCCTCCTCACAACCACAATCACAATCGCCACCACCCACGCTACCAGAGTATCCACAACTCCCCATCCATTTCTCCTACTCGCCCCCAACATCCCCCCCTTCATCGCCATCCCCAACAACCCATTCGTCGTAATCAACTCATCTCCCTTTTCCAACCCCTTCAAGCTCGCCTCCGCAACCTGATCAGCAGTCTGCCCGCCATCTTCTTCTTCAAGTTTCTTAGTGATGTTCGGTTTTACTCTATTCTCTTCATCAAAGGCCTCGCCGAAGATGGTGGCAGGGAAGACGGTGTGGACTTTTACGCCAGGAGAGGGGTAGAGGTGGAGTTCTTGGGAGAGGGTGTCGGAAAGAGTGCGGATGGCGGATTTGGACGGGGAGTAGGGGGAGTAGCCGACTATGGGGTAGAAGGCTACGACGGAGGAGGTGAAGATGATGTGTCGTGGAAGATCAGAGGGCGAAGGAGCTTGTTTTTCTGCGGAGGATGGCTTTAGCCAGGAACGGAGCACGGCATGGGCGACGTAGGCGGAGGAGAAGTAGTTGCTGTCCATTTGCTCTTTCAGGCGCTCGACGGGGGTGTCTATGAAGAGAGTTGGGCAGGAGCTGCCGGCGCAGCACCAGACTATGTCTGGGGGGGTTTTGTTATTCCATTTTGTGGTTTCGGAGATTAGACGGACTGCTTCGGAAGGGTTGGTAAGATCGGCGCTGATGTAGTGGAAGCGCTGAGAAGGGAGTTTGGCGCATGCTTTTATGTCTTCGAGAGCTGCTTCGAGCTTCTTGATCGTTCGAGCGGCGATCATGACATTGGCGCCTTTTCGGGCGAGCTGTTGAGCGACGCTCTTACCCATTCCCTGTGAGCCGCCGGTGATGAGTATTGTCTGGCCAGGGTGTGTAAGCTCCAAATATTTGGAAGGATGAGAAATTGACCTACTCGGCCATCTACTGGGAAGTTGTTTTTGTGAAAGACATTCATTCTGTCCATTAGCAAGATAGAGATGAATACACATAGACAAACAGAGGTCCAAAAGAGACCAAGTGCCATGAATATCAAATTTAACTACCAGTCAGGTCCATGCAGAAAAGTTATACAGTAGCTTCGTTGCCCAGCGGAGAGCCATATATTTATTAGTACAGTCCCTTGACATTGGTGCATAAACAGTTTGTACCCCGACATTTTTACAGGGCTAAGAACACCTTAGATTAGATTAGATAACAGCACAAACTTATCAAAACTTCCTCTTTTCAAACAATCGAGAAATTCATAAGATGGGGAAAAAAAGGAAGGCAGGTGGTCGTCCATTCGGCCAAGATGGGATGGAGAAGATATCCAAAGAGGAGAGCAAGCTAAGAATAAACACCTACGAAGATGTTGCAGATTCAGAAGATGAGTTCCACATGGGCCGAGATAAAATATTACTCGAGGAGGGTCCAGTGCAGAAAAGGCAGAGGAAGCTGAGAGAGGATGGTAAGAAATAATCTTGCGACATCTTTACCAAGAGCACAAACTGACATCAAGAGCAGAAGAATTTCTCGAGCTCTCAGATGAGGAAGTCCTAGCAGAGTCCTCAGACGTCTATAATGTTGATGAGGATGACGAGAACGACGAGGACGACTACGAGGAAAAAGGTCAAGCGGAAAGCAAGACCACAAAACCAATTAGGGGATTACAAGATTCAGATACTGAAGCGTCTGTTGCACTTGAGGATGACGAGGACCTGGGCGGCTGGGGAACCTCGAAGCGGGACTACTACAATGCTGATGTCATTGAGACGGAAGCTGATGCTTTGGAAGAAGAGGCCGAGGCAAGAAGATTACAAAAGAAGCAGCTCCAAGGATTTACAGAAGCAGACTTTGGCTTTGACGAAACGGAGTGGCAAGAAGAAGGCAACGAAGACGGGGAAGATGGAGAAAACGGCGGAAATGTGGTTCAGGAGGTTCTACCAAGACTCGAGGTCACGGATGCTATGGGACCTGAAGAGCGATTCAAGCTGCTAAGGACGAGCTACCCAGAGTTTGAGCCTCTAGCGAAAGAGTTCTTGGAGCTACAGGCTATACACGAAGATCTGAAACTTGCAGCTGATGCAGAAGTCTCTGTACAGTCGTTTGGGCGTAAACTCAACGACATGGGGTCAGGTGTTGGCGGGGAACCTATTTCCAAGGCGGTGATGAAGCATAGCGCGTTGAGTGCATATCTTGCCGCATTATGCATGTACTTTGCTCTCTTCACATCAGGCCAGGCTACTACAGACGGTAAAGCTACAGCTATGGCCCCATCAGAGCTGCGAGATCACGGCGTAATGGAAACGTTGGTTCAATGCCGAGAGCTTTGGGGGAAACTGAAAGACATGCCTTTGCCACAATCAATAGGGCTGGACACTTCTCCTGGGAGAAGTGAGCATAAAGACGTCGAAAGACAAAGTGGGGAAGACAATTTGCACATAAAGATGGACGAGGAGTCCACGGCCAAGATCAAAAGGAAGAAGGTCCACAAAACCAAGGCGCAGCGTGCAGCAGATGCCGCTCAAGCTGAAGCAGACGCTCGTCATGTGGAGCGCCTACGGAAAACGGAAGAAGATCTCGCCAGTCTCTCTGCTTTGACAGGCCCAAGAAAACCATCCTCGAAGCCAGCCACTACCACCAATAAAATTCCTCCACTTCTCTCAGACGACTCAGACATCGGCGAGCAAATCGCCCTGACAGCTCAGGAAGCCGCTGAAAAGGCCAAACGAAAGAAATCCCTCCGATTCTACACCTCCCAGATCGCGCAAAAATCCAACAAGCGCGATGCCGCTGGCCGCGATGCCGGTGGAGACGCAGATCTCCCCTATCGCGAGCGGTTCCGAGACCGTCAACTACGGCTGAACGCTGATGCAGAGGCCCGTGGCCAGAAGCCCAAGGGAAACGGAAAAGGAGACGAGCCTCTTGGCGGCTCGAGCGACGAAGAAGATCGCCGCGCCGCCAAGGATATACGAGACGACGTAGACTCGGATGACTACTACGACATGGTGTCCTCCCGCGCCGCCGCCAAAAAATCCTCCAAAGCCGCTCTCGCCGCGGCCCACGCACAAGCAGAACGTGAAGGCGGCATCGTGCGCGTCGTAGAAGAGGCAGGCGTGGACGGCAAACGAGCAATCACGTACGCGATTGAGAAAAACAAGGGTTTGACGCCGAGGAGGAAGAAGGATGTAAGAAACCCGCGGGTGAAGAAAAGGAAGAAGTATGAGGAGAAGAAGAAAAAGTTGGGGAGTATGAGGCCCGTGTACAAAGGGGGGGAAGGGAAGGGCGGGTATGGGGGGGAGTTGACGGGGATCAAGACAGGGTTGGTCAAGAGTGTTAGGTTGTAGTAGGGGAGATTTTTGGATGGCCCCATTACGCATAGCACAAGGAACCATGAGTGCCATGGTTGACTGCAGTTCACTGCAATGGGATTAACCCAGGAGCTGGAGATTGTTCGCTTGACGCTGATCAGAGCAGAGCATCAGGGCCAGATTACCTATGGCCATCAACAAATCAAGAGTCTCGTGAAAGGAGCGCGATACTGCATGCAGGGAAGCCATCACTATTTGTCCAGAGACATTGGTAGTCCAAGGGCAAAAGAGCAGTCCTCACAAAATTCGCATCTCGAACAGCATGGGTGGAACCTTCTCGGTTTTGATCTTCTAATTCTTCATCATAAGGTAGAGAGGACTCATATCATAGCCTATGTTGCCGGTCTCCAAAGGTAACGTTGGATTTGATGGCATCGCCATGTCGTTTCTCTCTCTTTCCATGTTCACAACCCCAATGAATTTTCCGATTTTTACCCTTCCTTGTTCAAGTCTACCGCCGTAACAACGATAGGTTCTTATGACTCAATCTCCTCTCCGGCTAATTTTGCGAAATTTTTGTGTTTCATTACCTCAAAAAATCCACAACATCATTATAACACCACTTTAATCTTGCCGTCTTTGTCCTTCTCGATCGTTCTCTAGAGCAAATACGGTGCTGTTGGATAATGGGCTACGCAGCACTAAGGTCTTGGTTTGCTCGACAAGAGCTTTGTTCCTAACTATCTTTTGGTATACCCGTTTCGTTAATTGTTTTTTCTTTGAGACTTAAAAGCGCATGCTCAGCCTCGACCTTGAATATCCATCAATCTCACCCACTCCACTTCCCGTTCATCCCCACCACGCATATTCCAAACCAAACCCTAACATCTCACCCAACCCACCACCCAAAAATGTGCCAGTACGAAACCCTCGTCACCTCCTTCCCCGAATTCCTCCTCGACACTCCTCGCCTCATCAAAGCACAGTCCTACCCCACCTGCGACCATGCATTGCTGCAGTTCTGCGAGCCATGCCAGCCAGCGAGTGAGACCAAGCTGCTGTGCAATGTGCCGCCGAGGCATCTATCGTGGAATGCTAAAGTGGAGTTTTGTTTCCTTTGTCGGTTGAAGAGGAGGATGGGGAGGGCGGGGCATTTGCTTTTGAGGCTTGAGATAGGGGAGTTGTGAGTGAGCGATTCTTTTAATACAAACTCTGCTTTGTTCTATTCCTATCTCTATCGATGGGTTGTGATATGACCATCTTGCTTTAACGTTCTGGTTTTCTGTGTTGTGGTCTTACTTACGTTTTTATAGGTATGAATGCTTCGTGTGCCTCTCGGACAGAAGCTGACTATTGCCAAAGTTTTAGGTTCGATATTCAGTGGTTTTCTTCTCTTGTGTAACAGAAATACCATTGTAGTCATGTATCTGACGACACTTAGAAACCGCTACAATCTCGACTCTAAGATTGGTACTGCTTGCCGAGTGCACCATAGCAGGTTAATTTTCTGTAATGAGTTTCGAGGTTGGTCCGACATTACTTTGTATCTCAGTAAGTCACTTTTATTCTATGTTGATTAAATGAAGATAAATACCCCCTCCATAATTCGTAGACTCGTGACGAATTCTTCATCTTTCTATTCACTTTTGTTTCGCCATCTAATTGAGTCAGAATATCGAGATCACACGACCTACATCTTCCTTCGGGTTCTGTCCGTCCCTCTTTTCATTTTCTGACACCTTGTTTGTTCTGAAGGTCATTGTCCCCGTAAGCTAAAATGCCAAAAAATCACAGCGTAACGTTTTGTTCGCTGGACAGGAGCTTTATCTTCCTCTCAGCGTTCTTGAGTATCATTCGAGGCTTTGTTTTCAAGCACCCGCTCACACTCTCAATCCCGACCTTAGATACACGTTCCCCTCCCCTCTCATTGCATCTCCCATCTTGATCAACCCATCACAAACGCTACATCAAACTCCAACTACCCACAACCCCCGACCCCATAAATCATCGCCAACGGTTGAAGGAAGGGGGTCTTTCTTTAGAGAAATATACTATATCGATTTCTTCCAGTTCACATGCTCGTCTGTGCAAATAAAAATGCAAATGCAAAAACAAACAAAAAATCTTCACAGAAGAAACATGATTCTCTTCCATTTTCTTTTTTCAATCCTTCCCACTCTCATTCTCCTGACGCTCCTTCCCGCCAAGCCCCCGAGCTGCCTCCCCTCCCAACAAAGCCCGTCACCCGTTCATCTTCTCGCCTTGTTCATTTGTTCTTTCTCATTCACTCGCATCGTCGAGAAATGCGAATGATTTGCGAAACCAGCCATTGAAAGATGGGTGTTGTAAGAGAAGAGAGGGATATAGGGTGAAGAGGGGTCAGGGAACGGTAACTGGGGGTGGGAAAAGAAGACGGTGATGAGGGGTGAGAAAGATCCAGACGGGAGAAGAACGGCGGTGAGGATTTGCTGATTATCTAAGAAACAAAAGATCCCGAATCGACTTCTGCAATCTTTTCATCACAACTTTTAGCTGATCGCAGTTCTCATTTCTTCTTGCCAATCTTCGTCATCAAATTGTCCCCCACACCCACCACTCCTCCCGTCTGCCCCTTCTATTCCACCTTGTATATATCGCTTGGTCTTCTCAAACAAGCATACGCTCACCCTCAAGACTTCATTCTCCTCCTCCCCCTTCCGCGCATCCCACAATTCTTCTCAACCACAATTTCCCCCTTCCCCCAAGACAACTAGATAAATTACACCGTACGTGACACTCGCACTATCAGCCCTGTCAAATACTCGCTGCTTTGTTATGATCAAGTGTGCGAAGCTTAGAAGGGCGCTTTGTACGTGTTGAGAGGTAGCATGTGGGTTGGATATCTGTTTGAAGCAGCACAGTGGCATCGGTATTATATCTAGCACCAGTACTAGTCTGGTTGAGCCCTGTAAGTAGCTACTTACATAGGTCTTGAGGGGTTTGGAATCCTTCTTTCCCCATACGTATTCTCCGACAAATCTACTACGAACTCTTTTTCCATTCCATCCAGCGGTTATCGAATCAAGGAAGAAATCGTTGTCTCCAAGATCCGTCGGGGCAGATCCGCCTTCCTGCACCCCCAGAGGAAATTATCGAGTCAAGTGTCCATGCGATCAGCACGTACCTGCTCTCTTACTGGTTTCTCCATGTATCATGCAGTCCCGACTCCAGTTTCGTCAGCATAGCGAAACGGATCGTGGTAGACAGTCCGAATGTTTGATTGATACCACAGTATTCCGAGGGATATGGTAATCTTGATACTGTAGAAGACATGCTTGTTGTGGGCTGTACTATTGCTTGTTGGAAGCATTATGCAAGTTGTGTCTTTAAGACATTGATAAATGTACATTCTCTTTCTTTTCCGTCCTTTGATCGTTGTATCGACTTTTTTCCTTTTAAAAAGGCGTTCACTACATTTCAACCCCCAATAGATACTCATCAAACCTCACTCCTTCTTCAATCCTCATCATCATTACCCAATCACAAATATCCCACCTCACACTCAGAAAACCAAACATCAACAATCAAAACCAAATACCCACCAAAAAGCAACCACTTCAATACCACACCCGTCTCTACCCCGAAGCTGGCAAATCACACACCATTCCTTTCCCCAACCAACTGACGTACTTCCAATTGGGAAAACCACCGTGCCTGCAACCACCGGATGACGCGGATCTACGCGCCGCCCGAGGCAGCACCAACCAAGCGCGGGCGAACGAGCGGCCGGACGTTCCGGGGTTTGCTTTGTGAGAAGCCCCGTCAGCACAGCCTC